>Ga0208328_1001060_pt1 | contig 10486 bp, 7 predicted proteins | sample DeeseametaMP2633_FD_184170 | JGI IMG/M metagenome (GOLD analysis project Ga0208328, IMG submission 184170) | Marine microbial communities from the Deep Atlantic Ocean - MP2633 (SPAdes) | ecosystem: Environmental > Aquatic > Marine > Unclassified | place: Northeast of Antigua and Barbuda, North... | reverse complement strand
CCCCGCCGGTAAATCACATCGACGGGCTGGTAACCGTGGGTGGTACGCATCGCCACTCGACCATCGACTACCCGCAGGTCGCTGCCTTCGACCAGTTCGGCACCCATCTGGTCGGCCAGAAACGCATGCTCGAAATAGGCGGAATTGTAGATGCCCGGCGTCAGCACCGCGACAACCGGTTTTCCGCGCGTGCAATCGGGGGCACAGGCCGCAAGGCTCTTGGCCAGGCGGCGTGGATAGTCCGATACCTGCTCCACCGGGACGCGCATGAACAGCTCGGGGAACATGGCCATCATCGTCTCGCGGTTTTCCAGCATGTAGCTGACACCGGACGGCGTGCGGGCGTTGTCCTCCAGCACATAGAATTCATCGGGCCCGGTGCGCACCAGATCGATACCGACGATATGGGTGTAAATCCCGCCGGGGGGCGTGAAGCCGACCATGTGCGGCAGCCATGCGGCATTATTGCTGAACAGTCGTTCGGGTATGCGGCCCGCCCGGATGATCTCCTGCCGATGATAGAGATCGTGCATGAATGCGTTGAGCGCCGATACGCGCTGTTCGATCCCGCGGGTGAGCTTGCGCCACTCGGCCGCGCTGATGACGCGCGGCACCATGTCGAACGGGATCAGCCGCTCTTCGGCTTCATTCTCGCCGTACACATTGAACGTGATGCCAGTCTTGCGGAAATTGGTCTCGGCTTCGGCATGTTTGCGCCGAAGCAAGGCATTGTCCTGTCCGTCAAACCATTGGCAATAGCCTGCGTAGGCATCTCTCACGCCGCCATCCGGCTTGCGCATTTCGTCGAAATAATCGGCGCTGCCGGTCATGGGTCCCCGAACTGGATGTGCATGTCGTCCCTGGACAAGACGACGCGAGGGCAGGAAGCCCCCCTTCAAGGGAACAAGTATCTAATCCCTATCCAGTTCCCCCAGCACCGCTTCGACCGCTTCATTTGTCAGCACGAAGCCCATGTGCGAACAGCGCAAAGCGCGTGCACGGTCACGCTCTCCCGGCTTGCCGCAGGCAGCGCGCGGATCGACGATCCCATCGCACGGGCTCCAGAAAGCTACCGTTTCGACGGGGGGTTTCTCATGGACGACGGTATCGATCTCGGGTTCATCGACCCGGTGACCGGCAATCGCCTGATAGGCACGCCAGCCATTGTTCGCTCGCGGGCTGCCTGAAAACGGCGATCCCATCGTGACGACCTTTGCAACCTTGTCAGGATGGGCCTTTGCCAGTTCGCGCGCCATGACGCCGCCCAGACTCCACCCAACCAGATAGATGGGCGTGCCGGTCCGGCGATAGATATCGACCAGACGGCGCTCGACCATCTGGAACCGCGCCTGGGTGGCGCCGAAATTATAGCCCAGCCCCCATTTCTTGGTGATGTGCCCGGCCTTTTCCAGCTTGCGCGCCATCCACCGCATACGGATGGGATGGGCGCCAAACCCGGGCAGCAACATCACGGTCTTCGGAGTTTGGGCCGCCGGGATCTCCAGCGGCGGGCCTACCAGACGGCGCAACGGTTCGATCGGCCACAGGAATTCACGCAGCATCAGCTGCCAGCGCGGTCCGCACGCGTCGTCGGGGCATGGCTCGGCGGCCAGGGCCCAACGTCGCGCGATTTCCTCGCGGTGCGTGATCACGGTGTCTTTGAACGGTAACGTTGCCATCACCGCGTAATAATGCGCGAAGCCGATTAATGGCTCCCGAATTTCAATTCGTCATTCAAGCGTCGCAATCACCCAGGCGCTGCTGCGAACTTTTCATCGTCATGGTCATGGTCTGACCGTCCGGCCCTTCGCCGTTCATGGTCATGTTCATTTCCGACGATGTTTCGGTGCCGGTTCCCGTCATGACCATGCGGGCCGTGCCCTGTCCTTCCGCCTTGCAGTTCATGACCGCATCGATGCTGCCGCCATCGACATCGAATTTTTCGAATGTGCAATCCGAATTGCTGTCCTGCGCCTGCCGGGCCATTTCCTCGAAGCCCTTGTCCGCTTCTTCCTTGGTCAGGCAGTATTCGTGCGATTGCGCTTCCTTGTCGAACATGCTGCGCATCATGTCCTGTACCTGCTGGGGCGCTCCTGGCATGGATACGTCGACGAATTCTACCGTGGCGCGATACTTGCCCGGCTGCGGTCGGACCATGTCGGCCGACCTTGCGGCTGCCTCTTCCATACTGATCTCGCCATCGCCATCGGCGTCCGCATTGCTGCCTCCACAGGCGGCGAGAGTCAGGCAGGCGGCAGCGGCAATCACGAAACGGCGCATCGAATATTCTCCCGAATTGGTGCCCGAAAGCTAGCAGTCGGATCGCCCTTGGCAAGCACCGTTGCGCCTTGCCCCCATGTTCCCCATATGTGCGCATATGAGTGAACTCGTCATCCGCCGCGGCCTCGAAGAACCCGACACAACCGGCGAATTCGTCCCTCACAAACCTGCCCGCCCGGAAAAGTCGATGGGCGGCAAGAAGTTCAAGCTCGTCAGCGAATATACGCCGGCCGGCGATCAGCCCACTGCGATTGCCGAACTGACGGGCGCCGCCAAGGATGGCGAACAGACGCAGGTGCTCCTCGGCGTTACCGGATCGGGCAAGACATTCACCATGGCCAAGGTGATCGAGGAATTGCAGCGCCCCGCGCTGATCCTCGCGCCGAACAAGATTCTGGCTGCGCAGCTCTACGGCGAATTCAAGAGCTTCTTCCCCGAAAACGCCGTCGAATATTTCGTATCCTATTACGACTATTACCAGCCCGAAGCCTATGTCCCGCGGTCCGACACCTACATTGAGAAGGAAAGCTCGGTAAACGAAGCGATCGACCGGATGCGCCACTCGGCAACGCGCGCCTTGCTTGAACGTGACGATGTGATCATCGTCGCCTCCGTATCCTGCCTCTACGGTATCGGTTCGGTCGAAACCTATTCCGCGATGATCTTCGACATCAAGAAGGACACGCAGGTCGACCAGCGCGAGCTCATCCGCAAGCTCGTGGCTTTGCAATACAAGCGCAACGATGCGGCTTTCGCACGCGGCAATTTCCGCGTCCGCGGCGACAATCTCGAAATCTTCCCGTCCCACTATGAAGACATGGCCTGGCGCGTCAGTTTCTTTGGCGACGAGATCGAGGAGATCAGCGAATTCGACCCGCTGACCGGCAAGAAGGGCGCCAGCCTCGACAAGGTGCGGGTCTATGCGAACTCGCACTACGTCACGCCGGGGCCGACGATGAAACAGGCCGCCGAAGCCATCAAGTTCGAATTGCAGGAACGGCTGAAGGAACTGCACGAAGAAGGCCGGCTGCTCGAAGCTCAACGTCTGGAACAGCGGACCAATTTCGATCTCGAAATGATCGCGGCAACGGGCAGTTGCGCCGGGATCGAGAATTACAGCCGCTTCCTCACCGGCCGCCTGCCCGGCGAACCGCCGCCGACCCTGTTCGAATATCTGCCTGAAAATGCGCTGCTGTTCGTCGACGAAAGTCACCAGACCGTGCCGCAGATCGGCGCGATGGCGCGCGGGGACCATCGCCGGAAGATCACCTTGGCCGAATACGGTTTCCGGCTGCCGTCGTGCATCGACAACCGCCCGCTGAGGTTCAACGAATGGGACGCCATGCGCCCGCAGACCTTCGCGGTCAGCGCCACGCCGGGCACGTGGGAAATGGAACAGACCGGCGGCGTTTTTGCCGAACAGGTCATCCGCCCCACCGGCCTGATCGACCCTCCGGTCGAAATCAAGCCGGTCGAAGATCAGGTTCAGGACTGCATCGAAGAATGCAAGGCGACGGCCGCCAAGGGCTATCGCACGCTTGTCACCACGCTGACCAAGCGCATGGCGGAAGATCTGACCGAATTCATGCACGAAGCGGGCGTTCGCGTGCGCTACATGCACTCCGATGTCGAAACGCTGGAGCGTATCGAACTGATCCGCGACCTGCGTCTCGGCGTCTACGATGTGCTCGTTGGCATCAACCTTTTGCGCGAAGGTCTCGACATTCCCGAATGCGGCCTCGTCTGTATTCTCGATGCCGATAAGGAAGGCTTCCTGCGCAGCGAAACCAGCCTCATCCAGACCATCGGCCGTGCCGCGCGAAACGTGGAAGGCCGCGTCATCCTTTACGCCGATCGCATCACCGGCAGCATGGAACGGGCGATGGCCGAAACCGACCGGCGCCGGGAAAAGCAGCGCGAATACAACGAAGAACACGGCATCACGCCGCAGACGATCAAGCGCCAGATCGCCGATATCGTCGCCCATACCGCCGCACAGGACGGCGTCACCGTCGATACGGGCGATGACGAGCGCAACAATCTCGTCGGCCACAATCTGCGGGCCTATATCGAAGATCTCGAAAAGCGCATGCGTACGGCTGCTGCCGATCTCGAATTCGAAGAAGCCGGGCGCCTGCGTGACGAAATCCGCCGCCTCGAGAATGACGAGCTCGGCCTCGGAGATGAGGAAAAGAAAGCTCCGCGCGTCGGTCGCAGCGATGCCGGGCGTCCGGGAACGCGCAAGACGCGCTACGGAAAGACCCGCTATAAACGGATGGGCGGCAAACCCTGATCGACGGACGTATTTGACGCGGCTTCGCCTCCCCCCTCATAGACTGTCCGACAAGGGGGACCGAACACCGTGACAAAGAACCGTATTCTCGCCGGCCTGTGCGCCGCCACCGCCCTGGCACTGGCACCGCAGGCCGTCGCTGCACAGGACAGCACCGACGCTGCGGCGGCTGCCGAACAGACCCTCACCATCGAACCGCAGGTCCGCACCCGCGACATGACGGGCACGTTCGGCGGGCAGCGCGTTTCCTACAGAGCCACCATCGCCGAGACCGTGCTCAAGGCCGACGACGGCAAGCCGGAAGCGGTCATCGTCACCACCAGCTACGTGAAGCAGCCCCGCGACACCGCGCGCCCCGTCTTCTTCCTCTTCAACGGCGGCCCGGGCTCGGGCTCGGTATGGCTGCAAATGGGTGCCTTTGGCCCCAAACGCGTCGCGATCCCTTCCGACGCGCGCGACGATGGCGCGCCGCCCTACCCGCTGCTCGACAACCCCGACAGTCTGCTCGACGTCGCCGATCTCGTCTTCATCGATCCCCCCGGCACCGGCTTCAGCTATCTGACCGAGGGCACCGATCCGAAGAAGTATTACGGGCTGGAACCCGACGCAGAGGCGGTCGCCAAGGTCATACGCCTGTGGCTCAACAACAACGGCCGCTGGAACAGCCCGAAGTATCTCGGCGGCGAAAGCTACGGCACCACACGCACCGCGATGGTGGCGCGCGAACTGGAAGGCGCGACGTACAACGATGTCGGGCTTAACGGGCTGATCCTGATCTCGACGATCCTCGATTTCGCAGGACGCGAGCCCACACCGGGCAATGAGATGGCCTATGTGGTCACCCTGCCCAACATGGCAGCGGCGGCCCATTATCATGGCAAGGTCCAGGCTCCCTCGGTCGGAGCGATCGTGGAGGAAGCGCGCCAGTTCGCGATCGGGCCGTTCGCAACCGCGCTGCTCAAGGGACAGGATCTTCCCGATGCGGAACGGGCATCCGTCCGCGCCGAACTGTCGCGCCTGACCGGCCTGTCCGAGCAATATCTGGACAATGCCGACCTGCGCGTGACGGACCAGCGTTTCTACAAGGAACTGTTGCGCGACCGGGGCCTCACCATCGGGCGGCTCGATTCTCGCTATACCGGCCAGGATTACGATAATGCGGGCGAATACCCTGACGACGATCCCAGCTTCTACGGCATCGATGCAGGCTATACCGCGGCAATCAACAGCTGGGCACGCGACACATTGGGGTTCGAAACCGATCGCGAATACCAGTCCATCGGTCGAGAACCGGGCCGCAACTGGCAGTGGACGCTCAATCAGGGACGCGGCGCCTATCTCAACGTCGCCCCCTTCATCGGGCAGGCCATGCGACAGAACTCCGGCCTCAGGACTTTCGTCGCGCAAGGGTATTACGATTTCGCCACGCCCTTTTTCGGTGCGGAATACTCTCTAAATCGGACGGGCATTCCGCAGGATCGTGTGGAGTTCCATTATTACGATGCCGGCCACATGATGTATGTGCGCGACGAGGATCGGGCCAAGCTGTCGAGCGATATTCGCGCCTTCATCCGCAGCGGACGCTGAGGATAGCTTCGGCTGGCAGCTTGAACGCCGTCACGCCTGTGTCATAGGCCGAAAATGCGTCGCACACTCGCCCTCCTCCCGCTCGCGATTCTGGCCGCTTGCAAACCGCCGGCTTCAGACGACTATATCGAGCGTGCGAGGATCGACGAGCCCGCCGAGGGCCCGTCGGAACCGATCGATTCCCCCGACACGGACGACGCGATCTGGGCACCGGCCGAAGAAGGCGCACGGCTGCTCTACGGCAATCCCGGCGAACATCCCCTGTTCGCTATCGAGTGCCTCAGCGACGGCACCGAGCCCATGCTCGGCTATACGCGCTTCGCCCGGGCGGATGCCCATGCCAAGGCGATCCTTGCGCTGATCGGCAATGGCCACGTTTCGCGGCTCAATATCGATGCTGTGCAGATCGGCGATATATGGCGCTGGGAAGGCGCCATAGAAGCGGACGACCGGCGGCTCGACGCGTTGACCGGACGGCGCGAGGTAGAAGCGACGGTGCCCGGCGCGGGAAGCGTCATTCTCAATGCGAGTGCGTTGCCCGGCGAATTGGTCGAACGCTGTCGAAATCTTACCGAACCGCTTACTGCGGAGCAGCCGATGCCTGCGCCTTCTTCACCAGAAGATCCGGCGTAAGCACCTGCGGCAACTGCTCGGCATCGCCGCCGGGTTCGTACCAAAGATAAAGCGGCACGCCGGCGGCTCCCTGCTCGTTCAGCATCCGGCTGATTTCCTCATCGGGCTGAGTCCAATCTCCGCGCATGGCAACGACCCCGGCCTGCTCGAAAGCAGCTCGAGTAGCCTCGCGTTCGATGGCTACACCCTCATTGACTTTGCAGGTGACGCACCAGTCGGCGGTAAACCATACGAACACGGGCTTGCCCGCCGTTCGCGCCTCGGTTAGCGCCGCTTCGCTATACTCGACCGGATCAAGCAGGCTTGCCTCGGACGCCGCCTGCGCTTCGGGCTTCGGCAATACCACTATGCCCAAAGCCATTACGGCAAGCAGGGCCACCATCGCTATTCGCGCGCTGCCGCGACCGGTCCGTTGAAAACGGCCGATTACCGCCAGACCGACAAGCACAAGCACCGCCAACAGCGCCACGAGCGCCAGATATCCCGCCCCCCCGATCCGCCACACGAGCCATGCCAAGGCGATTGCCGTGAGGCCCATGGGCAAAGCCATCCAGCGACGGAAGGTTTCCATCCAGCTTCCCGGTTTCGGCAAACGACGACGGATAGCGGGAACGAAGCCGATCAGCAGAAACGGTAGCGCCAAACCGACGCCAAGTGCGACAAAGACCAGCAAACCATAGGTCGGTTGAATAACGAGCGCAGTACCAAGCGCCACGGCCATGAATGGTCCCGTACAGGGTGTCGCGACGAAAGCGGCCAGCAGGCCGGTCGAGAACGAGCCGCCGCGGGACGGCGCTCCGCCCGAAATCGCTACGCCCGGCACTTCGAACAATCCGGCGAAATTGGCGGTGATCGCCAGCGACAGCAAGAACAGGCCGACCACGACGACTGGCTGCTGCAACTGGAATGCCCAGCCCACCTGTTCACCCGCCGAACGGAGTAACAGGATTGCAGCCCCCAACCCAGCACAGGCGATCACGACGCCGGCTGTATACGCAAGAGCATCGCGCCGCGCCCCGCGTTCTTCGCCACCGGCCTTGGCCAGTGCCAGCGCCTTGAGGCTGAGGATTGGAAAGACGCAGGGCATTACGTTCAGCAACAGACCGCCTGCCAATGCAGCGAGAAGCAATTGCCAAAGCACCGGTTCTGCATCACCGCCACGGATCGGCTTTGCCCCTTCGAGCGGCACGTCCCCCGGCTGCGCAGTGAAGCGCACTCCGCGACCCTCGCCCAGATCGAGTATGCCGCCGATCGTTGCGGGTCTTGGATCGGCACCCGGGTTGGCACTGCTTGTCTGTGCCAGGCGCTCGATCGGAATTTCTGCAACCAGTAGATTGCCTTCGCTGATGAAAGTTTGCGTCGCGGTGTAAATGGGCCTGTCGCCCTCGCCCAGTTCGCCCGTGTCGAGAAAAACATGCAGATCGCCGAGCGCTGTTTGGGACGGAATGGGAATTCCAATACGCAGATGCGTCGCCGTGAATTCGAAATACGCAGGGCTGTCGAGTTGCGGCACGATGGCGGATTGCCAACCGGCAAAGCGCGGATCAGCCGAAATGCTCGAGGGATCCAGCGAGAGCCTCGCCTGCTGGGGGACGCAAATAGTATCCGTGCAGGCGAGATAACTCGCCGTAACCGCGATCGGACCGGCCTTGCCCACGTCAGCGCCCCACGGCACCGAAACCGGTACCAGCACAGCGTATTCGCCCTCGTACACGTGGTTCATAAGGCCGCCGATTACCAACCGATGCGGCAAAGGGTACAGCGCATCACCCGCCTCCCATCCGTCCGGCAGCTGCCAGTCGAGCTGCATACCGAGGCCGGCATCGCCGGGGTTGGACCAGTAGCCGTGCCATTCGGACGTCGATGGTGAAAAATGTAGCGCGACCATCCACGTATCGCCGGGCACCGGCGCACCGTCCGCCGCGATTTCCACCGGCATCCGGTCGCTGCCGGGCCCGCGAATTTGCTGTTGCGCACTGGCCGGCAGCGCGAGCGCCAGCAAAACCAGTATCGCCAGTGCGGCAAGCCGCTCCATAATCCTTGCGTGGGTCACGTCCGCCGCTCTAGGGACACACCCTATGACAGACAAGCGAGACCTGCTGATCCTGGGCGGCGGCCTGGTGGGCATGACACTGGCGATGGCCGCTGCGAAAAAAGGGCTGTCCAGCCATCTTGTCGATCGGGCCGATCCGGCGAGCCTGACCGCAGAAGGTTTCGACGGTCGCGCATCCGCGATTTCCACCGCCAGCTGGCGTCTTTTTCGTCATCTCGGGCTTCAGGAAGTCCTTGAACCGCATGGGTGCGATATCGCAGCCATCGCCGTCCTGGACCAGATGAAATCCGGTCGGCTGGACTTCAGGCCTGAACCGCACGAGGGCACCCTGGGCCGGATGTTCGCCAACCGCCAGCTGCGACTTGCCCTGCACGAAGCGGCAGCGAAAGAACCATTGATCGAATGGCATGCACCGGTTGAAATCGCCTCACGCGAACGGGGCGAGTTCAGCGTATCGGCCACCCTTGGTAATGGCCGCGTGCTCGAAGCAGCCTTGATGGTTGGTGCCGAAGGCCGGGGATCGCCCAGCCGCGATGAGGCAGGGTTCAAGATGGCGAGCTGGGATTACAGCCACCGCGCCATGATCGCCGGCCTGGACCACAGCAAGCCTCATGAGAACGTGGCATGGGAGATATTCTACCCTGACGGTCCCTTCGCTCTGCTGCCCATGCTCGATGGACCAGCCGGCCAGCATCGCAGTGCACTGGTGTGGACGGTCGACGAGAAGGATGCGGCGGGTGTATTGAAACTGTCCGATCGCGCCTTCCTGGCCGAAGTCCACAAACGCATGGGCGACCTGCTCGGCGAACTGACGCTCAACAGTGGACGGTCGTCCTATCCACTCAGCTTCCAGCATACAGCGAAAATCGTAGAGCATCGCCTCGCGCTGATTGGCGACAGCGCGCATGGTATGCACCCGATTGCGGGTCAGGGTCTCAATCTCGGCCTCCGGGACGTCGGAGCGCTGGTGGAAGTGCTCGACGAGGCGATCCGGCTCGGTCTCGATCTTGGGGATGCACAGGTGCTCAAGAAATATGAAGAATGGCGGGCGCTGGATGCGCTGATGGTCATGGGCGCGACCGACAGCCTGACACGGATCTTCGGTGTACCCGGCAAATCGGCAAGCGCCGTACGCCGTCTGGGCATGGCAGGAATTCAGCGTTCGGGCTGGCTCAAGCGCTTCTTCATGGACGAAGCCCGCGGTATTTCGGGAAAGCTTCCCGAACTGCTCAAAGCCTAGCTTTCGTCAGCGGGGCTCGGCTGTTCGATCCTGTTCCCCGCCCCGTCGCGTAGCCGGCGAGGCTCTAGCACCGCAGCGGTTTCGATAAGATCGAGCGCACGCTGCACAGCGGCATAGCGCTCTGCATCGCGGATCCAACCTTCCGCGCTGCTGGCGCCGGGCAGATTGCGAACCTCGGCAATAGCGGAATCCGTTCGCCCGCTTTCGAGGAACAAACGCGCCCGATCAAGCCGGCGTTGAGGTTGCGGAGACGGCGCGCTTTCCCGGCGCACAACGAATAGCTGCGAGAGTTCCTCGCTCAGACGCGCAAAGCCGAACTGACCGTTGGTTTCGGAAAGCCGCGGCGAAAGTCCTTCAAGCCGCGCGATCAGCTGGTCCAGCGTGATCGGATTGCGGCTGG
>Ga0208328_1001059_pt1 | contig 10490 bp, 11 predicted proteins | sample DeeseametaMP2633_FD_184170 | JGI IMG/M metagenome (GOLD analysis project Ga0208328, IMG submission 184170) | Marine microbial communities from the Deep Atlantic Ocean - MP2633 (SPAdes) | ecosystem: Environmental > Aquatic > Marine > Unclassified | place: Northeast of Antigua and Barbuda, North... | reverse complement strand
CTATCGGGACGCTTCTCGGTGGGGAAGCGCTCATAGAGCGAATAATCGAAACCCGTCTCGGATCTCATCTCTGCTGCTCGAGCCAGATGGCGATAGCTTCGAGCTCGTCGGCATTGAGCATGTCATAGCTCGGCATACGATTTCCCGGCTTGAGCGATTGGCTGTCGCCGATCCAGCCGATGAGCGTACCGCGATTGTTGGGCAAGATACCCGCACCCAATGTCCGGCGCGATCCGATATGGGTGAGATCCGGTCCAGCGAGACCGTTCGCCTCTGTTCCGGCAACACGATGGCACGCACCACACCCAGACTGCATGAATAGTTGCTGCCCGGACAGCTGATCAGAATTTGCGTCAGCGCCTGCATCCGGACGCGAATCCGCTGACTGCTCGGAAGCGACCGTCATTGAGGCGGATAGTGGTTCTTCTGGCGTGGCTATGCCGCGCCCCGCTGAAACGAGGCGCTCATTCCGCTCGGCATACCATTCTCGAAAATCGTCGTCCTCATGCGCTACAGCAACGAAGCCCATCAGCGCATGTTGCCGCCCGCAATACTCTGCGCACACCCCGCCGAATTCTCCTGGGCGATCTGCTTCGATCCGCAGCAGTGTGCGTCGCCCGGGGATCATGTCCTTCTTTCCCGAGAGATGCGGCACCCAAAAGCTGTGAATCACATCGGCGGATTCCAGTTCGAGCACCACCGGACGTCCGACGGGAATGTGAATCTCATTCGCATCTTCCATCACAACCGCGCCCGATGGGTCCAGATATTGCACACGGAACCACCACATTTCACCGGTAACGCGAATACGCATCTCGTCCCCGTGGATCGGCTCTGTCAGGCTGGCCGTAAGTGTGAGTCCCCACACCAGTAGCGCGGTCAATACGACGCCCGGAAAGGCCACCCCGCCGAGCAAGATCGCGCGTTCGCCTCCTAGCTTCGCTTTCCACTTGTCTGGTCCCTTGATGGCGACCCAAAGAGCAAACACCACGACCAATGTGACGAAAGCGCCCAAACCGAAAAGCGACCAGGCCAGGGTTGTAACTTTGCCTGAATACGGACCTGCCGGGTCGAGTACCGGAGGTGGCCAACCCCAAAGTGCGTCAATCATGGTCGAGACCATACAAATAGGCTGCGATATCTGCCGCCTCAGCCTCGCTAATTGGCATTGGCGGCATGGAAGAGCCCTCCTTCACGGAAGGTGCGTTGCGGATGAAGGCCGCCAATACGTCCGGCCGGTTCGGCAATTGGCCAGCTATCAAGCCGACATCGTCGAAGCCATCAAGCGATGGTCCCAAGCGCCCGGATGGCCAGTCCAGCCCGGGGATTTCGTGGCAAGATCCACAGCCTGCGCGCTTGATTGCTATTAAGCCGCGATCCTTCGGTCCGGTAGCCGGCTCTCGCCGCGTCTCGACCGGGTCCTTGCATGCGGCAAGCGGTGCACAAGCGGCTAAGGCTACGCCGGTCACGATGGCTTTCCAATTCCGATGCTCCACACTCCCCATTCCCATGGGAACCGGACAATTGCACGCTTCGTTCCCGCCAGGCGATGCTTTTCCGCTCTAACCTGTCCGTCGCCGCCTTTGCTATGGCGCTGGCGTCATGCACTCCTGCCCCGATCGACGATCCATTCGACGACACCGGCGAATTGATTGCCTTATCAGGCGGGGACGCGGGTCCGCAGGCCGCTTGCCACACTTGTCATGGGCTGGACGGCGGCGGCGACGGAGCGTTGGTGCCGAGAATAGCGAGCATGGATACGGGATATCTTGTGCGGCAGCTGGGCTTTTACGCGGACGGCCAACGTAGCCATCCCCAAATGACTTGGCTTGCAGGCCGTCTAAATTCCGAGGAGCGGTTGGCTGTGTCAGCCTATTACGCGGCCATGGACTTTCCGGAGGGTATGGAGGGAAGCACGACTTTGACTGAACCCTCGTGCGAAATCGCGAAAGCATACGAGATCTACCATGCAGGCTTACCCGAACGCGCTCTATCGTCCTGCGCATCTTGCCATGGGGAAACCGGTCTGGGCTCGGGTGGCGGCAACCCACCCCTGATCGGTCAAAGCGCTGAGTACCACGCCGAACAATTGCGCCGCTGGCGCAACGGTGAGCGATACGGCGATGCACTAAACGTCATGCACGATGCGGCCAGCAAGCTGCAAGAGAGCGAAATTAGCCCACTCGCGGCGTATATTGCGTATGGTCCGGAGCCGTCTCGTCGTCTCGGATTTCCGGAAGAATGCCCCTGACTGTATCATCGCGATCCCAGAAATGGTGTTTCAGTGCCGCAATGACATGCAGCGGCACCAGCAATGCGAGGCCGATAACGCCTAGGACATGAAGGCTCTCCGCCCAGTCGAGTACTTGATACTGCCACGCTGGGGAGAGTGTATGAAAGGGCATCGGGGGTATAGCGACCAATCCGGCAAGCCGCAGAGGCTGCACCGGCTGTATCGCCGACCACATCGCCCATCCGCTCAGCGGAAGTAGCGCGAACAGGCCATAGAAAAGGTACTGTGTGATATGTGCTGCCGTGCTCTGCCAGCTTGGCGCATCGGCGTCGTTGACCGGATCGGGGACAAAAAGCCGCCAGCCAAACCTCAAGACGGCGAGGAACAGGATGGTCAGCCCCAGCTCGCTATGCAATTCGTAGGTGGCAAGCTTGCTTGCCCCGACGGGATAGCGCGACATCATCCAACCTGAGCCGAGCTGAAAGAGAACCAACCCTGCCATTATCCAGTGAAACCAGACACCGACCGGAGAATACTTCCCATGCTCGGTATAACTGACCGCCCATCTTCGGATCAGGTCATGAAGCCTCATGCAGCCGCTCTGTTACCAAGCGATCGATAGAGTATCGTCAATGCAGCGATTAGATAGACCAGGCTCGCGGGGGCCCACATAACGATACCCGCAATCTGCTGATCCTCGATCGGCGAGAGACCCCACAAGCGGGTCGTTAGCCAATGTGGCGCATAATACGCACGGTGCGCAAAGGTAAGTAGCGCGCCAAGTGCCCCCATTGCGACCATCGTCGCCAACAGCCCTGTCGCGGCAGCTGGAGCCGGCGATCGAATGACCTTGACCCACCAGGCTGCTGCCGTGGCGACAATGCTGATTTGCATGAGCCAGAAAACCGCGTCGCTACTCATCGCCAGTTCGTACAATTGAGGAGCATGCCAGGCCCAGAAGGTGATGGCATGTACCGCAGTCCATACGGTCAACGTCCCGGGCAAGCTCTTGTCCTCGAGCCGAAAGGCCGCAATGAGCAGTGGGGCGAAGACCGCTGCGAGTATGACATCGTGGATGATGCGAACTGTGAACAATGCGGATCCGAGCGCGCAGAAGGGGCTGATGTAGAGAAGGCAGAAGACGATCAGGAGTGCGTATGTCGGCGTGGCTCTCAGACTTTCGCGTTGCCAATATGCGCCCCCTACCACGACCAGAAGGCAGGCGACCAATTCGGGTGCGAAATTCCAATTGGTTAACCAGCCCCCAGGATCTGGAGCTTTTCCGCAATAGGGCAACCAATCGTGCAGCATCCGTCTCCCGTGAGCGTGTGGTTAGATCAGCAATTGCATGCTCACAACAGTCATTGGTGTCCTGCAAACCGACGCAATGAGCAGAAAGCGATCGCAATCTAGGATGAAAGACGCTCGGACAGAATTTAGGGTCCCGAGAGCATGTAGGTAGGCCATAATCGGTGAACCGCATTCGCTCTGATCATACCCGTGAGCCAGGTGAAGGTCGGCTTTGGCTACAATCGCGTCTGAAGCCGACAGTCCGCTACCGGCCCAACAGCGGACAAACCATACAAGCTACTTCGATTGCGCGATCCGCTTGCAAGCGGATCCGACCATCGACCAGATGGTTTCGATCACTTCCTCAAGGCTGACTTTTTCCAGGTCGATTGACTCGGCGTATGCGGCCCATTGGCCTTGCTTGGTACCATCCTGCGCCATCTCTTCCGACAGGCCGGGCGGGCGATCGATTGGAATCTCAGTTCCTCTGCGTGCGAATGTCGCCGCTATGGCAGCGTCGAGCTCGTCGTCCGAGACGTCGAGGGCCTGGGGCATCGCCCAGAGGTCGTAATAATCCTTCATACGTCCGTTCGCGATGCCCAGCTGAACCATCGCCTGAAATTTCTCGGCTATCACTGTGGCAGGCGGATAGGCGCGAATGTCGGGCGGTGGAAGATCGAGCAATGTCGGGTAGGTGAGTTCATGGGATGGGTGGGCAAGGGCGTCACCAAATCCGATGTCGATGGTGACCGGGATCCTCGTTCGCTCGAGATAGGCGAAGGTCTTGAGCCTCGTCCCACCATATTCCATCTCTTCTCTGATGGGATTGGCTTTCAGAGCGTCGAGATCGAATTCTATGCCATCCTCAACCGCGATGCTCATGATCTCCCGAAAGTCCGCAACGAGTTGCTTGGGGCCTTCATCGCCATGACCCAGGAAGTCGGCATCGCGGGTTTCGCGGCTTTCGCTTTCCAGCCAGACGGTAACCAGCATTCCGCCTTTGAGGACGAATCGATCACGATGGGCGGACTGCGACAGGCGATAAAGCAGGCGTTCGAGCGCAAAGCGAACGAGGACAACTTCAAACACCCGGCCGTTCGCACGTGCGATGTTGAGCAGCCGGTCTTTGACCGATTTTGCCAGATTGATGGGCTTCTCACCCATTCGAGGTCAGCGCCTCGAGATAAGGCTTCATCGTGCTCCAGGCTCCGCCTTCAATCGCGGCCTGAGAGATTTCAGCCGGTGTGGCCTTGCGCTGTTCAAGCGCGGCCCTCAGTCCCTCAATTGCGACTGATCGATCGACGAGCTTTGGGTTTCGAAACATATCGGCAAGTGTCTTCGGCACAGAATATATCGGAACGGATACGCCGGAGACCTTGTGATGCTCGATCCCTTGCTGGTGATAGGAATCGCTAAATCGAACAGTGCGTGTAGGGGGATAGGAGGGGGCGGGAGACCAGTCGCTGCTGCCGATAGCAACCCACACTTTGCGCGGCATCTGATCGGTCAGTTCATGAAAGGCGAGCGCTGAGACCATGGCGATCACGCCATTGGGGATGCGTTTTGCAATTTCAGCGAGCGATTGGTCAGCATCGATGTCTGCGTCGGCGGTCTGGTAGAGCCCGCGCGAGATGCGGTTGATCTCTCCATCGTCGACCGCCCGGGCTATGGTTTTTCCATCGACACCCGCTTCGCGCAGCTCGCGCGCGCGCAGGATCGGTTGCTGCGCAAAGAGCCCGCGCATGATCTCACGTTGTGTGGGTTGGGTCGCCGCCTTCATGTCACAAATCCTTGCACTCAACATGCCCCTATCAGAGGTTTTGTGACAAGTCACGGTGAAGGGTCTCCGAAAATCGGGAACGCCTAAGATACCATGAGCAGGCGCCATTGGGGGCAAACACGAGAAATTCACAACCCAGCAAACGAGAGCGGCATCGACACGAGAACCGTACCTGCTGGATGTCGCACCGCCCTTTCCGGCCAATTTCACTCTACTCTACGCTTCGCGCAAATTCCTGTTGCCTGACAGCATTTTGATGTCCTTTTGATCTGCCTCGCGAGTGCAGCCGGTGGTCGGTTGCCGCAATTCGAGGCAGTTCATGAGCGTTATTCCGATCCGGTCCGAGGCATTGTCGCGCGGCGCGCGCATGCTGCGCACGGCGCTTGGCTGCGAGATCGCACGCTGGCTTGAAGAGCCTGCGGTGATCGAAGTGATGCTCAATCCCGATGGCCGCCTGTGGGTCGACCGGCTGGGCGAAGGCCTTGCCGCGACCGACTGCCTGATGAGCGCCGCCGACGGAGAGCGGATCATCCGGCTCGTTGCCCATCATGTCGGCGCCGAGGTGCATACTGAAGCTCCGCGCGTCTCGGCAGAGCTTCCCGATGGCGGCGAACGCTTTGAAGGTCTTCTGCCACCGGTGGTCGCCGCGCCGAGCTTTGCCATCCGCAAGCCTGCTGTCGCCGTCTTCACGCTCGCCGACTATGTCTCGGCGGGAATCATGGATGCATGGCAGGCCGAGGCGCTTGGCGCTGCGGTTGCGGAGCGAAAGAACATCCTGGTCGCGGGCGGCACATCGACCGGCAAGACGACGCTTACCAATGCTTTACTCGCCGAAATCTCATCGAGTCCCGACCGGGTTGTCTTGATCGAGGACACGCGCGAACTGCAATGTGCCGCGCCCAATCTCGTCTCGCTGCGGACCAAGGATGGCGTTGCAACTCTGTCCGATCTGGTCCGCTCGGCGCTGCGTCTGCGCCCCGATCGCATTCCCATCGGCGAAGTGCGCGGTGCAGAAGCGCTCGATCTGCTCAAGGCCTGGGGGACCGGCCATCCCGGCGGGATCGGCACAATCCATGCAGGCTCTGCGCTCGGGACGCTGCGGCGGCTCGAACAGCTCATTCAGGAAAGCGTGGTGACCGTACCGCGCGCGCTCATCGCCGAGACCATCGACGTCATCGCTGTGCTGGTGCGCGATGGCGCCGGACGGCGGCTCGCCGAACTGGCCGAGGTCCGCGCGCTCGATGCGTCGGGCGAATACGTCCTCGCCCCTCTTCCCCACACACAAGGAGACCCTTCGTGATGATTATTCTGTCGCAGGCGCGCTCGCGCCTTTCTGCTATAGCTCTTGCCGGTGTTGTCGCACTTACGCTTGCCGCGCCGGCCCAAGCCGCCGGCTCGTCGATGCCGTGGGAAGCGCCGCTGCAGGCGATTCTGGAATCGATCCAGGGACCGGTCGCCAAGATCGTTGCAGTAATCATCATCATTGCGACCGGCCTCGCTCTCGCTTTCGGCGATACATCGGGCGGCTTCCGGCGCCTGGTGCAGATTGTCTTCGGCCTGTCGATTGCCTTTGCAGCTTCCTCGTTTTTCCTCTCCTTCTTTTCGTTCGGCGGCGGAGCGCTCGTCTGATGGGCGCCGGTTCAACTGGATTGCCGCCAGGCTTCGCCGTTCCCGTCCACCGGGCGCTGACCGAGCATATCCTGCTGGGCGGTGCGCCGCGCGGGCTCGCCATTGCCAATGCGACACTCGCAGGAGCCATCGGCCTTGGTCTGCAATTGTGGATCGCAGGGATAGCCTTCCTCGCGCTGGGCCATATGGCCGCGATGTGGGCGGCGCGGCGCGACCCGCAATTCGTGGATGTCGCGCGGCGGCACTTGCGCTTCCCCGCGCATCTGCAGGTCTGAGCCATGCTGAGCCTGCGCGAATATAGAAACAAGGCCGAAAGGCTGGCAGACTTCCTGCCTTGGGCGGCCCTGATTGCTTCTGGCGTGGTGCTCAACAAGGATGGCAGTTTCCAGCGCACCGCGCGTTTCCGGGGACCTGATCTCGATAGCGCGACGCCTGCTGAGCTGGTTGCAACGACCGCGCGGCTCAACAGTGTGCTGCGCCGCCTTGGCTCGGGCTGGGCGCTGTTCGCGGAGGCAGTGCGCCGACCTGCGCAGGACTATCCTGCATGCGATTTTCCCGATCCTGCTTCTGCGCTGGTCGAGCGCGAACGCGCGGCCCAGTTTGCCGAAGAAGGCGCGCATTTCGAAAGCCGCTATTTTCTGACGCTGCTCTGGATGCCGCCTGCCGAGGATGCCGCGCGCGCCGAAAGCTGGATGTATGAAGGCAAGGCCCAGAAAGGCGTCGATCCCCGTGAATTGCTCGATGGCTTCATCGACCGGACGGACCGTTTGCTGCGCCTGTTCGAAGGCTTCTTTCCTGAAGTCCAATGGCTCGATGATGGAGCAACGCTGACATACCTTCACAGCTGCATTTCCACGCGCATGCAGCAAGTTCGCGTACCCGAAACGCCGATGCATCTCGATGCGCTGCTCGCCGATGAACCGCTCTGCGGAGGGCTCGAACCGCGGCTTGGCGCAGCGCATCTGCGCACGCTGACTGTAGTCGGGTTTCCAAGCGCGACATTTCCGGGACTGCTCGACGACCTCAACGCGCAGGGCTTCGCCTATCGCTGGTCGACCCGTGCGATCATGCTCGACAAGAGCGACGCGGCCAAACTGCTCGGAAAAATCAGGCGGCAATGGTTCGCCAAGCGCAAGTCGGTCGCCGCGATCCTCAAGGAGGTGATGACCAATGAGGCCTCGGTGCTTGTCGACAACGATGCAGCCAACAAGGCCGAAGATGCCGATGCAGCGCTGCAGGAACTGGGGTCGGACCATGTCGGGCTGGCATTGGTCACGGCAACCGTCACTGTCTGGGATGAAGACGCATCACTCGCAGCCGAAAAGCTGCGGCTCGCCGAAAAAGTCATCCAGGGCCGCGACTTCACCTGTGTGACAGAAGGCATGAACGCGATCGAAGCCTGGCTTGGCTCCCTGCCGGGCCATGTCTACGCCAATGTTCGTCAGCCGCCGATCTCGACGCTCAACCTCGCGCACATGCTGCCGCTTTCGGCAGTCTGGGCTGGGCCGGAGCGCGACGAGCATTTTGATGCGCCGCCATTGTTCTACGCGCAGACCGAAGGCTCCACCCCGTTTCGTTTCTCGCTTCATGTCGGCGATGTCGGTCACAGCCTGGTGGTCGGCCCAACCGGCGCCGGCAAGTCTGTCCTGCTGGCCTTCATGGCGATGCAGTTTCGCCGCTATGCCGGCGCTCAGATATTCGCTTTCGACTTCGGTGGCTCGATCCGCGCCGCAGCGCTTGCCTGCCGCGGCGATTGGCAGGATCTCGGTTCAAGCCTTTCGCAGGACAGCGACAATGGCGTCCTCCTGCAGCCGCTTGCGCGCATCGACGAACCGGCCGAACGAAACTGGGCCGCCGAATGGCTGCAGGCTATTCTTACCTCGGAAGGTGTTGCGGTCGATCCGGCCACCAAGGATCATCTGTGGACTGCATTGACGTCGCTCGCCACAGCGCCTGTTGCGGAGCGGACGCTTACCGGTCTTGCGGTTCTGCTCCAGTCGCAGGCATTGAAGCAGGCGCTCGCGCCCTATTGCATCGGCGGCCCGTTCGGACGGCTGCTCGACGCCGAAAGCGAACGGCTCGGTGAAGCGCGCTTCCAGGCGTTCGAGACAGAAGGGCTGACCGGCTCGGCGGCAGCGCCTGCGGTCCTTTCCTATCTCTTTCACCGGATCGAAGGGCGGCTCGACGGATCGCCTACCCTCCTCATCATCGATGAGGGCTGGCTGGTGCTCGACAGCCCTGCCTTCGCTGCGCAACTGCGCGAATGGCTCAAGACGCTGCGCAAGAAGAATGCGAGCGTGGTCTTCGCGACCCAGAGCCTCGCCGATATCGAAACATCGGCGATTGCGCCCGCCATTATCGAAAGCTGCCCGACCCGCATATTTCTGCCCAATGAGCGGGCGATGGAGCCGCAGATACAGGCGATTTATCGCCGCTTCGGGCTTAATGACCGGCAGATCGAAATCCTCAGCCAGGCTGCGCCTAAACGCGATTATTATTGCCAGTCGGCACGCGGTAATCGCCTGTTCGAACTCGGGCTTGGAGAAGTGGCGCTCGCTTTCACGGCTGCCTCTTCGAAAAGCGATCAGCTCGACATTGCCCGGATTGCCGAAAACGAAAGGCGCGAAGGTTTTACCGAAGCCTGGCTGAGGCATCGCGGCCTCGACTGGGCCGCAGAGCTGCTCGCTATTCCCGAGCCGAATTCGGCCTTTTCAACCCTCAGAATGAAGGAGACTTCCAATGACCTTTCGTAAGAATTTGAACGGACTGGCTGGTGGCCTTGCGCTTGCTGTCGCCGGCGTGGTTGCCACAGCACCGGTGCCCGCCCATGCGCAGTTCGGCGGTATCGTTTACGACCCGTCCAACTATGCCCAGAATGTGCTGACTGCAGCGCGAACGCTTGAGCAGATCAACAACGAAATCCGCATGCTGCAGAACCAGGCGACTTCGCTCATCAATGAAGCCAGGAACCTGCAGAGCCTGCCGCTCAATATCGTCCAGCCCCTACAGCAGCAAATCCAGCAGACCCAGCAATTGCTGCAGCAGGCCCAGCGCATCGCTTATGATGTACGCGAGATCGAGACGACGTTTGAAACGCAATACAAGAACATCCCGCTCGGTGCTTCGCAGCAGGCCATGGTGACAAGCGCCGAGGTGCGCTGGCAAAATAGTGTCGCCGCTTTCGAGGATGCGCTCAAGGTGCAAGCGGGAGCGGTTGCCAATATCGAAGGCTCGCGCGAAGCGGTGAATAGCCTGCTGGGCGCGAGCCAGTCGGCTGCCGGTGCCTTGCAAGCTGCGCAGGCCGGGAACCAGCTGCTTGCACTGCAAACACGCCAGCTCGCCGATCTTACCGCGACCATGGCGGCCATGGGACGAGCGCAGGCACTCGACGCTGCCGAACGTGCGGCGGCGAAGGCTCAGGCGCGCGAGCAGCTACGGCGCTTTCTGGCGACGCGCCCGCGCGATCTTCCGGCCAAATCGGACTGACCCGCCATGGATAGCAAAGTCCTCGCGCGCACCGGTGCAGCCGTTTTTGTAGGCCTCGCTGTCGCCATGACG
>Ga0208328_1001057_pt1 | contig 10500 bp, 8 predicted proteins | sample DeeseametaMP2633_FD_184170 | JGI IMG/M metagenome (GOLD analysis project Ga0208328, IMG submission 184170) | Marine microbial communities from the Deep Atlantic Ocean - MP2633 (SPAdes) | ecosystem: Environmental > Aquatic > Marine > Unclassified | place: Northeast of Antigua and Barbuda, North... | reverse complement strand
TGGTTTGTGCTTGCTCTTCTTCAAGCTGGGTGATTTGTTCGTCGCTAAGTAAGGTTACGCCATCTAGCTTTATCGCAAACTCTTTTTTCTTTTGTTTAGCGTCACTAAATTGCTGATGTACTGCCTGTGATATCTGCCCGTAAATTTCGGTGCCAGTTAACTCTTCAAGCAGTTCGGCTCGGTCGGCCTCGTTAGCATTTAGAAACGCAGCAAAATCCCCTTGCGATAACATCATAGATTTGGTGAAGCGGGCAAAGTTAAGGCCGGTCAGCTTTTCAATCTCTTCGCTTTTCGGCCTAACTTGGGTAGCCAGTACCTTGCCGCTTTCAACTTCAGCCAGCTCAACATCGGCACTTTGCAGGTTACCGTCAACTTTCCCTCTGGCTCGACGCATACTCCAAAACGCACGGTATGCTTTCCCCTTAATATCAAACTCAACCTCCGCCAAACACTCCGCCGTGCCGCGGGTCATGATGTCGTTGTTAGACGTTGAAATTGGCCCCAAGCGAGGAGTTTGGTGATAAAGCGCTAAACAAATGGCATCAAGTAGGGTGGTTTTACCTGCCCCTGTTGGGCCAGTTATGGCAAACAGGCCATTGTCGATAAACGGCGACTGGGTGAAATCTATCTTCCACTCCCCTTTTAAGGCGTTTAGATTTTTAAGGCGTAAGGTCAATATTCTCATTGTATTACTCGCCTTTATTTTCTGTTGTGTTTGCCAATGAGGTCTCTACTGGTACTTCAGCATCTTCATCATTAGTGTGCACTTGCTCTACTGCTTCATTGAACAGCTGCCTTATCCGGTTAATGCGTGGAGCGTTTTTCTCTGAACCGGCTTGTTCCATTGATCGGGTGCTTTGGTCGTCATCTAGCAGGGTTGCTTGTGCCGACTCAGTTGGTATCGACCCGCTCTGTGCCGACTCAGTTGCTGAACTATCTTCTATGCTCTCCAATGCCAAACGCGCTTCAAATACATCGTTTACCGATAGTTCACTAAGCTGGACGTTTTGCTTTTCCGTTAAGCTATTTATTGTGCGCTTACGCTTGCGTTTCAACTGTAAAATCTCAGCGTTTTTCCCTTCTAACAAGCCCTGAATACGCTGCTGTAGATCAGTCAGATAGTCTTCTGTTTCAACTTCAATGCATAACCACACTGGGTCTTTAGAGCTAATGGCGTTATCCGTTGCGCTAAGGGGTTTATCCACTTCGCTAACGGCATCATCTGTTTGAGAAGCTAACGTGATGGCATCGCTCTTACTAATGGCCGCCTCAATCGCTTTTAAGTCGCCTTTTATGACTTCCATGGCCTGAAAGCGCGGTACCGGAAGCGTTGAGATAGTAGGCGTTGTGCTTTCAGATTCAAACGTTATCAACACTACTTGCTTTTGTGTGTTTAGTTCATCAAAACTTAGCGGTATGGGCGAGCCTGAGTAGCGAATGTGTTCTGTTTTAGCGACTTTCTGTGGCCTGTGAATATGCCCAAGTGCAATGTAATCGGCGGGCGGAAACCCTTTGGCGTCAAAGCCTTCAAGGGTGCCAATGTAGATATCGCGTACACTTTCTGACTGACTCACGCCTAAAGCGGTTAAGTGCCCTGTAGCAATAATAGGAATAGCAGCGCTATTTTTACTGCCCTCCTCTCCTTGTTTTTCTTCAATTGAAGCGCGCAGTGACAAGGCTTCGTTATAAAGCGCCCCATAATGCTGCTTTATCGCATCGCCCAGCGCTTGACGCTTGTCAGTGCCGCTTTGCCCTGCCTCACTGACCAGCACATCACGTGGGCGAATAAAGGGTACGGCACACAGTACGGCACTGGGCTGCCCCTTGCGATCGTTAAGCGTAATGACTTGTTCACTCAATTCGCCGTATGTACTGGCAATTACGTGGCTATTTAAGTATTTCAGTAGCGCCTTACTTTCGTTCAATACCGATACTGAATCGTGATTTCCCCCCAGCACCACCAATGTACACTGCATCCCCTGAAGTTCACCGATAAACGCATGGTAGAGCTCTCTGGCGTAGCTAGGCGGCGTGCCCGTGTCAAACACATCACCCGCGACAATAATCGCATCTATTTGATGCACTTCTACTTGTTGAAGAAGCCATTTAAGGAAAGCGGCGTGTTCGTTTTTGCGACTTTTCGTAAAAAAACTCTGACCTAAGTGCCAGTCAGATGTATGCAATATTTTCATGTAGAAGTGAACCAGGCTTGTTGCATTGGAGATAGAGAAACGCATTCGGCGCAATGGCGCTGCTGCTATGGAGTGTCGATGTTGATCAACGCACCGTACAGCAACTATAGAGATTTTGTGGTTTTATGACAATGGTTTGTCTGTGATGCATGTTCACAGGGAGCAGGTAGAAAAAGAGGCACCACACGCTTTAATAAACGCCTGGTGCTCAGGATATTATTTTGATGAAAACAACCCAAAGCTAAAAGCTGGCAGAGTAATCTGTGTTTCACCGTTGTCAGAAGCGGAAATTTTAGCGGCTCCTGAAACAACTAAGTAGCTTCCATACTGCTGAGAAACCGTTACCGTTTGCTGCTCGGCTGACACGTTAAACACAACTAAAAGTGCTTCGTCATTTTGTTGCGCCAGGCCCCCGTTTGGCATTGTGTCATTCGCTACGCGGGCGAAGGCAAACACCTGCTTTTTATCATCAAAGAACTTATTTTCTTGCACTCCATATTGAAGTAACGGCTGCTGCTTGCGAATGGCAGCGTACTCTGCAATAGATTTGTACAGCGGGTGCTGAGGGTTGAAGTTGTCATTCTTGGTGGTTTGCTTAGTACCTAACAACGTATTGTCGTTATAGCTAGCTACCTTAGATGGCATCATATCTTCTCTGGCATCCACATCGTTGCCATCACCGGTAAAGCCCTGCTCATCGCCATAGTAAACGACAGGTACGCCGCGAGAGAAAAACATCATGGCATGTGCCAGCATACTGCGCTGCAGCTTTTCTTCGTTAGACGCATTGGGTAAATGCTTATTTAAGAAGAAGCCCGGGCGACCCATATCGTGATTGCCTAAAAAAGTAAGCAGTTGATTAACGTTGCTGTCTTCGTCATTGTAAAGGTAATCTTGTGCTATCAGCGTTTCAATGGTCGACACTGGCTTGTCTTCAAAGAACACGCCTCCCACCGCACTTTGAAATCCAAAATCAAGCACGGCAGGGAGTTTACCCTCGGTAGTGAATGAACTTAGCGCTTCAGGGTTTGGGTCATAGACTTCACCAAATACATGAAAGTTCTCAATACCCTCAGCTTTAGCGTGCGCCATAATTGCCGGTGAGAATGCTTGCCAAAATGGCAACTGGACGTGCCTTACCGTATCAATTCTAAAGCCGTCTGGTTTAAATTCACTGATAAGCTTGGTGTAAATATCAATCATCCCTTTAACCACTTCAGGGTCTTCAGTATTGATATCATCTAACCCATTAAAATCGCCATATAAACTATTTTCACCTTCAAAAGTTGTATCACCTTGATTGTGGTAATAGCGTGGGTCGTTTAGCCATTCTGGAAATTTCTCACCCTGCTCTTTTTCTGGAACAAAAGCACGGTAATTCCCTTGCTCTTTCACTTCCTGCAAACTGCGATAAGCGCACTGGTCTAGTCCACTTTTAAACGAACCGTCGGCGTTGTGGCACTCTTCATACTTAATCACGTCTGCCGTATGGTTAGTAATGATATCGAAAAATACTTTAATATCTTTTTTATGCGCAGTGTCAATCAAGCGCTTTAAATCGGCGTTACTGCCAAAGTGAGGGTCAATTTCGGTGAAGTCGACTATCCAATATCCATGGTGGGCAAATCCGCCTTTCTGCACAGCTTTATTACGCAAAATAGGTGTCATCCAGATAGAAGTGATCCCCATAGATTTCAGGTAATCCAGCTTTTGTTCGATGCCCGCCATGTCGCCACCATGAAACGCCCATTTAGACGTTGTGTCGAGACCTCCGTGAGAGACCGATCCTTTTGGTGCCCCGCTGTCGTTACTTACATCGCCATTGTTAAATCTGTCTGGCATAACGAAGTAGAAGACGTCTTCGCGCACGTCGCGCTTTAGGTAACTACTTTGTGGCTGTGCCGCATTGTTGCTCTCGCCACTGTTCGTCACACCGCTGTTAGGGTCTCTATTGTTAAGAGATGGGCTGCAAGCAGTTAACGCAAGCAATATTGCGGTAAAGGCCATTGTCATTTTAGATGTTTTTTGAATCATTAACCTGTTCCTTAGTAGGTTAAAACTGAGCAATAATATTTTGAGCTAGCGCTTCGTCATCAAACTCGGCCATACCGCTAATTCCTATTGCACCCACGACTTTGCCTGCCTTATCTTTTACAGGTACACCACCCGCCATACCTGTGATGCGAGGGTCGGTCCAAAAGTTAATGGTTTTGCTCGTTTCTTTTGCCCACGCAGCAAGCTGACTGGTTTTTTGCCTGTCTCTGGCTGCCGTATAAGCCTTGTTCTGCGCTAGTAGACAGGTTTGCGGGCTAGTTTCATCCATACGAGAGAACGCGATAAGTTCACCCACACTGTCTACAACAGCAACGGCAATGTGTTGATTGTTTTCTTGCGCCCAATGAATGCTATCTGTAATCATTGATTGAGCTTGCGCTAAAGAAATAGAACCCATCATGGTAACTCCATCCCTTTTGCACTTACGTACAATGCGTACCAGTCTTCCCGAGTAAGCGTCACTGTAACGGCTTCTGCACTTGCTTTAATACGCTTGGGGTTTGCCGAACCAACAATTGGCTGAATGTTGCTGGGGTGGCGCATTAACCAAGCCAACACGATTGCGTCGGGCGATACACCATATTTTTGCGCTAAGGTCGCAACGAGTTTTTTAGTCGCTTCTTCTTGCGCAGTTAGCGTGGCGGGTGCTCCGGTATATTTACCCTGGCTTGCTGGCCCCCACGACTGCATTTGAATGTTGTTTTGCTTTGCGTATTGAAGTGTGCCCGCTGTAAAGTTCACATGCTGCCCATCTGGGTTACCGACATAAATACCTTCATCCACAAAGCCTAAGTTAGTAAGACTCATCTCAACCTGATTCGCAATAAGCGGCTGATTAATATAGTGATTAAGATGCTGCATTTGTACGCCGCTCATATTCGACACGCCAAAGTGCTTAACCTTACCGCTATCAAACAAGGCATCAAATGCAGCGGCAACCTCCTCTTCTTCCATCAATGGGTCTGGGCGGTGCAGCAAAAGCAGGTCGAGATATTCCGTATTTAATCGCGAAAGCGTGTTTTCAACAGAAGTGACAATCCAGTCTTTCGAAAAATCGTAACGTTTGGGCCCGTGTTCATCTTCAAAACGAATCCCACATTTAGACTGAAGCACTATCTCTTCCCGTAAGTTAGGGCGTGCTTTTAACATTTCACCAAATGCTTGTTCTGCTTTACCCATTCGGTATATATCAGCATGATCGAACACGGTAATACCGGCTTCTAGCGCAGCATCGACCGCCGCAAACGCATGCTGGGTTTGATCTTTGGTTAATGGGTTAAAGTCCCACTCTCCACCAATAGCCATACAGCCGTAAACCAGCTGACTGGCGTGTGAAATGTACTGATTTAGAGGAAGGTTTTTCATATACACCGCTCGCAAAAAAGAATTAATAAAGGCCTTTCGGATAGCTCAAGTTTACGCTTGCAGTTACCACCTTTCAGCGCACAATAGCGAAATCATTATTCTTTATAGCGAATAGCTGTATTCCATATATAATCACTAACTCTACATTTTCTGATGTGACGTTGCTCAAGACGCAGTTTTTCGAGCATGTTGTGAATATTTATCTCCGATTTAATCTCGTGTAAAAAGTAACAAGCCAATGAAACCACATAAAAAAGTCGAGCGATTGATGCTGTTTAGTGCGGTAGCAGAAACCTTAAGCTTTGGTGCTGCGGCAGAGAAAATGCAGATATCGAGGGGCTACCTGTCGGAGCAAATAAGGGAGCTTGAACTTGCGTTAGGCGTAAAGTTGCTGCAGCGCTCAACACGCCAAGTAAGTCTTACCAACGAAGGTAAACAAGTGTACGCCGATACACAGAAGATTAATCGCAGCGTGGTAGAGCTAGAGCAAAATTTAGTACGTGAGCAAACGCAGCTGGAAGGAATTATCGCCATTACGGCGCCGAATATGTTTGCGCACTACTTGTTAAGCGAACTGTGTTTTTCCTTCTCGCAGCAGCATCCTGATGTTTCGTTCCATTTAGATACCAGCTATCAAAGGCACGACTTAAACCGAGGTCATTTCGACTTGGCGTTTCGCTCTACTAACAACCCGCCGCAAGATATGGTGGCCAAGCCATTATTTACTTATAGCCACACAATAGTTGCAGCACCGCAATACCTTAAGCAAGCCGGCACACCCAAAGTGTTGAGCGATTTAGATGCGCACCAGTGCTTTTGCGGCCCCGACCAAGATAACTGGCTCATAAACGGTAAGCGCACAGCGGTTAAAGGCTGGTTAAAACTTAATGATAATCTGGCGCTCATTCAGCATGTGCTGGAAGGCCGCGGCATTGCAAGACTGCCAAGCTATGTGGCGAAAAAGCATAGTAAGGCGGGTGAACTGGTCGCGCTTTTTGAAGAAATTAAGCCGGGGGCGACACCGAGAGTGCCTCCAATAAAAAGCACCAGTCAGCTGTTTGTTGTGCACCCACAGCGCCCCCATCAATCGCTAAGAATAAAAGCCTTTTTAGACACAGTTAAACAAGCACAACACGAAGGTTATTTTAGTGGATAAGTACTCAAACTGTCAGCGCTTACCTGCCGCAATTCACGTGCGTAGTTAGTAGCAATAAGACTTGAAAGCTTCGCTTAGGCTTTTCATTCCTTGGCATACTATTATCGACGTTAAAGGGTCAATCAAACAGGCTGATAAATATTATCCCAGTAGTCATCAAGTATCTTCACAGCATCGTTAAGCGCCCGCGCCACAAAAATATCGCCGTATTGTTCGACTAGTTCCATGTCCACCAGCTTATTAATAGCGTCAGTAACGTCGAAATCGAGCGTACAATCAAGCTCTTCTGAAAAGTAACTTTCTATTACACTATCGAGCGTTGCTAATGTCATTCCACCAGCGGCAATCTCGCGCTCTGCACGCACCGCGCAGAATGCAGCACCACCTTCTACAGACACTTCACTACATTTCAGCAAAAATGTATAAGCCAACAAAGCTTCTTTGCAGTCCTCTTCCTCTGCTGCATCAATTAACGTATGAAACACGCCTGCATTATTGTCTAAATTTTTAAAATAGAGATTGTCAGACAAGGCTTTCATAAACCTGATTTTTCTGTTTTTAAACTTTGTCCATTCCTTAAAGATAAAGCTGCCGAATACACCCATGCCAATACCAAAAGTGATTAGGCTTTGCTTAGTCAATTCCACTTCATCGTCTTTAAAGCCTAGCCAAAAGGCCAGAAAAGATGCCATGAGAAGTAGCGAGGCGCCTAACTTAGTCACTAGCACCACGGTGCCACCTATTGCCGCCGATGCACTAATAATCAACTTATCTAGCGGACGCATTTTGACTTCGCTATTGGGAAACAGCATCTCCAAGTCTGCTTTAGGTACGTTTTGGAAAAGCTTTACTATGGTGGAACCAGGTTTAAAGGTGACTGGCGTATGCCCTTTCTCTTTGAAGTAGGCTACATCTTTAAAAGTGATATAAACGGCCACTTTGTCGTAGTTGGTAAATGACACCTGCTTTTTTCGCAACCCGAAAAAAGTACGCAGCGTTTCAGTTTTTACCGACTCGCCCCGTCGATAAAACACCACATCTTCAAAGTCTTCGAAGCTAACCGCAAGGCGCACTTTAAACAGCGACTCTTCGTTTAATGCTGCTTCTAAATCTTCGTTTGTGACTTTTTCAAAATTGGCTGCGTTTAATAGATTGGCAAACGCACTCGAAAACGCCTTTTGGCTTTGCTTCCTAGTAGCTCCATTTGAAGGTGTAAGATCGCGGGTGTCTTTGTTTGGGTCAAAATCGTTATAGCTATCTTTTAGACCCTCAAGTTGCTCATGATATTGATAGTGTATGCGATTAACGAGCAACGTTGAGAACGTGCGAAAAAGAGTCCTCTCTTGCACAATTACGTTTTCACACAATCTACTAACATCATGTTTGCGAAATGGGATAAAGCGTTCTAATGGCATCGAGTGGTCTTATTAGTTCGAGTGTTTCTTGTTAGATGGAAATAGTTACCGTACTGTAACAATGAAAACAACCACTTATAAATAAATTAAGCCTAATTGATAATGCCTTAGACATAGGCTTCGCCTAATGTCTAAACGACATAAATGTTAAATATAGTTAACATAGACTACACTAATTCTTAATTATAATTGTAATTTTCGGAGACGTTATGTTCGTATCAAGTTCTCGATACAATAATGACATTTCGGCTCTTAGGGACGAGAGCCAAGGCTTGCTTGGTACGCTGGATGCGTTCAAAAACACAATGGCCTATGCCATCTATAGTACTGATGGACAGTGCACATTTGCCTCTCCCGTATTACTTTCCATTTTGGATTACCCAAATTCAACCGCAACGTCGTTTTCCCATGCGGCAATGCGCGTTGAAGGTGTTGAACCTGAGTCACAGTACAAATCGTTTTGGCAACACTTGGTCAATGGCGGCAGCTTTAGCGACACGGTTGCAAGAAAATCGGCGTTAGGTGAAACGAAGTGGCTTAAGGCAAGCTACGTAGCGGTGAATAAGCATGGCGTTACAGAAATTCATGCCATTTACCACGATATCACTGAACATGAAAACGCCTATTTTGCTGGTAAAGCAGTGACTGACGCACTAAACAAGTCGATGGCGGTAATTGAGTTTCATCCTGATGGAACAATTATCACGGCAAATGAGAATTTTACTGCAACAGTGAAATACAGTTTGGCCGACATTCAAGGTAAACACCATCGCATGTTCTGTCGCGATAAGTTTTATCAAGAAAATCCTAATTTTTGGGATAACCTTGCCCGCGGTGATTTCTCTTCAGGCCAGTTTGAGCGCGTAGATGCGCACGGTAACGCATTGTGGTTGGAAGCAACGTACAACCCCGTGTTTGACGCTTCGGGCCGAGTAGTAAAAGTTATTAAATTTGCATCTAACATTACCGATGCAATTAACGAAAAGAATGCAATCGCACAGGCGGCGGAACTCGCAGTATCAACGGCAGAAGAGACGTCTCAAATTGCCCATGAAGGAGCCTCGTCACTTCAACGAAGCGTTGAGATTTTCAATACAGCCATGTTAGAAGTTGAGCAAACCAATCAACTTATGCACGAACTGAGTGAGCAATCGCTAAAAATTGAAACCATTGTGACAACGATTAGTGGCATTGCTGAGCAAACCAACCTTTTAGCACTAAATGCCGCTATTGAAGCTGCACGTGCAGGCGATCAAGGTAGAGGATTTGCTGTAGTAGCAGATGAAGTGAGGCAGCTAGCGCAACGTACCAGCGATTCGACTGTGGAAATTGAAAGTGTTGTGGCAGAGAACAGAAAGCTTGCTGACAAATCCACGAAGAAAATGGCAGGCGTTAAAGACAGTGTTGACCAAAATAGCCAACAGATTGCGCAAGTGCAAAGCATTATTGATGAAATTCAAAAAGGCGCATTGAATGTATCTGAAACTGTATCAGGTATTCTACGCTAGCAGTCATGTTAAATTAGTAAAAAGGGCTGTTGTATCATCAACAGCCCTTTTTTTTAAACCCGCTTTTTCACACAGCCGATTTTTCGCGTACGCATACGTACAAGCCTAGCACCGTTTAATTGTGGGGGGGGTTATTTTGCGTGCACCACGCTAGCAATCTGCTGCTGTTGAATATTCAGGTACTTCTTGATGCTTTCCCCGTTCTTGCCATATTGATCAACAAACGCAGCGACAGATAGTCCGTTACACGTCATGTCCTGTGCTACGTACTTTTTATCTAGCGCAGATTCTTTAATTTGTTCATGTAGCTTCCACTTGTTCCCGGTAGCGGCAGCAACGCAAAGGTTAGAGGTGACCGAATCGTCGGTAGGCTTAAATTCTACAGAAGCTAAAGCACTTCCGGTGAACACAGTAGTAAGAGCAACAATAGCGATAGCAGTAATACGTGATTTCATAGCATGATTTCCTTATTGGGACGAAGTTACGTTGTTGTGGCGTTACGCCTTGGCCACACTCATATTCACTATTACAATCACTGCGCCAACTTTATAAAACTATTTAAATTCATAAACTTAACTTCAAATTAAGAAATAAGCCCCCGCTAGAACGGTAAACGAAATACGACCTTTCAAGATAATTCGCCAAATAGTAGTATTTTTGACCACTGCGTTCTATCTGAGCCTATCGTCGTCTAAAATTTCGTTTTATTAAGCGATAAAACACACTGCTTACCTTATTTGGCTTAAATAAAAAATTGTCTTAGCTTACAATGCGCTGATGACTTATCCCGTTCCAGCTAAACAGGTTGA
>Ga0208328_1001054_pt1 | contig 10548 bp, 7 predicted proteins | sample DeeseametaMP2633_FD_184170 | JGI IMG/M metagenome (GOLD analysis project Ga0208328, IMG submission 184170) | Marine microbial communities from the Deep Atlantic Ocean - MP2633 (SPAdes) | ecosystem: Environmental > Aquatic > Marine > Unclassified | place: Northeast of Antigua and Barbuda, North... | reverse complement strand
AGGATTTGCCAAAGATTTATGCGCAGTACGGCGGGGTAGTGCCTTATCATCCTGAGCGACTCTCACAGCCGCTACAAGATGTCAATCGAGCCTTTAAAGGGTAATATACTAGTAAAGGGTAATAGTACTAGTAGAGGATAGTGAGTTTAGAAATTAGGCTGACCGTTCGAGGCGCTCACGCCGCCATCGACAGGCAAATTAACACCCGTGATCATCGCCGCATCTTCGCTGGCTAAAAAGGTAATAGCGGCGGCGATATCTTCAGGAGTCACAAAGCGTCCTAGAGGGCAGCGTGCTAAAAATTTATCGACCTTTTCTTGATCTTCTCGCATGTCTTTGGTCATACTGGTCTTAGTCGCGGTAGGGTTGACCGCATTGACACGCACACCATCAGGGCCATGATCCATCGCTAACGTACGTGTCAAGTTGGTGACGCCTGCTTTGGCAGCGTTGTAAGCGGCCATGTTCCAGTCACCGCCGATACCTGAGAGCGAGGAGACATTGACGATATTGCCTTGTGTCTTGATGAGATGCGGCATTGCAGCCTGACAGACATAAAAAGTACCGTTTAAATTGACATCAATAGCTGCGCGCCAATCCTCACTAGATAAGTCCGTTATTTTGCCTTCCATACCTTTGCCCGCATTATTGACGACGATATCGAGCTTCTCAAACCTCTCAATCACTCGTTTTACCATTTCTTGTACTTGGCTTTGTACGCTAATATCACAGGTGATGGTCATGTAGTTGTCGGTATGAATCCAGGTTTTGTCATGTGGAAACTGTTTTGCGGTCTCCTCTAAAGTCTCAGAGGTCCGTCCCACTAATACCACAGTCGCGCCTTCATTAGCGAAACGCAGAGCAGTGGCGCGTCCCATACCTGAGCCGGCTCCAGTGACAATGACGGTTTTTTCTTTGAAACGTTTCATAATATCTAATCCCTGTTATGATATAAATTTTAGATAAGTTTTTTAGTAGTGATTTCGAGTATGGATAGTGATAAATCTACCATAGCCTTATCGACTTGTCATAACAAGCCATGGTTATAAAAAGATACCAAATCACCTTCTTTGCTAGGTTTGATTTTACGATAACCCGCTCGAAGTAAATCGATAGATAAACCACTTGATTGCCAATAGCACTAGAAAAAAGGCCTTTGCTTTGACACCACCGAACCCTACATCTGAGCCGCATAATCAGTCAACACAGTGGCTAGAGAGCTACCTGCAAGCCCTCAAATCGCCAGACGATAAACAAGATACCTATAATAAAAAGTCCACAATGCAGCAGCTCTATCAGCTACCTTTAGGGCAACTTAGAGTGCTGAGAGTAACGGCAGCACCTTCTGTAAGCGATACTAAGACTACTATGAGTGCTACGCGCTCAGCGGCTATAAAGTTTGGCTTAAGATGGAAAAAGGCGTTATTGAAACAAGATGAAGCTCAGCAAATAGCCAGCGCTTATGTACTGATAGTAGAGATCAAACCTACTGTCAATAGCGACACTTCGATCGACCATCAGCACTATAACCATAATCATAATGCATCGGCTATGAGTATGAGCTTTGCTACAAAGGAGGTTATAGAGCAGCAAAGCGCGGATGCTAAAGCATCTGGAGTAGTGCTACAGGTCTTTGGCCGGCAAGACTGGCTGCAAATATTAGCCACTCTGCAGACGCCAAATGAGCTGTGGCGACTATTGGACTATCATAAAGCCGCACTGCAAAAAGCTTTTGTAAATGCTAAGTCAAGCTTTGCATCTGAGCAGACTTTGCTTAGCCAGTTTATGGCTAGTCCAGCTATCTACACACAAGCGCTTACTATCGATAATGCTTTAATAAAGTATGGTATTCAAGATGAGCCGAATAGTAGGTTAGTGGCTATGAGTCTGGCGCAAAGAAACAAAGCGGCGACTACCAAGCGCTTTCATGAGCAGATGAGGCAAGCGTCCATCTTATGGTATCAGCTCAGCGCGCAGATGCTCTCAAAGTCGTCATCAGCTAGGCCGTTGCCATTTTGGCAACGCCAGTTGTTAGCAGAGTCATTGTTTTCGCGCTATGAGCTGATCCGCACCCTCTATCAGCATCCAAGTCGCAGCATGGAGCAGCAGCAGACCGGTTATGTGGTACATCAGCACTCTTATGAGAATTTAGGCCAGCATTATGTGCTGATATTTTATGGTCAACAATCAGGCGGTAAACAAAGCCGCGAAGCTCTCGCGCCCAATTTGGCTACCATAGCCAAAGATGTCTCGACGCGGTTGCCTATCGCCGAGCTACACCATATTATTGTGCTAGGTATAGAGTTTATAGTAGAGGCGGCAGATACCTTTATTGATATTGACCTGTTTATTCAGCCAGTCACCGCAATGAGTGAAAAAGAGCGGCAACTGACTCGGCAGCTACAACGGCTCCATAACCAGCAGCAGCGTACTCAAAAAAGCGATGCGACAGACGATAAGTCCGATGTCAATAAAAGCAAAAAACCGCTACCTACTATGCATCTTAGTCTCAATATTCCCGCTAGCAAAAAGCAGTCATAGCGCCAAAAAGCTTAGCAACTATATCTGCCTTTTATCCCGACGCATAAAAAAAGACAGCCTAAGCTGTCTTTTGTTTTATCGTTATCAATACATATCTAGCAAAGCTTATTTATAGCAAAGCTTACTTATTGGTATCGTCAGCAAGACCGCTACCCGGTAAGATTTCATTATCATTACCAGTGTTCAGCTCAGAGTCCGTATCTCCTCTAGCAGGCACGATATTGACAGTATCAGTATCAAGATTGCTAGTATCTACGGTATCTGTACGCAAGTCTTCTTTTGCAACGCTTGGCGCAGCTGGCGTGCTTGTAGCAGTAGGCGTGTTATCGCGAACCGACTCTTGAACCTTTTCTTGCGTTGATTTGCTTGGTTCTACAGCTGATTTAGCTTTGGCTTCGTCACGCTCTTTGTCCATTTTGTCTTGCATCTTACGTAACAAACGAGCGGCTGCTTCTTGACCACCAAGACCGAATGATAGAGCAAAGGCTACGGCTACCGCGCCTAAAGTCAGACCAAAGGCTAGGTTAACAATAGAGTCAGCAATACCCATTGCTTTTAGACCCATAGCAAGTACTAAGCCCATGATCAATACACGTACGATATTGGCTAAGAACTGTGAACCTTGTTCTGAGCGCTCAACCACACCAGCGATGATGTTAGCAAGCCAAAAGCCGATGAATAGAATAATCGCGCCTAGGATGATGTTGGCACCAAAAGCGATAAACATCGTGATAATTGCTGAGATAGGCTCAAAACCTAATAGGTCAGCGGCTGCAACTGCAGCAAATAGCATCGCAAAGAAAACGATAGCATAGCCAACGACATCAGAAACTCTCTTCTCACCCATCATCTCTTGTAGACCGACTTTAGCAGGTAAGCGGTTGACTTCTGTGTTCTCAAGCAAGCCTTTGATGATGTTTGCAACCATACGTACGACATAGTAAGTCACAATCAAGATAGCAGCGGCCATAAAGATATTTGGCAGAGCTTCCATGATTTTATTGAGCATATTAGTCGCAGGACGAGCGATAACTTCGATTTTTAGTGCGTTTAAAGCGGCGATAATCGTTGGGATAATCACTACTAAAAAGGCTAAAGACCCTGCAATATTAGGCAAGCTGTTCTCTTCGCTAAGACCGGCTTTAGAAGCAAGCTCTTGAACGTTAAAAGTAGATACAAGGTTAGTTACGATGCCGCGTACCACTTTGGCAATGATATAACCAACAACAAAGACAACACCTGCAATAATGATGTTCGGAAGGAAGCTAAAGATTTTGTCGACCATATTGGTTAAAGGCGCAAATAAACCATCAAGCTCTAACTGACCTAGTACTATAGTTAGGACAATAAGTAAGATGAACCAATAAACCATATCAGCAATGGTGCTGCTCATAGGTTTAACGCCTGCTTGCGCGCTCAAACGCTCATCCATTGTCGTCTTGGATAGTGCAGTATTAAGCGCTGTACGGGCCACAGTAGCCACAACCCAGCCAATAATACCAATAGCGATGGCGGCAATAAGATTAGGAATAAAGGACAACACTTGGCCCACCATGTTGGCAAATGGCACTGAGATAGAGTTTAAGTTAAGTGTGTTTAGAGCTGCTGAAATAGCGATGATAAAGATAAACCAAAAAACGATTTTGGATATAATACCTTCCAAGTCGTACGATTTACCCGTAGAAGAGTCCATACGTTGATTCAAATTTACTTTGGCCAATACATTACGCACTAAAGCTGCTATGCCTAAAGCCACTAACCAGCCAATAATAAAAATCAAGATAGCCCCAATGATAGAGCCAATCGGCCCACCAAGATAACCATTAAAAGATGTAAACATTGGATTCATCTTATCCTCCTTTAATAATCATGCCTTGATAATGAATAAATTGTGAACATTCACTAAAAGATGACATCATTATTTATAAATAGTATTTTAATAAAATTATTTAATTATAAAACTGCAATATAGAGCAAATGATTATGAGAATGGCAGTCCATTGCACAATAAAAGCTCTGTTATTAAGCGTTAACCTTAAACTGCTAGTGTAACTGATAATTTCTATACCAATTGACAACCTGATAAAGGGTCATTAGAAGAGATAAACAGAGAGGAGCTAAACCATCTAAGCTATTTTGGTAATCTAATGATTGATATAGAAAATATGACTCTTCGTTACATATTCTTTAATCTGGTTAAGCTTAGCTGATATGATGTTTGGTTTAAAGACATAATGCTTTACTTAACGCTATAGTTGTGTGATAACTTGTTATCATGACTAAAATCGTTAACAAAAAATGTACACCTGTAGATTAAATATCATCTTAAAGCTGATAGCAGACGTAGTTACGAAAACCAAGATTTGTTATGATGACGAACCAATAACTTATTATCACCTCCTTAACCTTGAGAGTATTTTATGAAAAAAATCACTACCTTTACGATGGGTACGCTAGCTGGCGCCATGCTACTAGTAACGGGCTGTAGTACCAATAACGGCAATCAAGATACGTCAGCTGCAAGCGTAGCTGTGACTGAGCAAAGCTCACAAACCCAAAAAGTGGGCTATAGCTTGGGCTATATGATGGCAGAAGGTAATAAAGAGGCGGTTGCAGATCTTGACTTAGATACCTTTGAGCTAGGTTTCCGTGACGGTTACCAAGGTAAAGACTCTGCTTTGACCGAGGAGCAGATGCAGCAAGTATTGATGGATTACCAAAAAGAGCAAGAAGAGAAGTTCGTCAGTGATATGCAAGAAAAAGCCGCTGAGAACACTGCAATAGGCGAAGCGTTTCTAGCCGAAAATGCAACCAAAGAAGGCGTGAAAACGACTGATTCAGGTCTGCAATATAAAGTGCTGACTGCAGGTACAGGCGAATCACCAAAAGCGACTGATATTGTCGAAGTCAACTACGAAGGTAAGCTGATTGATGGTACGGTGTTTGATAGCTCATATGAGCGCGGCGAGCCTATCGAGTTTCCGTTGAATCAAGTGATCGCTGGCTGGACCGAAGGCCTACAGCTAATGAAAGAAGGCGGTAAGTATGAGTTTTATATTCCAGCTGACTTAGCTTATGGCGAAGCGGGTAATCAGGGCATTGAACCTAATAGTACTTTGATCTTTACTGTTGAGCTACTATCAGTAAAATAATCAGCTCTGTGACTGGTTTTATGGCTAATAAATTTTAGTCTTAATCATCGTAGCAGAAATAATGGTAATAAAAAAAGCTCTCATAATAATGAGAGCTTTTTTATGTCGCCAAAATATTATTTACAACTTTATTTATAATATCTTTTGGAAGACTTTGGAGTTGCGGCCGTTATTGTACTGCTCACGGCGCGCCTCAGGAAGATCACTACTGTCGACCTCAGCGAAGCCTTGCTCAACGAACCAATGCGCGGTACGCGTTGTTAAGACAAATAACTTATGCACTCCGTGGCTGCGCGCCTGCTGCTCTAAAAACGCTAATAAATCCGCACCGCGGCTACCGCTACGATAATCAGGGTGGATAGCGACACAGGCAACTTCCGCTGAGCTCTCATCTATAGGATTCAGGGCGGCACAACCTAAAATCATCCCATCACGCTCGATGACACTATAGTTGTCAATCTCTTGTTCGATACGTTCGCGTGAGCGGGCCACTAAGATGCCTTGTTCTTCAAGCGGCGTTAATAGCTCGATCAAACCGACCACATCATCGATATTGGCTCGGCGAATCTCTTCGTAAGGGTCATGGCTGATTAGCGTGCCTGAACCATCGCGTGTAAACAGCTCTTCTAGCAGCGCGCCGTCTTTGGCATAAGAGATAATATGAGTACGATGCACGCCTTGACGGCAAGCATCGCTAGCACAGTGGAGGAAATAATTGATCTCATGGTTGATATTGCGCTCACGTAAAAAGCGATCGACTTCGTTTGGAATCATCTCATGTAGCGGACGACCATTATCCTCAATATCTGCCTCTTCGCCTAAGAAGATCAGCTTATCAGCATTCAGAGCGACAGCAGCGCTAAGCGCCACGTCTTCTGCCAACAGATTAAAGACTTCACCAGTAGCAGAGTAGCCCATAGAGCCCAAAATGACGATGTGATTGTGCAGTAAGTTATTCTTTATGGCATCGACATCTATTGAACGCACCTCGCCGGTCATCTGATAATCGACGCCATCGCGGATACCATAAGGGCGCGCGGTGACAAAATTACCAGAAACAGCATCGATGCGCGAGCCATACATCGGCGAGTTGGCAAGGCCCATTGATAGCTGTGCTTCAATCTGCAGACGTATCGCGCCTACTGCTTGCAGAATACTGGGCATCGCTTCTCGCGGCGTTAAACGGATATCTTTATGCAGTGGCGAGGTGATATTGACTTCTTTTAGATTGGTTTCAATTTGTGGCCGCGCTCCATGCACCAAGACAAGCTTGATACCTAAGCTATGCAATAAAGCAAAGTCATGAATCAGCGTACTAAAATTTGGGTGCTTCACCGCCTCGCCGCCAAACATAATCACGAACGTCTTGCCGCGATGCGTATTGATGTAAGGCGCAGAGTTACGAAACCAATGGACATATTCAGGGTTAATCTGTGGCATGGCGCTAGTAGTCATAATAGAAACAGTAATAGTAGGATAAATAGGAAGGTTAGAGATTTACCATAGCAAAAAACCAAGTTATGAGCTATCTTTTTATTTAACGACTCTTGGCTCTTTATAGATAGTTATCGATATACATAACCTAAACACGGGGCTGATGTAGCTAGAATCGCTTTTTGCTATGCTAAGCGTTATTGTTTGCCCATCTACTGTTTTTGCTATCTCAACTAGGAAAGATAATCATTATGAAAAAAAGCAACCATTTTGCCAACCCATTTGCTGCTTGGGGCGGTCACCGTTTATTTCATGTTGTCGCAGGCACACTCGTCGGAGCAATGGTCGTCACCCAAGCTTCAGCTATGCTGCCCACTCCAGAGCCGGCACTTGATAACAGCTCAGCTGCTTTGCAAACAGCAGCTCTCAATGCTAACAACCCCTCTAATACCAACTCCAACGCACAAGCAGTGAATACCAAGATTACCGCCTCGCTTGTTGGTGTCGATGCCAATGGCAATGAAACGTTAGTGCCAGTCACTGCTGAGACGCGCCTACAATCGGGAAATATCTTAGAGTATCAAGGCTACTTTACCAATACCAATGCTGATCGAGTGCGCAAAATGACAGTCACGATGAGCATTCCTGAGCAAGTAGAGCTGCTAGGCGGAGTGATGCCAGACTTCCCTTATGGTAGCGTCGATGGCAACTCTTTTTCACGTATGCCATTACGAGGTAATGTCAACGGCCAAAACCAAGAGATTCCTTTAGGGTATTATAAAGCGGTGCGCTGGGATATCGAAGGCGTGGGCCTAAACGATACGGTAATGGTCCAATACCGCGCCAAAGTAAAATAGTAATAGCGTAAAAGAGTTAATAGTATAACGAGGCACTGCCATTGAGATTGGCGGTGCTTTTTTATGACCTATTCATATTTTATGAACCATTTATAGTCAATCAGTAAGATGGTTCAACGACTAAACTTGGACTACATTTAACAATCAACTTCAGGCATTGACGTTCGTTATCGAGCGCCGCCAAAGGGTTTACTGAAGCTTTGTATATTTGCTAGACGTTTTAGCGTTAATTAATCGTTTGATAGCGGGTATTTGCTCATTAGCAGCCCGCTCACCAGCACTGATAAGGGTCTGGCGTTGACTACTATCTAATGAGCTTAAGTGACCAACGTCTGGAATAATAACGATGTCGGCACGATCGCGCTCAAGGCGCATCTGAGTGCTACGGTTATTGCTTAAGCCGTTTGCACTAGCACTGGCATTCGCGATAATGCTGTTCTCTAACAACCCCCAAAAGCTACTCAGTGAACGGAGCTGAGATAAGTTAATCTTATAGCTATTGGCGCTGGTATTTTTGATGCTTGGGGCAGTGACATCGACCGCGATCACGATATCTGCTCCTAAATCGCGAGCGCTATCGACAGGGACTAAGCTGACGACACCGCCATCGATGTATTTTTTGCCGACCTTTGCGGGAATACGCGGTGCAATAAAGATATTGGGCACGCTGCTAGAGGCTTGCACTGCAAGTCCGGTGTCACCAGTAGTTAATACCGCCTTTTTTAGACTATGCTTTTCGGCTACAACTGCGGCAAATGCAATGGGCAAGTCTTCTATTGGTCGCTGCCTGACATGCGTATTGATAAAGTTTTTGAGCTTATGACCTGCGACAAAACCTTGATTGGACAGGGTAAAGTCCATCAGCTCGCTGTCGGTGGTCGTTAGTGCTAACTGCTCAAGCCTAGCAGGGGTGTAGCCGCTAGCGTAAATACTACCGATAATACTACCCGCGCTAGTACCGACGACTAAGCTTGGCTTGATGCCATTTTTCTCCAGCGCCTTGATAACCCCAACATGGGCAAATCCTTTGGTACCGCCGCCACCTAATACTAAGGCCACACTAGGGGCAGCAAGTGTAGGCGGCTCTGAATGGGCTGCGGACGTAAGGCTATTGCAGGCGCTAGCCAGTAAGCTTATAGTAGTGAGTAAGCTTACTTTTATGAATAAAGTGAGTGAGCGCTGAAAGCAATAAGTTTTTATGTTATTGAGCATAACCATCTCAAGAGTAGCAGTACTCAATAGCTTAGCATAATAAAACGGCTTGTCAGTGATAATACAAGCGTGTATTGAGCTATCAGTAGTGCCTGCTTATGAATACTGAATACGCGCTAAAATACAGGGCCTATGACTCTACAGACAGTGAGTCAAAACTGAATTAGGATTTGTGATGCCTCTCTCTGCGACTCACTCGATACCGCATCCGGTCAATAGCGAGCCGGCCTCAGCACTAGATATGCCCGTTTCTGCATTAGCAGGCGTGGGGCCAAAAGTTGCTGAGCAATTGGCGCAGTTAGGTATCGCGCGTATCTTTGATCTGTTACTGCATTTGCCAAGAGACTACGAAGACCGCAGTCGCCAAGTCGCTATCAGTGACGTGTCCCACGGACAAGCGGCGCTCATTACCGGCCGAGTCGTGCATATCGATAATAAACGCGGCGGCATGACCGTCATCATCGATGATGGCACCGGAACGGTAGGCCTACGTTTTTTTAAAGTCTATCGGGGACTGGCACAAACGATGAGTTTAGGGACTCGGTTGCAGCTGTTCGGTGAGGTCAAAGTCAGCCGTTATGGTAAGCAAATTCATCATCCTGAATATCAGATCATCACCGATGGGGCGCCGATCATTGATATTGGCCTGCAGCCTATCTATCCAACGGTAAAGGGCTTGCACCAAAACAAGCTACGCACTTTGATTAAGCTGGCATTGCAAACGGTGCGTAGCCAAGGCCTACCGATGACACTGTTTACTAGCGCTGATTTTGCGGTTGTCAGTGATTTACCGTTAGCGCCGTTTGAACCTAGCAAAGCTATTGAGCCAGATGTTGAGGATATCTTCTCAACGCTTGCTCGCAGCGTGCCAGATAATAGTAGTGTGAGTAAAGCTGAGCCTGCACCTTATAATCGCTCAGAAGCGTACCATCCCGCCGCTGTCACTACTGACAATAAACAGCATGATAACGTTTATAATTTATCGATATTTGAAGCGTTAGTACTACTGCATACACCGCCGACTTATACCGATGCCGACCAACAATATAAGCTGCTGACTCAGCTAACCGCGCGTACGCATGCCGCTTGTCAGCGTTTGATTATAGAGGAGTTGACCGCGCATCAGCTCAGTCTCTTGTATCGCCGTCAACAGTTGCATCAGTATAAAGCGCCAAGATGTACGGCTCACAGTGCACTGACTGATCAGCTGTTTGCCGCCTTGCCTTTTGAATTAACTGGCGCGCAGCAAAGGGTGATGAAAGATATCACTAGCGATATGGCGACTTCTATCCCGATGCTCAGGCTAGTGCAGGGCGATGTCGGTGCCGGTAAGACTTTAGTGGCGGCAGGGG
>Ga0208328_1001042_pt1 | contig 10687 bp, 8 predicted proteins | sample DeeseametaMP2633_FD_184170 | JGI IMG/M metagenome (GOLD analysis project Ga0208328, IMG submission 184170) | Marine microbial communities from the Deep Atlantic Ocean - MP2633 (SPAdes) | ecosystem: Environmental > Aquatic > Marine > Unclassified | place: Northeast of Antigua and Barbuda, North... | reverse complement strand
GTGGAACACGCAGGTCAACGCACTGAACACGGACCGATACCGCGTTCGGCGGCGCCGCCTCGACTTGGCCGTGATCATTTCGTGCCCTTACCATGCCAGGCGACCTGACAAGCAGGAGGAACAGAAACGTGAAGTCCCGCACCAGCAAGACCATCGGTGTCGTAGCGAGCGCCGCCGCGATCGCGCTGTCGGTTCCACTGGCTGTCACCGCGCACGCCGAACCGACCACCCCGGTCGCGGAGATCCCCGATCCTCAGGGCCCCGAGTGCGGTGCGTTCAAGGAAGCGCTGCCCAACTGGAAGAGCCTGGCGAACCTGCCGGTCAGCAGCGCGCTGGCCAGCATCCCGCAGATCAGCACCTTCAACTCCGCCATCTCCGGCGGGCTGAACCCGGCGGTCGACATCACCGGCGTGCTCGACAACGGCCCGTACGTGGTGTTCGCCCCCACCAACGAGGCGTTCGCGGCGCTGCCTCCCGAGCAGCTCGAGGTGCTGCGCACCGATCCGGCCGTGTTGACCAGCCTGGTGTACTACCACGCGTTCCTGGGCCTGCTGGGCCCCGACGACGTCAAGGGCCAGCGTCCCACCCAGGAGGGCACCGAGGTCGAGGTGACCGGCTCGGGCGGCGACATCGCGGTCAACGAGACCACCAAGGTGGAGTGCGGCGGCATCACCGCGCAGAACGCCCGCATCTACATCATCGACCAGGTGCTGAACCCGGCCGACGCACCGGCGCCGATCACCCCGGAGCCGACCACGTCGACCGAAACCACCTCGACTGAGACCACCGAAACGACGGAGACCACCGAGACGCCCGCTCCGACGACCCCGCTGCCGGCGGAGAGTGCTCCGACGCCGACCCCGGCCGCCGACGCTCCCTAGTAGGACGAGCTAGCCAGAACTCAGCGAGGACGGGGCGCGCACAGCATCGCTGTGCGCGCCCCGTTCGCTGTGGCGTCGTCCGGCTACAGGCCCAGGTCCCGGCCGATGATCTCCTTCATGATCTCGGTGGTGCCACCGAAGATGGTCTGGATGCGTCCGTCGACGTAGTCGCGGGCGACCCGGTACTCCATCATGTAGCCGTAGCCGCCGTGCAACTGCACGCACTGGTCGACGACCTTCTTGGCGACCTCGGTGCCCCACCACTTGGCCTTGGCCGCCTCGACGGCGGTGAGCTCACCGTCGACGACGCCCTGCAGGCAGCGGTCCAGGTAGGTCTCGGTGACCTCGAGCTCGGTGTCCATCTCGGCCAGCAGGAACCGGTTGTGCTGGAAGCTGCCGATCGGTTGGCCGAAGGCCTTCCGGTCCTTGGCGTATTGCACTGTCTGACGCCAAGTTTCGCGAGCCCCGGCGATCGCGGAGATCGCGATCGACAACCGCTCCGACGGCAGGTTCTGCATCAGGTGGTAGAAGCCGCGGCCCTCCTTGCCCAGCACGTTGGCGCCCGGCACCCGCACGTTCTCGAAATGCAGCTCGGAGGTGTCCTGGGCGTGCAGGCCCATCTTCTCGAGCTTGCGCCCCCTGGTGAAGCCCGGCATGTCCCGCTCGACCATCAGCAGCGTGAAGCCCTTGTGCCCGGCCTCGGGGTCGGTGCGGGCCACCACGACGACGAGGTCGCTGTTGATGCCCGACGAGATGAACGTCTTGGAGCCGTTGACGATCCAGTCGTCGCCGTCCCGCACGGCCGAGGTGCGGATACCGGCCAGATCGCTGCCCGCACCGGGCTCGGTCATCGCGATGGCGATGATGGTCTCGCCGCTGGCGATACCCGGCAGCCAGCGCTGCTTCTGCTCGTCGTTGGACAGGTCCTTGAAGTACGGGCCGACGACGTCGTTGTGCAGGCTCAGCGCCGGTGCCGGAACGCCGGCCTTGGCGATCTCCTCGTCGATGATCGCGTTGAACCGGAAGTCGTCGGTGCCACCCCCGCCGTACTCCTCGGGCATGTTGAATCCGATGAGCCCGTGCTTGCCTGCGGCCACGTAGGCTGACCGGTCGACGATGCGGTCGGCCTCCCACTTCTCGGCGTTGGGCACCAGCTCGCTGTCGATGTAGCCCCGGACGGTGTCGCGGAACGCCTCGTGCTCGGCCTCGTAGATCGTGCGCTTCATGAGTTTCCTTCGCTTGTCGGGCTTAGGGTGCCTACTTGGCTTTCCAGACCGGTTCGCGCTTCTGCGCGAATGCCAGCGGTCCTTCTTTGGCGTCCTCGGAGTTGAAGACCACCGCCACCTCGCGCATCGTGCGTTTCCACCCGGGTTCGTCGGCAGCAACGACGGCATCGTCGGCGCCCACCGCGACGCGCTTGCTGGCCTGAACGGCCAGCGGGGCGTTGACGGTGATGCGCTGCGCCAGCGCCAGCGCGGCCTCCAATTCCGTTCCGTCAGGGACGACTTCGTTGATCAGGCCCCACTTCAGCGCATCGGCGGCGGTGATGGGTTCTCCGGTGAACATCATCTGCAGCGCCACCTTGCGCGGCACCTGGTCGACCAGTCGGAACACCCCGCCCGCGGCGGCGATGAGACCCCGCTTCACCTCGGGCAGGCCGAATTTCGCGCTCTCGCCGGCGACGACCAGGTCACTGGCGAGCGCCAGCTCGGTGCCGCCGCCGAGTGCGGTGCCGTTGACCGCGGCGATGGTCGGCTTGTCGATGAAGTGCCGGACGTAGCCGGCGAAGCCCCACTTGGGCTGGTCGGGGTGCCCGATGTTCTCGCCCCGGGAGAGGGCCTTGAGATCGGCGCCCGCACAGAAGGACTTGTCGCCGGAGCCGGTGAGCACCACCACCCACACCTCGGGATCCTGCTGCGCTTCCTCGAGCGCGTCCCCGAGCGCGATGCTCACCGCCGAGTTGATCGCGTTGCGCGCCTCGGGCCGGTTGATCGTGATGACCATGACGTTGCCCCGGCGCTCGACCAGAGCGCCGGGACTGCCCTGCGTCACAGCAGTTCCAGGATGGTGGCGTTGGCCTGGCCGCCGCCCTCGCACATGGTCTGCAGGCCGTACTGAATTCCGTTGTCGCGCATGTGATACAGCAGGGTGGTCATGATGCGGGCACCGGAGCCGCCCAGCGGGTGGCCCAGCGCGATGGCGCCGCCGTTGGGGTTGAGCTTCTTCTCGTCGGCGCCGATGTCCTTCAGCCAGGCCATCGGCACCGGTGCGAACGCCTCGTTGACCTCGAAGGCGCCGATCTGGTCGATCGACAGTCCCGACCGCTTGAGCGCTTTCTGCGTCGCCGGGATCGGCGCGGTCAGCATGATCACCGGGTCGGCACCGGCCAGGACCGCGGTGTGCACCTTGGCCAGCGGCTTGAGGCCGAGTTCCTTGGCCTTCTCGGCCGACATGAACAGCAGCGCGGCCGAACCGTCGGAGATCTGCGACGAGTTGCCGGCGTGGATCACGCCGTCCTCCTTGAACGCCGGCTTGAGCTGACCCATCTTCTCCAGCGTGGTGCCGCGACGGATGCCCTCGTCCTTCAGGACGGTGTTGCCCTCGGCATCCTTGATGGCCACGATCTGATCGTCGAACGCGCCGGCATCCTGTGCGGCGCCGGCCTTTTCATGCGAGTCGAGGGAGAACTGGTCGAGCTGGGTGCGCGACAGGCCCCACTGCTCGGCGATCATCTCGGCGCCGATGCCCTGGTTGGGGGTCTGGCTGTAGCGGTCCTTGAAGGCACCCGGGTACGGGTTGCCGCCGTTGGCCAGCGACGAACCCATCGGCGTGCGGGACATCGACTCGACGCCACCGGCGACGACGACGTCGTAGTGCCCGGCGACCACACCGGCGGCGGCGAAGTGCACCGACTGCTGGCTGGACCCGCACTGGCGGTCGACGGTCACGCCCGGAACGGTCTCGGGCCAGCCTGCCGTCAGCAGCGCGGTGCGCCCGATGTCCAGGGCCTGTTCACCGGCCTGCATGACGCAGCCCCAGATGACGTCGTCGACCAGCGCCGGGTCGAGGCCGGCACGCTGGACGAGGCCGTTGAGCACCTGCGCGGACAGATCGGCAGGATGCACGCCTGCCAGGCCGCCGTTGCGCTTGCCGACTGGTGAGCGGACAGCCTCGACGATGACGGCTTCAGCCATGGAAGATCTCCTTCGAAAAGTGTGGTACCTCGAACGTAAACGAACAAGGTTTACTAGGTCAACCTACTGGTTGGTAGGCAGAATCGGTAACTCAGCGCACCGGCGAGCGGCCGGCGGCGGCCCGGTCGGCCGCCTCGGCCAGTTCGTCGCGGAACCTGGGATGGGCGATCTCCGCGAGCGCGTGACCGCGTTGCCGCACCGTCTTACCTTCCAGCTCGGCGACCCCGTACTCGGTGACGATGACGTCGACGTGGTGCCGCGGCGTCGTGACGACGGCGCCGGGACCGAACCACGGCACGATCCGCGACACGAGCTCGCCGTCCTTCTCGTACGTGGACGGCAGGCAGATCAACGAGCGGTCGGATAGCTCGAGCCCGACCCCGGCCACGAAGTCCTCGGCGCCCCCGATGCCGCTGAACTGGTTCCCGGCGACGGTGTCGGCGACAACCTGGCCGTGGAGGTCGATAGCGAGCGCGCCGTTGACTGACACCATGGTGTGGTTGGCCGCGATGACCTCGGGCGCATTGACGATCTCGACCGGCAGGAACGCCACGTCGGCGTTGCCGTCCAGCCACGCGTAGAGCTCCGCCGACCCGAACGCGAACGTCGTGACACTGACCCCGTCGAAGATCCCCTTGGCGTCGTTGGTGACCTTGCCCGCCCGGTGCAGCCTCATGCAGCCGTCGGTGAACATCTCGCTGTGCAGTCCGTACCCGCCGCCGTCCCCGTCGGCCAGCAAGGTCGCGATCTGACTGGGAATCGAGCCGATGCCCGTCTGCAGCGTGGAGCCGGGCCGGATGAACGCGACGGCGTGCTCGGCGATCGCCCGGTCGGCATCCGACGGCTCCGGTTCGGGGAGTTCGAGCGGGCTCTCCGAGGAGCGGATGAGGATGTCGATCTCGTCGACGTGCAGCGCATGCCGATGGTCGCCGTGCCCGAACGTGCGCGGATAACCGTCGGACGCCTCGACGATCAGCAACCGGTTCGGGTCGGCCCCGGCGCGGCGCAGCTCCTGGGTCGTGCCGCCGGCGTGCAGCGCCAGCGAGCACCATCCGTCGGCGTCGGGGGCGGCTGCGACCGTCGTCATCACCCGGGGGCACTGGCGTTCCAGCAGCGGCCCGAAGCGGCGGAAGTCCGCCGGGGTGAACTCGATGTCGGCGCCCGAGTCGCGCAGCGCCCGCTCCAGCGGGCCGTAGAAACCCGACTGATAGTGCACGCCGGAGCGGCCGAAGAGTTCGGTGCTCACCGCCAGCAGCGCACCGTAGACGCGCAGATCGGTCCAGTCCGTCCGCTCGCCCAGCGCGCGCAGGAACCCGGGCGGCTGACCGGGTCCGAGCGGGATGCCCAGCGTGTCGCTGCGATCGATGCGGGCGGCGGCGTCCTCGGCGGTGAGCTCCTGCGGCATGCAGCCAGCCTTCCACGCGGCGCACCCGTATCGGCCCCGATCCCCGACACCACCCGCGTGCACCGCACCGGGAATTCACCGGCCGGACGGCGGACGCTCACCGACGGTCCGCCGGCGCGCACCCGCGTCTGGGTGACGATGAGCCGATGGCGTTCCCAGCCGGATGTCACGACCCGGTGCTCGACGTTCCGACAGCGACGGCGCCCGAGCCCGGGGCATATCTGCGCGCCGCACTGGACTGGCATTTCGGCGCGGACACCGGGTCACCGTTCTGGCTGCGCATCGCCGAGACCCTGGACTTCGATCCGCGTGTCGAGGTGCGCAGCTACGACGACCTCGCCCGGTTCCCCGCCCTCGTCGACCAGTTGCGCGACGCCGCCGTCGAGGACCTCATCCCGCGCGGATACGGGCACCCGGCGCCGGTGCCGAAGGTGTTCGAGTCCGGCGGCACCACCGGTGCGCCGAAGCGCACCGCACAGCTGCCCGACTGGGTGGAGCAGGTCACCCGCTGGCAGCTCGAGGATTTCAGCGCCGGCGGCTTCGTCGCCGACGCCGGGTTGCTGGCACTGGTACCGGGCGGACCGCACGGCGTCGGCTATTTCGACCGCGCGGTGGCCGAACGACTCGGGGCGCCGTGCCACACCGTCGACCTCGATCCACGCTGGGTCAAACGCCTGGCGGCGCGCCGCGACCGGCGCTCGGCGGCCGTGGTCGGCGACTACGTGTCACATGTGCTCGACCAGGCTCGTCACATCCTGCGCTCGCAGCGGGTGACGAACCTGCACGCCACCCCGCCGCTGCTGGAGGCCATCGCCACCGACGAGGAGCTGATAGACCTGGTACGCCGGCGCATCCGCTTCATCCTGCTCAGCGGCGCGCACGTGGACGCCGACACCATGGACCTGTTCCGCACGATCTTCCCCGCCGCGACCATCTCCATCGCCTTCGGCAGCACCATGATCCTGTCGCAGGCCGCCACCCGCATCGACTGCGACACGGCGGTCTTCGATCCCCGCTCGCCGTACGTGGTGTTCTGGGTCGTCGACCCCGCCTCCGGCGAGCGGGTCGGCCACGGCGAACGCGGGCAGGTGGTGATGCACCACATCAGCAAGGGCATGTTCATCCCCAACAACCTCGAACGCGACACCGCACTGCGGATGCCCGGCCCGGCCGGCCAGATCGGTGACTCGCTGGCCGAGGTCGCGCCGGTGGCCGTGTTCGACGGCGAGCCGGTGATCGAGGGCGTGTACTGACCATGGCCGCAGGCCCTGCCGCTGCCCTGCGCCTGGATGCGCTCGGCCCCGAGGGCGTCTACCGCACCCGGGCGCGCGAGGTCGTCACCGACACCGGCGGCGATGCGGTGTTGGAGACGTCGGTGGTGCCGCGGCTGTACGTCACCCGAACGGTCGCCGCGCAGCGACGGGCCGCGCCGTTACCCGTCGCCGAACGCGCCGCAGCGTTGGACCGCGCGGCCGAGCTCTTCACCTCGGCCACGCTCGCCGGGCTGGGCTTCACCGACTACGTCGACCTCACCTGCCGCATCACCGGATTGCCGATCACCGTGGCCGAGACCGGTGCCCGCACCGTCGCGACGGCGGTGGCGGCGGCCTTCGACGCGGTGCGCGCGGCGCTGCCCGCCCGTACCGAACTGGAGTGGCGCCACCAGAGCGAGGGCGCGATCTGGGCGCGGTGCGGCGAGGTGCTCGGTGTGCACGCCCCGGGCAACGCTCCCGGCGTGCACGGCCTGTGGCCGCAGGCGCTGGCGTTGGGTTACCGCGTGGCGGTGCGGCCGTCGCGGCGTGAACCGCTGACCGCCCACCGGCTGGTGAGCGCGCTGCGGGCGGCCGGGTTCCGGGACGTCGACGCCGCTTGTCTACCGACCGGGCACAGCGGCGCCGACGACCTCGTGCGCGCGGCGGACCTCGCGCTGGTCTACGGCGGGCAGGATGTCGCCGACCGCTACGCCGACGACCCGGCGGTGTTCGTCAACGGACCCGGCCGCGCCAAGATCCTCATCACCGCCGAGCAGGACTGGCGCGCCCACCTCGACGTCATCGTCGACTCGGTCGCAGCGCTGGCGGGCACGGCGTGCGTCAACGCCACCGCCGTGCTGTACGAGGGCGACGCCCGGCCGCTGGCACGGGCGGTCGCCGAACGGCTCAGCGCGTTGCCCGTGTTGCCTGCCGCCGACCCCCGCGCGGTGCTTCCCACGTCCGCGGTCGGCAACGCCCGGGCAGTCACCGACCGGCTGGCGCGCTGCGCGGTCGCAGCCGAGCCCATCCTGGGTGCCGAGCAGGTGGTCGCCGACCTCGGCGGCGGCGTCGCGGCGCTACGGCCCGCCGTGCATCTGCTCGACTCACCGGATCCGGTGACACTCGGGACGGAGTTGCCGTTCCCCTGCGTGTGGGTGTCAGGGTGGTCGCGCGACAACGGACTGGCACCGCTGCGCGACAGCCTCGTCGTCACGGCGATCACCGCCGATCAGATGCTGCTCGACAGCCTGGCTCGGGAACCGTCGGTGACCAATCTCTACTGCGGCGCCGTCGCAACCCACCACGGGGCCCCGCACATCCCGCACGACGGATTCCTGGCCGACTTCCTGATGCGCAACAAGGGTTTCGTCCGCCGCTGAACCTCGCCGCACCCGCGCTGGCAGGATCTGGGGCTGACCGCCCGCCGTCCGATGCCGCCCGGCGGCAGCCCCACATGGTTTACTGAGTTGCACAGCTTTGTGGCAGCGGAGTCGACCGGGAGGAGGGTGCCGTGGCTCGCAGCACTCCCCTGGCCCCGATGATCGGCGCCGACGCCGTCGCGTCCCGCACCGCGGTGCGGTCCCCCAAGACGGCCGAGCTGGTCGCCGGGACCCTGCGTCGCATGGTGGTGGAAGGCCAGCTCAAAGACGGTGACTTCCTGCCCAACGAAGCCGAGTTGATGGCCCACTTCGGTGTCAGCAGGCCCACACTGCGCGAAGCGGTCCGGGTGCTGGAGTCCGAGCGCCTGGTCGAGGTGCGGCGCGGCTCGCGAACCGGGGCGCGGGTGCGGGTGCCCGGTCCCGAGGTGGTGGCCCGCCCGGCCGGCCTGCTGCTGGAACTGTCCGGCGCAACGATCGCCGATCTGCTGACCGCGAAGTCGGCGATCGAGCCGATGGCCGCCCGGCTGCTCGCCGAGACCGGCACGACCGAGGCGTTCGACGAACTCGAGCAGATGCTCGAGGGGCTGGCGACCGTCGACCACCAATCCGACCGTCTCGCCGAATCCACCGGCGCTTTCCACCTGCGGGTGGTGCAGCTGTCGGGCAACGCGACGCTGGGCATCGTCGCCGGCATGCTCCACGAGATCACCGTGCGGCACACGGCGTTCGTCTTCAACGAGCGCCGGCCGGTGTCGCGGGACGACTACGAGAAACTGATGCGGTCCTACCGCAAGCTGCTGCAGTTCCTGCGCGCCGGCGACGCCGACCGCGCCGAGGCGCATTGGCGCAAGCACCTCGACACCTCACGTGAATTGCTGCTCGCCGGGTTGGAGAGCGTTCCGGTGCGCGACGTCATGGGCTGACCGACGACGACCACGTCACGTGCACCGGCACGGTGTCGTCCCACGGCTGACGCGTGACCATGTCGGCGACCATCACGTAGCCGCGCTCGAACTCGCCGGTGGCGGCGTCGACCAGCCGGTACTCCTGGCGCTGTTTGTGGATGGGCTGGGCGTCGAGCACCAGGACCCGCACCTCGCCGGGCTCGAATCGGCAACGCTTCTGCAGGGCGGCGATCAGCTGCTCGTTGTGCATGTGCCCGTCGCCGAAGTTCCATCCGATCGCGGTGCTGCAGATCCGTTCGCCGTCGGTGAGCACGTAGTCGGCTTCGTCGTGACCGGCCATCAGGCGGTGCGCCAAGGTGAACATCGCGCGGCCGTGGGTGTTGAACGACCGGAAGGCGTACCCCATGTACTGGTACATCTCCGCAGTTTCCTTACTACCGTAGAACTTCTCCATCTGTGCGGCCGGCATGCTGGCGATGGCCACGAGGCCGCTCTCGATCTTGGCCGCGGCCGACGGTTTGACACACCACAGCGAGGTGTCCCAGTTTCCGGCGTAGTACCGCATGCCCGGCAGGAAGGACACCTTGCGCGGGAACAGGTTTCCGATCGCCACCGTGCCCGCCGACACCGCGAACAGCACCAACGGCCAGGGGCTGTTGAGGTCACCGAGGCCGATGCCGGCGTTGCCGACGAACAACGCCAGCACGCTGAACATCATGAACACGTTCCACTCCAGCGGCACCCCCATCGGGATGGCCGACAGGATGCCGAAGTGGAAGCACAGCATCACGACCGCGGCGATCGCGGTGACCCAGCCGCCGTGAGAGAAGAACAGCACCAGCGGCACCAACATCTCGATGGCCGTGGAGAAGTGCGCCAGCCAGCGCGAGGCCCGGCCGGGACGCAGGTCTTCGGGAAAGTGCTCGAAGAACCTGCGCTTGATCGAGCGGGGCCGGATCACCGGGTTGTTGCTCATCATCGTGGAGATGACGAACGGGAAGTGCTTGTTGAGTTTCGACGTCGCGGCGCCCATCCAGATCACCAGGCACACGAGCTTGGCCGCGAGGACGATGTCGGCACCGCTGAACAGGAAGCAGACCGCCAGCGCGCCGTACACCTCGCCGCGGGCGGCGAGGAAGATCACCTTGTCGCGCAGCCCCGCGAGCGCCAGCAGCGCCAGGACGGCCACCGTCTGCCACACCGGCAGCACCCCGACGTCGGATCCGAGCTCTGGGATCGGTCCGGAACCGTCGGAGAACAGGGCGACCACGAGCATCACCAGCAGCCCGGCGTAGAGCGCCACGTCGACCGGACCCCGGGTGTCACCGGAGGTCAGCGGCACCCGGGAGGGCCAGGGTGGTAACCGGATCGTGTTCGGCCGCAGCCAGTACAGGATGGACCCCATCGGCGGGAAGAAGCGGTTGTTCAGCGGCCCGAATCCGCAGCCGAGACCGACGACCTCGAACAGCATCGTGTAGAACACGACCTTCTGGTAGACGATCGGCTCGGCGTACCAACTACTGACGTTCGTGAATCCGTCTATCCCGGCGGTCGTGAGCACGATCAGCCATGCGCCGAGTATGTAGAGCGCGATCTTGACGACGTAGAAGAGGTGCATGACGACCGGGGTGCCGAAGCCGACCTCGGCCCAGTGCCGGGCCATCGGCACG
>Ga0208328_1001041_pt1 | contig 10691 bp, 9 predicted proteins | sample DeeseametaMP2633_FD_184170 | JGI IMG/M metagenome (GOLD analysis project Ga0208328, IMG submission 184170) | Marine microbial communities from the Deep Atlantic Ocean - MP2633 (SPAdes) | ecosystem: Environmental > Aquatic > Marine > Unclassified | place: Northeast of Antigua and Barbuda, North... | reverse complement strand
CGGTCCAGCATCGGCAGCGCGGTCTTCAACGTCGCCCCCGCCTGCACATATAGCCCGTCCTCGATCATCTGCGCGCAGGTTGCCTCGTCCGCCGCGCCCTCGTCCGTCGGTTTACGCATCACGCCCTGCACCCGGAACATCGCCAGCAGGTAGGCCTGCGGCCCCGCCGCCAGCTGCACGTTGCGCCGCTCCAGCTGGGTCAGGAAAAAGGACCGGTCCACAAGGCGGCTGGCCACCGCCGTCGACATCGACACCGAAACCATGACCGCCAACCCGGTCTGCCAGTCACCGGTCAATTCAAAGACGATCAGCGTGGTCGAGATCGGTGCCCCCAGGACGGCGGCCGCCACCGCCCCCATCCCTGCCAGCGCGTACAGCGTGAAGGCCGAGGACACCTCGGGGAAAATGCCGGTCGCGATATGGCCGAAGGTCAGCCCGGTCAGCGCCCCCACCATCAGCGAGGGCGAAAAGATGCCGCCGCCCATGCGCCCCGCCATCGTGATCGAGACAGCCGCAACCTTGACCACCGCAAAAACCAGCGCTTCGTGCATCAGAAGGCCGCCTGTCAACGCGCGGCTTGTCGTCTCGTACCCCACCCCGATGATATGCGGAAAGAAGATCGCGATGCCGCCCAGCAAGAGCCCCGCCACCGCCGGGCGCAACCAATAGGGCAGGCCCAGCTTTTTCTGCAGCCGGGTTTCCGCATCATCGGCAAAGAACACCGACTGCATCATGATGACCGCCACCAGCCCGCAGACCAGCCCCAGGATGAAGAAGGCCGGAAGCTCCAGGTAGAATTCCACCGTCGTCGTCCCCGGCAGCACGAATTCCGTCACATCGCCATAGACCAGCCGGTTGATGACCGTGCCCGCCGCGCTGGCCACCACGATGGGTGCAAAGGCGTGCAAGGCGAAGTGCCGCAGGATCACCTCCAGCGCGAACAGCGCCCCGGCGATGGGCGCGTTGAAACTGGCCGAAACGGCCGCCGCCACCGCGCAGCCCAGAAGATCGCGCCCGGTGATCCCGTCCACCTTCAGCGTGTTGGCGATCCAGCTGGCGCACATGGCCGCGATATGCACCACCGGCCCTTCCCGGCCCGTGCTGCCCCCGGTCGACAGGGTGATCCAGGAACACAGCGCCGAGGCAATGCCCGCCTTCTTTTCCACTCGCCCGTCGTTCAGCGCCGCGCCTTCGATCACATCGGCCACGGACCGCACCCGCCCGTCCGGCGTGGCCACATGCAGGATGATGCCCACCGTGATGCCGCCAAAGACCGGGATCAGCAGCAGCCAGAGCCAGGGCAGCCGCTCGGCAAAGGAATGCAGCGTCTGCAGATCCGGCGTGCCATAGACCAGCGTCTGCAGGCTCTCGACCGCAAAGCGAAAGGCGATGGCCGCCAGGCCCGAGGCCACGCCGAGCCCCAGCGCTATGAACCAGAACTGGATCTGGCCCGGCCCGCGATGGCGCAACATGTCCCAGCCTCGGCCAAAGCCCGAGCGAATCCTGTGCATTTGCTGTTGCAGCAGGCTCGGCAATCCGGCCTCCCTCAATCCGGTGACTTTCCCGCGCCGCAGGCACTGGTTAAGGTGACCCGAGCAGTTTTCCGGAGTCCCCCATGCCCATCGCCCAGGCGATCGATGATCTGACAACCCTCCTAGGCGAACGCGTGAGCCTGTCCAAGCCCGATCTCGAAGCGCATGGCGCCTCGGAATCCTATTTTCCCAACACGCCGCCCCAGGCCGTCACCTATCCGCGCACCACCGAAGAGGTGCGCCGCATCGTCGAGATCTGCGCCCGTGAAAGCGTGCCGGTGATCGGCTGGGGGGCCGGCACCTCGCTCGAAGGCCACGGGCAAGCGCTGCAAGGCGGAGTCAGCGTCGACTTTCGCCTGATGAACAAGGTGCTGGAAATCCGCCCCGCCGACATGGACGTGACGGTGCAGCCCGGCGTCACGCGTGAGGCGCTGAACGAGGAACTGCGCGCCACGGGCCTCTTCTTTCCGGTCGATCCCGGCGCCAATGCCTCGCTTGGCGGCATGGCGATGACCCGGGCCTCCGGCACCACGACCGTGCGCTATGGCTCCATGCGGGACAACGTGCTGGGGATGGAAGTGGTGCTGGCCGATGGCCGCGTGATCCGCACCGGCACCCGCGCCCGCAAATCCGCCGCCGGCTATGACCTGACCGCGCTCATGGTGGGTTCCGAGGGCACGCTGGGTCTTGCCACGGAACTCACCCTCCGCCTGCACGGCGTCCCCGAGGCGATCAGCGCCGGCATCTGTGCCTTCCCCGACATGGGCGCCGCCACTGCCTGCGTGATGGAAACAATCCAGATGGGGATCCCGATGGCCCGGATCGAATTCGCCTGCGCCGAAACCGCAAAGGCCTTCAACGCCTATGCTGGGAGTGACATAGCCGAGGCGCCGCATCTTATGGTCGAATTCCACGGCAGCCCCGACAGCACCGCCCAGGATGCGGAACGCTTTGCCGAAATCGTGGCCGATCACGGCGGCAGCGCCTTCCGCTGGTCGGGCCGCGAAGAGGAACGCCGCGCGCTCTGGTCCATGCGCCACAACGGCTATTACGCCATCCTCGCCGCGCGCCCCGGCGCGCGCGGGGTTGTCACGGATATCTGCGTGCCGATCTCGCGCCTGGCCGAGGCCGTCGAGGCCACCCAGGCCGACATTGCCGCCAGCGGAATTCCCGGGCCAATCCTGGGCCATGTGGGCGACGGCAACTTTCACGCCATCCTGCTGATCGACCCCGACCAGCCCGCCGAGTTGCAGACCGCCAAGGACCTCGCCGCACGCATGGCGAAACGCGCCCTGCAACTGGGCGGCACCTGTACCGGCGAACATGGCGTGGGATACGGCAAGTTGCCTTTCATGGCCGCCGAACATGGGCAGGGCTGGCAGGTCATGGGGGCGATCAAGCGCGCGCTCGATCCTCAGAACATCATGAACCCGGGCAAGCTAGTACCGGGAAACTGACGGCAGGCAACCGCAAACCGGGCCGCGGCTGGCGGGTGGGCCGCTGGCGGGCGCAGCCCGGGCAGCCGGGGCGCCCGGAGGCCCGGCCCAACCGCCGCCATCGGGCCAAATGGCAGGACACACGGCACATCACTCCCGCGTGACAGGTCCTGCCCTGGCCTTGCCCAGAGCGAGCAAACCCGCTTTCCCTTCGGCACCAACCGCCAGGAACGCCCCCGATGCCCCCGACCATCCGTTTTGCCCGCCTGCCCGAGATCGACCCCGCGCTGATCCAGGCCCATATGTCCGACCCGCGCGTCGCGGAACACATGCCTTTGCTGACCGGCACCTGGGATTCGGATACCGTGGCGCAATTCGTAGCCACCAAAGAGGCTTGCTGGCAGCGCGACGGCCTTGGTCACTGGGCCATCCTCGCCGACGAGGACTATGTCGGATGGGGTGGGTTCCAGAAGGAAGGCAAGGAATGGGATTTCGGCCTCGTGCTGCATCCAGACCGCTTCGGCCTCGGCCTGCGGATCGCACGGCAGGCACTCGACATGGCGCGGCGCGATCCGCGTATCCCCTTCGTCACCTTCCTGTTGCCGCCGTCGCGCAAACATCTCGGCGCACTCCGCCGCATGGGGGCCGACTACCTGGGCGACACGACCTACGGCCAGGAGACCTTCCGCAAGTACCGGCTCGACACCGTCTGAGCCTCAGCCCAGCACCGCATCCGCCGCCCGCCGCACCCGCGCCGCGCGCGCCGCTGCGTCCGGCACCCGCATCGCCCCGGTGACAAGCCGCAGCTGCCAGTCCCCCACCAGCAGATCGACCCAGAGCGCGGCCGCCTCTTCCGGCGGCCCGCCAACCTCACCCGCTGCGCAAAGTCGCTCGAAGACGGACAGGAGCCGGGGAAAGACCGTTCCCCGCCCGGCCTCTGCCAGCACGGCGCCCAGCGTATCGCTGGCATCCGCCGCCGCCGCGCGGTTGAGCGCCACGGCGCGCGGGCTCAGCAGCATGTCCAGCAGCGCCGCCCCCAGCGCCTCCAGCACCTCGCGGCCAGCGCCCCTTTCCGGCAGCGTCTCCAGCTGCGCCGTCACCTGCTCGGCGTTGCGCAGGATCAGCGCCCGGAAGAGCCCGATCTTGTCCCCGTACCAACGATACAGAGTTTCGTTCGAGGCCTTGGCCCGTTTCGCCACCGCCAGCATCGACAATCCCGCAAAGCCCTTTTCCCCAAGGACCGCATAGGCCGCCTCGGCAATCTGCGCCTCTCGCTCCGCTTTGTTCTCTGGTCGCATGACATCTCTCCCTTGACCCCACCCGTATCCATGTGTACGGATTTAGGCAAGGCGTACATAGAAGTACGCTTTATCCCTGGAGACCTGATAATGACCCATGCCTATTTCGACTACTGCAACAGTCACGATCGCCGCAGACTGGACCTGAAAGCGGGGCGGCACCCCCGGCACGCCCCGATTTTCGCGGCACTTGCAGGACACCTGCGCCACGCCATCGCCCGCATCGCGGCGCGCAGACGTCCGGTGTGATCCGATGCCCGATCAGACCCCACGCCGTGCCGCACTCGCCACGCTCTTTATCCTGCAGACCGTCATGTTGGGGGCGCTCTACGCCGGGGTGGCACCGCATCCGCCGCAGACGATCCCGTTGTTCGCGATGGCCCCGTTCCTCGGTGCCGCGCTAAGCCTGTGCAGTGCCGGTTTCATGCTGGCCGATCACCCCCGCGCCAGCGGCCCGCTCTCCGCTCTCGCGACGCTTGCCGCGCTGGTCTCTTTCGGGCCGCAAAAATACCTCGACCCGGCGTTTCCGATGATCTGGCCCGCCGTGATCACCGCGCAGGCCGCCTGTGCCGTGCTGCTGGCCGAGGTCCTGCGGCGCGCCCGGCCCCTGCCCGTGACCTGAGGCCTAGGCCTTCAGCAGGGCTCGCGCCGCCGCGCGGGCCTCTTTCGTGACGGTGTCACCCGAGAGCATCCGCGCGATCTCGTCCTCGCGCTCTCCCTCGGCCAGCGGCACGACCTCGGACAGGGTCACCTCGCCATCCACACGCTTGGCCACGCGCCAGTGATGCCCGCCAAGCGCTGCAACCTGCGGCGAATGGGTGACGACCAGAACCTGACCGCCTTCCGACAGCGCCTTGAGCCGGCGCCCCACGGCATCCGCCGTGGCCCCGCCGACGCCGCGGTCGATCTCGTCAAAGATCATCGTGGCCCCGCGCCCCTGCGCCTCTGTCAGGCAGACCTTCAGCGCCAGCAGGAATCGCGACAGCTCCCCGCCAGAGGCGATCTTGTTCAGCGGCCCCGCCGGGGCGCCCGGATTGGTGGCCACGGTAAAGGCCACCATGTCGCGGCCCTCGGGCCCGGCGGGCGCCTCTGTCACGGCGGTATGGAAAACGGCCCGTTCCATCTTGAGCGGTGCCAGCTCCCCCGCCACCGCCTTGTCCAGTGCCTCGGCCGCCGTCCGGCGCATCTCGGTCAGCGCCGAGGCCGCTGCGTCATATTCCGCCTCTGCCGTGTCGACCGCCTTGCGCAGGTCGCCGATGCGCGCCTCACCCGCGTCCAGCGCGGCCAGCTTTTCCGACAGCTCCGCCGCCAGCCCGGACAGATCGTCCGGCATCACCTGATGCTTGCGCGCCAGACCACGGATCGCGAACAGACGTTCCTCGGCCTCTTCAAGCTCCAGCGGATTGAACTCCAGCGCCTCAAGGCAATCGGCCACGCCATTCGCGGCCTCGTCCAGTTCCGCCATCGCGCGGGCCAGCGCCGCGATCGGCGCCTCCAGACGCCCCTCTGCCTTGTCCGAGGCGCCTTCGAGCCAGCGCAGCGCATTGGCCATCGCCCCCTCTGCCCCATCGTATCCCAACGCGCTGGAGGCCTGGGCGATGTCGTCGCGGATTTTCTCGGCCGATTGCATCATGCGGCGGCGCGCGTCCAGCTCGGATTCCTCGCCGGGCTGCGGGTCCAGCTTGTCCAGTTCATCGACCGCGTGGCGCAGGAATTCCTCTTCGGACTGCACCGCTTCAAGCGCGGCCTGCGCCGTCTCCAGCTCTTTGCGGGCCGCGCCCACGGCGCGCCAGCGGCGGCGCACCTCGGCCAGGCTGTCGCCCGCGCCCGCATAAAGATCCAGGATCGCCCGGTGCCCCCTGGGGTCCAGCAGCCCACGGTCGTCATGCTGGCCGTGCAGTTCCACCAGCGTCTCTGACAGCCGCCGCAGAACCTCGCCCGACACGCGCCGGTCGTTGACCCAGCCGGTCTTGCGCCCGTCCCTGGTGTTCACCCGTCGCAGGATCAGCTCATCCGAGGCGGGCAGCCCCGCCTCCTCCAGCACCGCCCAGGCGGCATGGGTTTCGGGCAGCTCGAATTCGGCCACCACCTCGCCCTGCTCGGCGCCCGACCGCACCAGTTCCGCCCGCCCGCGCCAGCCCAGCACAAAGCCCAGGCTGTCCAGCAGGATCGACTTGCCGGCACCGGTTTCCCCGGTCAGCACGTTGAGACCCGGCTGGAACTCAAGCTCCAGCCGTTCGATGATCAACATGTCCCTGATTTCAAGCGCGCGCAGCATGGTCCGCCATTGCACCGGGCACGGGCCCGGTGCCTCTTACAGCCACTCGCCCTTGATCATCTGGCGATAGATGGCCGACAGCCAGTTATCGCCAAGCGCCGTGGGCTTCAGCCCCTGCTTCTGCAACAGCTTGTACCCGTCCTCGTACCATTCGGTCGACTGGTAGTTGTAGCCAAGGATCGCCCCCGCTGTCTGCGCCTCGTTCAACAGGCCCAGGGACAGGTAGCTTTCGATCAGGCGGAACAGCGCCTCCGGCGTGTGGGTCGTGGTCTGGAAGTCCTCGACCACCACGCGGAACCGGCTGATCGCGGCGCCGTAATGCTGCCGCTTGAGGTAGTACCGGCCAACCTCCATCTCCTTCGCCGCAAGATGGTCGAAGGCGAGATCGAATTTCAGGATCGAGGAGCGCGCATATTCGCTGTCGGGATAGCGTTCGATCACCGTCCGCAGCGCCTGCAAGGCCTGAAAGGTCAGCCCCTGGTCGCGGCCCACCAGTTCGATCTGGTCGTAGTAGGACAGCGCCAGCAGGTACTGCGCATAGGCCGCATCGTCATCGGCCGGGTAGAAATCGATGAACCGCTGCGCCGCAGAGCGCGCGTTCTCGTAATCCTTGTTCTCGTGATAGGCGTAGGCCTGCATGATCAGCGCGCGCTTGGCCCAGTCCGAATAGGGATAAAGCCGCTCGACCTCGCCAAAGTAGAAGGCCGCGTCCTTCGGGTCCTTGCGCGACAGTTCGTATTCACCACGCTCGAAGATTTGCTTGGCGGTATAGGTCTCAAGCGGGACATTGCCCGGCCCGACCTCGCGCCGCCGCAGCGAATCGCATCCCGGCAGGGCCAGAGCCACCGCCAACGCAACGATCACCAGTTTTCGCGATCTGCCCCCAGACATGCCCGAACACCCTCTACCTCGTTCGACGTCCCCTTGACGGGCCGCCCGTTGCGAGGGGTCTAGCACAGAAAATTCCGGTGCAAAATGTCTTACGGCCCGATTAATGCGTGCCATGCTGCCCATGCGTGCGGCTCAGGCCACAGCGGGTATTTCGTGGCGCCCGACTCCGGCGCCCGGCAACCGTGCCGCCTGCCCGCTGTCGCAGAGCACAACGCGATAGGCATCGGGCGCGGCAAAGAGCGCGCGCAGCAGCGCGTTGGTCATGGCATGGCCCGCCTTGTGGCCCTCGTAGTGGCCCAGGATCGGTGCCCCGGCCAGAGCCAGATCACCCAGGGCATCCAGCATCTTGTGGCGCACCGCCTCGTCCGAATGGCGCAACCCGCCCGGGCTCAGCACCCGGTCGCCATCGACCACAACGGCGTTTTCATAGGTTCCGCCCAGGGCCTTGCCCGCGGCGCGCATCGCCTCGACATCCGAGGCGCGGCAAAAGGTGCGGCTGTCGCACAGTTCCCGCACAAAGGCCCCGTTGGCCAGGTTCATCGTCTTGGTCTGTTCACCGATGGCCGCATCGGAAAAGGCGATATGGAACTGCATCGACAGCCCCTGCCCCGGATGTCCCGGCGACAGACGGGCCCAGCCCGTATCCGTCTTGACCTCGACCGGCGCCAGCACCTCGATGGCGCGCACCGGGGAAGCCAGTTCGCGCAGGCCGCGGGCCAGGAGACCGCGCACGAAAGGCACGGACGACCCGTCGAGGATGGGGGCCTCGGGTCCGTCGATCTCGATCAGGGCATTGTGCACGCCACAGCCGGACAGAGCCGCCATGACATGTTCCACCGTGGACACCGAGGTGCCCGCGCGGTTGACGATCTTCGTGCAGAGCGGAGAGGCCTCGACCGCATCCCACCGGGCGGCAATCATCGTGTCGCCCAGACGGATGTCCGTGCGTTTGAACCAGATGCCGTAATCGGCACTGGCCGGACGGATTGTCAGTCGCGCAGGTTGGCCCGAGTGAAGGCCGACACCTGAGAATGTGATCGAAGACCGAAGCGTGGTTTGCACGAGGCTGCCCCTGTGTTGCGCACGTCCCCCCAACCTGGACGCGGCTTTGGAGACGGGGGTAACCAAGCTGTCGCAGGGCCTCAAATCAAAGATTGTAACCGTGTGAAACATGGTGCGGAAACGGTCGGCAAAACCCCGCCAAGTGCATGAATTTTGCATTATAAGGCACTGTCTTTAAACTGAAAAATTGCGTGTCGAGAGGGCCTGTAACCAGCCGAGTCTCTCCCCTTAAAAACCGGTTTCTTGCCAAAGTGTTGCTGTTTGTGAACACATTGAAACACAGGCTCCCGACATGAAACCGCCCCCTGCCGGGGCAGAGGGCGGTTTCACGAGGTGTGGGAATTTCAGCAGAAAGACTGGTCTCCTGCTGAAATTCCAGGCTTGGTTCAGTTGGCCTGACGGCGCAGGAAGGCCGGGATTTCGATCCGGTCGTCTTCTGCCTCGGGCTCTTGGTCGTGGACCGGCGCCGGGCGATGCGCCTGCACAGGCGGCTGGGCACGGCGCGGTTGCTGCTGCTGAGCCGCATGCTCGCCGTGGCCGGTCATACGACCGATCAGCGAGTTGACGCTGAAACGCGATTTTTCCTCGGCCGGGGCGGGCTGCGGCTGCGGCGCGGGCGCCTGCTGCTGTACTTCTTCACGGGTCCGGGCCGCGGCGGCCTTCAACCGGTCCAGCGTCGCCGGGCTGGGTGTGCCGGGTGCCGCGGGACGCGGGGCCACGAAATCCTGCGGGTCGGCTTCGATCGTATCGGGCGCCGGGCGGAACTCGGCCACCTGCGGGCGGTAGGCCGGCGGCGGCAGGCCATCATCCGCGGCCTGCTCTTCAATCACCTCGTCGTAGTCGCGGGACTGAACCGGCTCGGCATGCTCATGGCTGTCCATCTGACCAAAGAGCGAGGGTTCCGGCTCGGGCGCGCGCTCGGCAACCACCGGCTGCGGTTCGGGCTGCGCCTCGGGTTCGGCGGCGTGGGCCGAATTGCCCAGCGGCTGCGACAGTTTGCGGCGCGGCACCGGCACATCGTGCACATTCTCGGTGGCGTCGATGCCGGTGGCGACGACGGACACGCGCATCTGCCCGGCCATGCTGTCATCCAGCGTCGAGCCGACGATGATGTTTGCGTCTGCGTCCACTTCCTCGCGGATGCGGTTGGCTGCCTCGTCCAGTTCGAACAGGGTCAGGTCGTGGCCGCCGGTGATGTTGATCAGCACGCCCTTGGCGCCTTTGAGGCTGATTTCGTCCAGCAGCGGGTTCGCTATAGCCTTCTCGGCCGCCTGGACCGCGCGATCCTCGCCGTCGCCCTCGCCGGTGCCCATCATGGCCTTGCCCATCTCGTCCATGACCGCGCGGACGTCGGCAAAATCGAGGTTGATGAGGCCCGGACGGACCATCAGGTCGGTCACGCCCTTCACACCCTGGTAGAGGACGTCGTCAGCCATCGAGAAGGCCTCGGTAAAGGTCGTCTTCTCGTTCGCCAGGCGGAACAGGTTCTGGTTCGGAATGATGATCAGCGTGTCGACGACCTTCTGCAGGCTGTCGACGCCCGCCTCGGCCTGTTTCATCCGCTTGGCGCCTTCGAACTGGAAGGGCTTGGTCACGACGCCGACGGTCAGCACGCCCAGTTCACGCGCCGCCTGCGCGATGATCGGCGCGGCGCCCGTCCCGGTGCCGCCGCCCATGCCGGCGGTGATGAAACACATATGCGCGCCGGCCAGATGGTCGACGATCTGCTCGATGCTCTCCTCGGCGGCGGCCGCACCGACGCTGGCGCGCGCCCCGGCGCCCAGACCCTCGGTCACCTTGACGCCCAGCTGCACGCGGCTTTGCGACATGCTCTGCGCCAGCGCCTGGGCATCGGTGTTTGCGACGACGAAATCGACGCCCTCGAGCTGTTTCTCGATCATGTTGTTAACGGCGTTGCCGCCTGCCCCGCCAACACCAAACACTGTGATGCGGGGTTTCAGGTCGCCCTGTCCGGGCATTGAAAGATTAAGGGTCATGAGCCATCCGCCTGTATTGTTTAGCTCGCTTACGGAGCATTTTTTGTGCAATCCCCCTTATTGTATAGGGAGAACGCCCATGCGTCACCTAGAAAACACGGTTTTGACACATTATATGGGCGTTTTTTTGCCGGTTTTCTCATGATTTCGACGCGCGCACCGCATCTGGGGGTTACCAGTTGTCGCGGAACCACTTG
>Ga0208328_1001039_pt1 | contig 10700 bp, 11 predicted proteins | sample DeeseametaMP2633_FD_184170 | JGI IMG/M metagenome (GOLD analysis project Ga0208328, IMG submission 184170) | Marine microbial communities from the Deep Atlantic Ocean - MP2633 (SPAdes) | ecosystem: Environmental > Aquatic > Marine > Unclassified | place: Northeast of Antigua and Barbuda, North... | reverse complement strand
TTCAGTCGTCGGATCAGCCGCCGCGCGGCCGCGGGGTGCTGCTGGCAGAACTGGTACACGAAGCGCTGTTTGGCGATGTTCTTGCGACGAGCCAGCGCATATCCCCGCTTGTCGCCGAGCACGGTCTTGGCGATGTTGGCGAACCGGTCCTTCGACGGCACCGGCAGGACGTAGGTCGGTGAGCGCTGCAGCATGGTGACGTGCCCGGCCTTGTCGGCCATCGCCGGCACCAGGGTGACGGCCGTGGCGCCGCTGCCGATGATGACGACCTTCTTGCCGGTGTAGTCGAGATCCTCCGGCCAGTGCTGGGGATGGACGATGCGGCCGGTGAAGCGCTCGCGGCCCTCGAAGTGCGGGGTGTAGCCCTCGTCGTAGCGGTAGTAGCCGCCGGCGCAGAACAACCAGTTCGCACTGATCTGCAGGAGTTCTGCGGTGTCGGTCCGCTCGACGTCGACGATCCAGCGGCCCTGTGCGCTGCTCCACTCGGCGCCGAGCACCTTGTGGTGGAACCGGACCTTGTCGTCGATTCCGTTCTCCGCGGCGGTTTCCCGCAGATAGTCCAGGATCTTGTCGGCGGTGGCGATGGCGTGGTCGTCGCGCCACGGCTTGAACTCGTAACCGAAGGTGTGCAGGTCGGAATCCGAGCGGATGCCGGGGTAGCGGAACAGGTCCCAGGTGCCGCCGGTGGCGCCCCGGGCCTCGACGATCGCGTACTCCCGATCGGGATGGTGCTGCTGCAGGTAGTAGGCGGCGCCGATGCCGGAGATTCCGGCGCCGACGATCAGTACGTCGAGGTGTTCGAGATGGCCCATGGCGGTGACTCCTGTGCGGGTGATCGAGCGATGTGTCGATCGTCGCGTGCCCGCCGCGGCCAGCCAAGGTCAGAACGACTCCGATCCGCGGTTCCTGTGGTGCAGAGTGCACCACAGGGGCTACGGTCGTCAGATGTCCTGGCCACCCCCGTCACCAGCGGTTCGGGAGCTGATCCGGCAGTGCGCGCAGATCGTCGTCAACGCCCGACCGGAATGGCTGGACGAACTGGACGCGGCTGTGCTGGCGGCCAGCCCGGCGGTCGCCGCCGATCCCGAACTCGCCGCGGCGGTCAGCCTCAGCAACCGCGCCAACCTGTTCTTCTGGGGCACCGCCAACGTCCGCGACCCCGGGGCCCCGGTACCGCACAACACCGGTCCCGAACCGCTGAACATCGCCCGCGAGGTGGTCCGCCGGGGGTTGGACGCCTACGCTCTCGACGCCTACCGGGTGGGGGAAGGCGTGGCGTGGCGGCGGTTGATGGACATCGCCTTCGAGCTGACCTCTGACCCGGCCGAACTCCACGAACTGCTCGACGTGTGCTCGCAGTCGATCGGTTTCTTCATCGATGCCACGCTGACGGGCATCGCCGCGCAGATCGACGCTGAACGCGACGAACTCACCCGCGGCACGCACGCCCAGCGCCGTGAGACGGTGGCGCTGCTGCTCGACGGCGCGCCCATCCCCCGCCGACGGGCCGAGGACCGTCTGGGCTATGCGCTGACCGGGCCGCACACCGCCGCGGTGATCTGGAGCGACGACGCAGACGCGGTCGCACGGCTCGACCGGACCGCCGAGGCGATCGCGCAGACCGCCGGGGTGGCTCACCACCTCAGCGTGCTCGCCAGCACCGCGACGCGCTGGCTGTGGGTACCGGGTGCCATCCCGGCCGACGCGGCCGCGGTCCTTGACGCGGTGCGCCCGCCCGAGGGTATCCGGATCGCCGTGGGCTCGACTGCGGCCGGGCCGGAAGGCTTCCGGCGCAGCCACTTCGACGCGCTGACCACCCAGCAGATGATGGCTCGGTTGCGCTCACCGCAGCAGCTCGCGTTCTTCGCCGACATCGAACTGGTCGCGCTGGTGACCGCGGACACCGACCGCGCCACCAGTTTCGTCGACCGGGCACTGGGCGACTTCGCGACCGCCGAGCCCGACATACAGGACAGCGTGCGGACATTCATCACGTTGCAGTGCAACGCATCTCGCGCGGCGGCACGGCTCTACACCCACCGCAACACCCTGCTGCGCCGGCTCGCCCGCGCCGACGAGCTGCTGCCCCGACCGCTGGCCGACAACGTCGTCGACGTCGCGGTGGCGCTGGACGTGCTGCGCTGGCAGGGGCGATGAGCCCGACGATGCAGATCAACAGACACCTTGCCCGCCCGGCCGGCCTACTTCGGGAACGGCTCCGGTACCGGGCGCCCCAGAAGGAAGCCCTGACCGTACTCGATACCCAGACGGGTCAAGGTATCGAGCTGGCCCGGTGTCTCGACGGCTTCGGCAACGATCTTCGCTCCGAGCTCTGCGCCCAACGCGGTGAGCGCCGTCGCGAACGCGCGTTTCACCGGGTCTTCGTCGATGCCGTCGATCAACTCCCCGTCGATCTTGATGATGTCGGGACGCAGGCGCAGCAGCTGGGCAAAACTCGCGTACCCGGCGCCGGCGTCGTCGACGGCTACCGAGACCCCGGCACCGCGCAACTTCTCGAGATCAGCACTGAGTGAGTCGGGAAATGGTTCGTGCTCAGTGACTTCCACGATCAACGGCCGGTCGACGCTGACCAACAACTCTTGGATCGACGGGTCGAGAACAGCGCTCGGACTCAGGTTGACGGCTACCGGATAGCGGTCGGGAATACGCTCAGCCGCCGTCAGCACCTCCCGCAGCGCCGCGTGTTCGAAAGCGACACCCCGGCCCAGCCGGCGGGCGGTGGTGAACCACTTCTGCGGTGTCAGCACAGAGTCGGGGGGAAAGCGCGTCAGTCCCTCGTAGGCAAAAGTGTCACCACTGGCGAGATGGACCATTGGTTGAAAGACCACACTCAGCACGTCCGATTGCGCCAGCAGCGCTTCCAATTCGTCCTGGAGTTCACCGACCTCGGCGGCCTCGGGCAACATCACCGACGCGACGAACCGGGCCGTGAGCGCCCGCTGTCCACGCTCCTCGCTGTCCGTCATCACCTGGGTCAGCAGGGTCGAGATCTGATACTGCGCGCCGATCAACGCCGACACGAACTCGCTGATCGCGAGCATCGAGTCGACGTCCGCCTCCGTGAACGCGCCGGGTGCTGCCGCGGCCAGCAGCAGGGAGCCGATGGCGTGGTCGTGGTAGGTCAAGGGAATTGCCGCCCAGGACCGGGTTCCCCACTGCTTGTTCATCGAGCGCACGCGAGCGGTCAGGCGCGAGTCTTCTATCGCGTCGTCGATCAGCTGGGGACGTCTCTCTCGGGCGGCGCGTCCCTGCACGCTGCCTCGCTTGGGCACCACGAAGCCGACGGCCGTGGCGAGCACGCCGTGGGCGGATATGGTGACGTAGGCGTTGTCGGTGGCGCGCAGGAGCGTGACCGCAGCGCCATCGGCCTTGTGCGCAAACGAGCACGCCTGCTCTGCGACGCGGCTCATCAACGACACCGGTTCCATCGAACCGACCAGTGCCTGGATCACTTTCTCCACGTCACCCCGTCCCCCGGGTCGGGTCGGGTCGAGGCCGGCCACTCCCTCGGTTCGGCACAGCACACGATCTGCGGCGCGAACCTGTCCGCTTCGGCTCACAACCACAGATTCGCGCGCATGACGTTACCGAACACAAGTAGTCAACGCTGGACTTCTTCGGTTTCGCCTGGGTAGGCACGTTCATGGGTGCCCGCCAAAGACAAAGGTCGTGACCTCTTTCGAGTTCGTGGCCGTGGTGCCAGCAGTTCGTGGACTCCACAAACGTAAGGAGATCATTTTCGCTCGTCAGGCATGCTAACCGGACCGGTCGGCCAAAGAGGTTCCCGCAACGCTCCAGAGTGGGAGCGACTGGCCTGTAGGGCAATCTACCTGTCGTGGGGAATCTCTGGCAGAGCGTTTCTCCGTCTGCACAACCGGAGCGTCAACGATGCGGACAGAACCGAAATCTCGTCATTGGGAATGTCGCTTCATGACCGCAAGAGAGCTTGGACTGTGTAGGTCAGTGGCAGTCGCTCAGGGTCTGCAGCCAGGATGTACTCCCCGTCAAATTCCGGACTGGGAACCATGGCCTCACCGAGAGCTTTCCACGGCACCTCGCGGTGTTCTTCAAGCATCGTGACCTCCAAGCCGGCTGCGGTCAACGCGGTGAAGACCTCGCCGAGGCCGTGGTTGAAGACAATCTCTTCCGGAGAGGACAGGGCCCCGTTACCTGCATAGCTATCCTCGGTCACGAACCGTGTGCCGGCGGTCTCGAAGTACGGAAATTCCAGCACGAGCAAGCCGTCGGGTCGCGGGTCACACACCGATTCCAACACGGGGTGTGTTTCGCGCATGAAGAACCGTCCCCCCGGTCGCAGCAGGCCGGCGATCACTTCAGCCCAGCGGCGCGCGTCAGGCAACCAGCACAATGCCCCAATGCCGGTGTACACCAGGTCGCAGCTAGCCGCACCCAGGACCGTCACGGCGTCATATACATCGGCAACATGGAATTGCGCGTCAGAACCAGCGCGCTGGGCCAGTTCCCGCGCTGCCGACACTGCGGCTGGGGAGAAATCGAGACCGCGTGCTGTTCTCGCTCCGAGTCGAGCCAATGACACTGTGTCTGTGCCGATGTGGCACTGCAAATGCACGACATCGAGATCGTCGAGTCTGCCGAGGCGCGGCAAGTCGTAGCGCACTACGTTCGACAGATGAGTCGGGTCGTCGAAGCTTGCGATGTCATATCCGTCAGGACCGGTATGGACGGGTACGCGCGACTCCCAGTTAGCCAGGTTCACCTGGCGCCAGTCCTCGGTCATCCCGCAATAGTGACACGTTTCTGTGGCGCCACCGCCGAGCACCGGGTCTCGCTGCCAATCGACCCTGGCTCGTTTCTCGAAGAAACTGGGTCGATCACCTCCCGTGTCGCGAATACGTTGCGCCCGTGGCAATGATCCCCGGTGTCGGCGTGGTTCTGGAATCGCGCCATCCGCAGCAACTGGGCCGATGCTGTTCGGAATTGCTCGGGTGTCCCGTCGCCGACAACGAGGACGCCAGCACGAGCGTGGTGAAGGTCGGCGACGGTATGGCGCTGCAGTTTGTGCGGGCCGCTGCTGTCAAGGAGGAGAAGAGCCGACTACACCTGGATCTCTCATCGATGTCCAAGGAACACCACGCGTCGCTGGTCGAACGCGCGTGTGACCTTGGATGCCGGCGCGTCGATATCCACCAGGGTTTAGCGACTACTTCGCCCACCACACGTGGCTCGAGGACGGTCAGCTACTACGAGACGCGCACTGTCTCAGAGGAATCCCCGGAGTGTTGATCCACGGACGTCGTGGCCTGTCGAGCCCGCTGCTCGCCGCATGGGAACTCGCTCGGGCGTGGAGGGATGCCGAGTTGAGAGTCATCGAGAACTCCGGTCACACCGCTGATGGCGACGTGCTGGAGATTCCGGGTAGTCAGCGTCGGGTGGCGGCGGTCAACATGTCGACGACGCGGCGGGCGGATTGGTCCTCCGGTGGGGCTTGGGTGGGGTTGAGGATGACGACGCTCGCGCCGAGCAGCTGCGGTGAGGCGAACGCGGTGGTCAGTATGTCGGTGAGTTGGGGGTAGTCCAGGCCGCGGGGGTCGGGATAGTCGACGGCGGCCAGGACGTCGCTGGAGAGTACGTCGAGGTCCAGGTGCAGCCAGAACCCCTCGGCGCGTTCGTCCAGTGCGCGTAGGGCGGCCCGGGTGTGCCCGATCGGGTCAGCGCTGAGTTCGTCGATGGTGACGATGGTGGTGTCGGGTGCGAATTCGCACGGGTCGGGGGCGCCGTCGGCAGCGGCGTCGGCTTGGTCGAAGGGACCGAGGACGATGACGCGTTCGTGGGGAAAAGCTGGGATGGCTTCGCCGAAGTCGAGCAGTGGTTGCGCTCCGACACCGAGCAGGACGGCCAGTTCCATGTCCGCACCTTCGCCGGTGGTCGAGGTGGCGCCGTCGTAGCAGTCGAGGTGGCCGTCGAGGAACAGCAGCCCGGCGGCGGGGTGGGTCCGTGCGAGCGCGGCGGCCACACCGATGAGCAGGGTGCAGTCGCCCCCGATCAGCAGTGGCCGGAGCCCGTCAGTGAGCAGCTTCTGAGTGTGGTCACGCACCACGTGGGATTGGTTGAGCAGATCGGCCAGGCCGACGACGCCGGTGGCGGGATCGCGGCGGGGGTCGGCGATCGCTACTTGAACATTGCCGCGGTCTTCGACACCCAGGGACTCGATCAGGCCAGCTTCTCGTAGGGCTGCGGGCATCAGTTGACATCCCGCGAAGCGGCCTGAGCAATCCGAGGGCACTCCCAGGACGACGTCAAACACCGAGTTCGTGGTGCTGCTGAGGGAGGTGGTCATGAGGTGAATCCCATTCCTAGCCGGTCCAGCAATGTCATCAGCAGCGTGGGTGTGCCGGTGCGGTCGGCTTTCGCGATGTCGTGGCGTGCCCATTGCACGGCCGCCCAGCGCAGCGGTTCGGGGGGAAACGGTCGTGCGCGGCGAGTGGCCCAGCGCAGGGTCCCGGCCTCGGTGGTCGTGCCAAGGGTGCGGGCGGCGAGGACCTCGGCTGCGACCTTGCTGGCCAGTACACCCAGCCCGGTGTAGCCAGCGACGTAGTGCACCCGGCCAGTCATCGCCGTGCCAAAGGTCGGAATGGCCGAAGCACTCATATGCACTGTGCCGGTCCAACGGTGCGTCCAGCGCAGTCCGGCCAATTGGGGAAACCATGCGGCGGCGTCGGTAGCGAGCCGCTCCCATCGGTGGGGTTGAAGGTTGGTGGGGTGGGTGCTGCCGAACCGGTACACCGCCTCCGAACCACCCCAAAACAGGCGGTCGTCGGCGGTCAGCCGCAGGGAGGTGAAGGCCCCGCTGCGATCAGCGATGCCTTCACGGCGCTCCCATCCCAGGCTGGTGCGCCGCGCCTGGCCCAGCGGCTCGGACACCATTACATAGTCCTCAAGCGGAATGCTCGCGAGCCGCGTTCGCCGCAGCAGGTGCCGCACCCCGCCATCGACAGCCATGATGACCTGCTGACAGCGGAGGCGACATCCGTTCGCGCCGTGGGCACGTACGCCGGAGCGGTCTCGATGCAGATCGACAATGCGGTGGTGTTCGACCAGGGTGGCGCCGCGCCGCACCGCAGCGGCGGCTAAGCCCCGCACCATCTTGTACGGGTTGAGCAGTCCACCGCGGGTGGGCGCACGTACCGCCGCGACCGGCCGCGGAGAGTGCAGGTAGGCCCGGATCCTCGCGGTGTCCAGGATCTCGACTGGCCAGCCGCCGTCCTGGTAGGCGGTGGCCAGTTCATCGAGGGCAGCACACTGGTGGTCGGCTACGGCGCATTCCAGTGTTCCTACCGGCTCGTAGTCACACGCTATGCCCTCGGCAGCCAGGAACCGCTCGACGTCACGGGTCGCATTGCGCGCCAACCGTTCCACTGTGCGGTACTCATCGGGAAAAAGTCGCCGCCCGTTGTCGATGCCGTGGGTCAGCGACGGCTCCAGAAAGCCGCCGTTGATGCCTGAGGCACCGTCGCCCACGGCGGCGGCGTCCACGACGCACACCGTCAGGGTGGGGTCGGCATCCAGCAACGCCAACGCCGACCATAGACCGGTGTAGCCGGCACCCACGACCAGCACGTCGCAACTGTCCGGCAGCTCACCGACGCTGCCCGCTACGGGTGCGCTGACCACGGTGCTCGGCCAGAACGCCGTACCGTCAGCACCTTGGCAGGTTGGTGCGGGCGTCGTCATGGGCATGCCGTCCCCATCCGCTGCTGCGGTGGGAGGGCCGATTCCGAAGGGCACCGCTCGTCGGGGCAGGCCCTTTCGTCGCACAAACGACAAATGCGGTCCGCTGCCATTCGAGTTCCGCTGAGCGCCAGCACCATTGCCTCGGCTGCCCGGCCGGCAGCCGCGCGGTCCGCGGCCGACATCCCTGCCATCGCCGTCTCGACGACGCTGCGGCGCACCGCCAAGACCCGCTCGACCATTGCCTGACCCGAGGTTGTCAGCTGCGGATGCCTGCGGCGGCGGTCCTCGCCGGCCACGCGCTCGACCAACCCCGCGGCTTCGAGCCGGTTGAGCAGCTGCACGGCGCCCGGTCCTGTCAACCCGACCGTGGCGGCCAGCCGATCCATCGGCAGGCCCGGGGTGAACCGCAGAGTCGTCAACACCGCTGCCGCCGAAGGCCCATGCTCGGCAACCTCGGCAGTGCGTTCGTTAACTCGGTCTGCAACCGCCAACGCCCACGCCGCCACCACGTTGGTCAGGTAGGTCTGCTCACCGCCGGACTCGGAACGTAGCACCCAAGAAAGATACGTCAATTATGTATCTATGGCAATACCGGTCTGTGCCGCAGGATCGATACCCGCGCTTCGCGAGCGTGGAGGAGGGCTACCGCGCACTGGCCAACCGGACGCCTCGCCAACGGCCCCATCGCCACTTCTGCCTGTCTCGCTTCTAGAGAAGCAAGACCGCTCAGATCCTCTCTCAGGGGCTTGGGCGTCGGTCTGGTGTTATGAGGCGTTGGATCCAGCGCACTTGGTCGCTGATGGTCCATTGCGCTTCTGGGGTGTGCGCCCTTAACGGGTAGGCGTGTTTGGCGTCTTGTTGCTCGATGTAGGTGACCTCGATGCCTGCTTGCTGCAGTTTGTCTCGCATGCGGCGGACGTCGTAGAGGAAGAAATCCCTGGTGCCGATGTTCAGGTGCACTGGGGGTAGTCGATCGACGGACGCGTTGATCGGAGAGAGCGTGGGATCGCTGAGCGGAGTGTCCCCGGCGTAGAGCTTGAATCCCCACCAGAATGTGGATTCCGTCGAGGCCGGATCGGCTTTGATCGCGGCGGCGGTGTCGGGACTGGCCATTTCCATGTCCACCAGGGGTGCTGTGAGGAGCAGCCCGGTGGGCAGTGGACCGTCGGTGTCGCGAAGCCTTTGACACGCCGCGATCGCGAGGTGACCTCCGGCGCTGTCGCCGGCAAGTACCCAGCGGCCATCAACGAGCTCGCCACGCCGGTGTAGCGCTTGGATCGCGGTCACGGCGTCGTCGAGGGCAGCGGGGTGCGGGTGCTCAGGTGGTTTGCGATAGCTGATCAACGCAGTAGCCAGATTGGCTCGGCGCTGAATTCAGACAACCAACTCCATTGCGGCGCAACTGGTCCCGCCACATACAGGCCGCCCGGTAGATACACCACTGCACCGTTACCGATCCGTTCGCGGGCTAGCCACGTCACGGGGACCCCGTCAGGACTGTCCGTGCTTACCGTTACCGCGTTGCGCAGCTTCCTGGGCGGACGCTCTTGGCGCATGCCGCGCAGGAACAGGTTCATTAGCGGGCGAGGCAGGTTGGTCAGGACGAGGCCCGTCAGCTTCTGCGCTAACTGCACCGCAGCGATATCGCGCGGCTCGGCACCCGAAGGAGCAATGCCACCGTTTGGCAACTGCGCAGGTTCGTCTATCAACAGAGTCCGGCCCCCAGCGATGGACATGAGCCTCTGCCACCCTAGTCGGCCTGCGTTCCGTCTCGTTTCTAGAGATCAGATACGGATCAGTCGTTGTCTTTTCTGGCGATGACGTAGGCATGCGGGGTGGTCTCGAGACCGTCGCTGTCGGCAGCCCGGACCAGTTCGGCATGGCGGTGCAATCCGGCGCGTTCCAATCGCTCGGTGACATCGCCTGGATGTCGGCGATGAAATGTCAACTCGACCTCCTGGCCGAATGCCTCTCGCAGGACCCGGGGCTCATCGCCAACCTGGAATGCCAGCAGGAGCAGGCCCCCAGGGATCAGGACTCGGTGGAATTCATCGAAGACCTCGTCCAGGTGCTGGTCAGGAACGTGGATGATGGAATACCAGGCGCAAACGCCACCAACATTGGCGTTGGGAATGTCGAGATCGAGCATCGAGCCTGTATAGAAGCACAGGTCGGGGTTGAGTCGTTGTGCCTGGCTAATCATGTTGGACGACAGATCGATTCCGAATGCCTGCACTCCTTGGCGGCTGAGGATCGCGGTGGTCGCCCCGGTTCCGCAGCCGACATCGGCGATGCGGTGATTCGGTGTGCACGCCACTAATGCGGCGAACGCCGTGAGCATCGCGAGATCTAGAGGTTTCTCATCGAGGTGGTGGTGAAATCGTTCGGCGTACTCTGCGGCGGTTCGGTCGTAACCGTCGCGCGTCATGGTTAAGAAGTCACACCGATCCAGATCGCCGTTGTTTCGTTGTGCATTCATGTGGTGGCTGGTTCGCTTCCGTTGGCGGCTTCGGGATTGAGGATGTAAAGCCCGGCAATCGTTCGATCGTCGCGGAAGGTGATACGAGCGACGAAGTCGCCGGCCTCAAAAGCCAAAGCGGTGATGGTGAAGTCACCGGCGCGCACGGCCTTGCTGTCTCCGTGAGTCTCGTATTTCCGGCTATCCCGGCGAGGTAGGCCCACGCTTCGGCAAGTCCTTCCTCGGTGGGCCTCGCGCGCATGGTCTCGTCGAAGCGCTCGGTGATGCGGACCCACCGACCGTGGGCATGATCATCAATGACCGCCGGGGCCAGCTCGACAGCTTCAGGGAGCCGAGTCCAACCAAAAAAGGTCACGATCCATTTCTGGATCGTGACCTTTGTGTGGGGAGTTCGTAGAACTCCTCGATGTGGGCGAAGGGGGACTTGAACCCCCACGTCCCGAAGGACACTGGCACCTGAAGCCAGCGCGTCTGCCATTCCGCCACT
>Ga0208328_1001032_pt1 | contig 10735 bp, 12 predicted proteins | sample DeeseametaMP2633_FD_184170 | JGI IMG/M metagenome (GOLD analysis project Ga0208328, IMG submission 184170) | Marine microbial communities from the Deep Atlantic Ocean - MP2633 (SPAdes) | ecosystem: Environmental > Aquatic > Marine > Unclassified | place: Northeast of Antigua and Barbuda, North... | reverse complement strand
CGCCGGCGGCCGAGCCGACGTGGTTCCACGGCGACCTCCTGGCCGAGAACCTCCTGGTCGACCCGGCCGGCCGACTCGCCGCCGTCCTCGACCTCGGCGGGCTGGCGGTCGGCGACCCGACCGTCGACCTCGTCGTGGCCTGGGAGGTCCTCGACGCCGAGGGCCGCGACGTGCTGCGCCGCGCGCTCGACGTCGACGACCGCACCTGGCTCGTCTCACGAGGTTGGGCGCTGCTCATCGCGCTGATGACGTTCCCCTACTACGGCACCTCGATGCCCGGGCGCTGCGCCGACAGGCTGGCGATGGCACAGGCCGCGCTGGGCGCATGAACGCAGGTCAGTGGACCAGCTTCAGGCCCACAACGCAGACCACGATCCCCCCGACCAGCAGCACCCGGGTCAGCGACGCGGGCTCGGCGCCCGTGGCCATGCCGTAGCCGACGGTGAGGGCTGCGCCGATGCCGACCCAGACGGCGTACGCCGTGCCGACGGGGAGGCTGCGCATGGCGTAGGCCAGTCCGAGCATGCTCAGCACGAGCGCGGTGCCGAAGGTCAGCGACGGGGCGAGGCGGGTGAGGCCCTCGCTGCGGCCGAGGGCTGTGGCCCACACTGCCTCGAGCACACCGGACAGCACGAGAACGATCCAGGACATGACGGTCTCCTCTGGCACCGTCTTGTCGCTGGCCGGGTACGGAACCGCTCGTCCGGGGACCTCGTCGGGTCCTGCCGCGAGCCTCTCACACGGCAGTCAGGTGACAAATGTAAAGGCGAGGCGCACAATCCCGTCGTGCTCAAGATCGCGCTGGCGGTGGCCGGCTTCGCCTTCTGGCTGTTCTGCGTCGTCGACGTCATCACCACCCCCGACGGCCGTCAGCGCCACCTGCCCAAGACGGTCTGGCTGCTGATCGTGCTGTTCTTCCCGTTCGTCGGGTCGGTCGCCTGGCTGCTGGTCGGGCGCGACCGCACCGAGGCGCCGCTGACCCGCAGCCAGGGCGCGGCGCCCGGCTACCCGGAGTACGAGCGCCGCGGCCGGATGGCCGCCCAGGACCCGTCCAAGGACGAGGACTTCCTGCGCGAGGTGCGAGCGCGCGCGGAGGAGCAGCGTGCGAAGTACGCCGCGGAGCAGCGCCGCAAGCGTGAGGCCGAGGAGCAGCAGAAGCGCGAGACCGAGGAGCAGTAGCGTCGACCCGTGACCTGGGTCGAGGACGTCGAGGTCAACGTCGGCCTCAACCGTGCCGACGTCCTCCCCGACGCCTTCTCGTACGCCGGCAAGGCGCTGCTGCGCCGCCTGGGTGCGCGTCCCGGCGACGTCGTCCGGTGCCGGCTGCGGCCGGTCGACCCCGACGTCGTCCCCGTCCCCGAGGACGTGGCGTCCGCCGTGGACGCGGCCGGCGCGACCGCTGCGTTCGAGGCGCTGCGCCCGGCTGAGCGTCGCCGGCGGCTGCAACCCGTCGACGATGCCGCCCGCGACGACACCCGCGCCCGCCGGGTCGCCGCGCTGGTGCGCGACCTGACGACCTGACGACCTGACTCAGGCCGGCTCCACCGGCAGCCACAGCTCGCAGGTGGCGGTGCCCGCCTCGAGGTCCATCGCGAGGGTCGCCACGATCGACGGGCCGGGCCGCAGCCGCCACGGCTGGGACGGGAACCACTCGGTGGCGGTGGCCGCCCAGGTGCGCTGCAGCGTCTCCGGGTGCGGTCCCTCGGTGCGGAAGACCGCCCACGCGCCGGCCTCGACCTCGATGACGTCCAGGTCCTGGTCAGGGGAGTCGGCGGTGGTCGCCGCGCCGTGCAGGTAGGTCAGCTCGCTGCCCTCGGTCGCGTCGGGGTCGACGTCGGCGCTGACGGCGAGCACGCCCCGCGGCTCGACGTCGTTGAGCGACTTGAGCCGCACCGTCTCCTCGACGGGGATCGACGCGACGTGCTCGGCGATCTGCGGGTTCACCCCCTCGTGCAGCAGGCGCACGCGGGCGGCGTGCCCGACGAGGCGGCGGGCGGGCAGGTCGACGATGCGGGTGTCCATGGACTCTCCTCCGTGCACGGTCAGGGCGAACCTGACCTGCGGCTGGGTGCGTAGCGGACCCCCGTCGCGCCGTACGTCGGCAGGGCCGGCGCCGTGCACCGCCCGGAAGGCCCGGCCGAACGCTTCGGCCGACCCGTAGCCGTGCCGGACGGCGACGTCCAGCAGGTCGGCGTCACCGGCCAGCAGCGCGGCCGCTGCCAGCGACATCCGCCGCCGGCGTACGTAGTCCGAGAGCGGCATGCCCGCCAGCGACGAGAACATCCGCCGCAGGTGGTGCTCGGTCGTGCCCACCTCGGCGGCGAGCGCGGCGACCTCGACGGGCTCGGCCGGGTCGTCGACGAGGCGGGCCTCGACGAGGTCGACCATCCGGTTCAGCGCTGCGATCACGGGGGTTCCTCCTTCCACCGACGAGCCTGCGGCACGGCCGGCCGCTGCCGCCCGATCGTCGCGGACCGGATCGATCGTCTCCCGGTCGATCGGTAGCACGCCCGAGACGCGCAGGCCTTCCCCCGTTCACCGAACTGCGGAAGGGTGCCCTGCCATGACCCTCATTCTCGGGAGGGGTCGGGCAGTCCTGCTCGCCCTCGTCATGTCCCTGACCCTCGCCACCGCCGGGATCACCGGCCTGACCCTGGTGGTGAGCGCACCGGCCCAGGCGGCCGGCGAGCTCACCGTCGCCACCGCCGTCAGCAGCCAGGACGGCTCGACGCGGACCGTCCGCGGCTACGTCGTCGGGCAGCCCACCGGCACCAGCACCGTCGTCACCTCGGGCTTCCCCAACGACTACGCGCTGGCCATCGCCGACTCCGCCGGGGAGACCGACACCGGCGACATGCTCTACGTCCAGATCCCCTCGCAGCACCGCGCCGCGTGGGGCCTGCAGTCCAACCCCGGGCTGATGGGCGAGCGCATCGACGTCACCGGCGTGCTCACGGCGTACTTCTCCCACCCCGGGCTGAAGTCGAGCAGCGCCTTCGCGTACGCCGGCGGCGACCCGACGCCCGACCCCGACCCGACCGACCCGGGCCCGACTGACCCTGGCAGCGACCCCGGCGACTACTACGCCTCGGCAGCAGGCCTGTCCGGCGCGGCGCTCAAGGCCGAGCTGCACGACATCATCAGCGACCAGACCGTGCTGTCCTACTCCGAGGTCTGGGTCGCGCTGCGCGACACCGACGAGGACCCGAGTAACCCCTCGAACGTCATCGAGCTCTACTCCGGCACCTCGATCTCCAAGACCAGCAACGGCGGCAGCGTCGGCGACTGGAACCGCGAGCACGTCTGGGCCAAGTCGCACGGCGACTTCGGCACCAGCCCCGGCCCCGGCACCGACGTGCACCACCTGCGCCCCACCGACGTGCAGGTCAACTCCACCCGCTCCAACAAGGACTTCGACGAGGGCGGCAGCGGCGTCAGCGGCTGCTCGGGCTGCTACACCGACGGCGACTCCTTCGAGCCGCCGGACCGGGTCAAGGGCGACGTGGCGCGGATGATCTTCTACATGGCCACCCGCTACGAGAGCGGCGACGGCGTCGACCTCGAGGTCAACGACTCCATCAACGGGTCCACCCCCTTCCACGGCCGGCTCTCCGCGCTGCTCGCCTGGCACAGCCAGGACCCGCCCAGCGCCTTCGAGATGCGCCGCAACGACCGGATCTTCGAGCAGTGGCAGGGCAACCGGAACCCCTTCATCGACCACCCCGAGTGGGTCGACGCCATCTGGAACTGACGCGTCCGTCCTCCCGGGCTCGGGCAGGCTGTCGGTCATGACCGCACCCGCCCGGCCCGGGAAGGCCCGCACCGCCCTGCTCGCCCTCGTCGCCTCCGCCGCCGTCGTCGGCGGGGCCGCCGGCGTCTCGACCGTCCTCGGCGACGACGACCCGGCCGTCGAGCAGACGACCTCGGGGGCGCTCTCGGTCGGCGACGCCTTCGCGGCGCAGGACGGCGGGGAGGCCACCGTCGAGGGGTACGTCGTCGGGCAGCCGACCGCGCAGGACACGGTCGTGTCCGCGGACTTCCCGAGCGACTTCGCGGTCGCGCTCGCCGAGAGCGCGGGCGAGACCGACACCGACGCGATGCTCTACGTCCAGGTGCCCGCGGACTTCCGCGCCGAGTGGGGCCTCGCGAGCAGCCCCGCGACGCTCGGCGCGCGCGTCGCGGTCACGGGCTCGCTGTCGGCGTACTTCTCGCACGCGGGGCTGGTCGACGTCACCGACGTCGCGCTGGTCGAGGGCGGCGCGGCGCCGGCTGACCCGTCGGAGACTGTCGACCCGGCAGAGGAGTCCGACGAGCCCGAGCCCGGGGAGGTCCCGGCCCTGGGTGCGTTCGACGGGTACTACGACGGGCTCGAGGGGCTGAGCGGTGCGCTCTTCGAGGCCGAGCTGACCCGGGTGATCAGCGACGCGGACGCGTTGTCCTACGACGACGTGTGGGACGCGCTGCGCGAGACCGACGAGGACCCGTCCGCGCCCGGCAACGTCGTCGAGCTCTACACCGGACGCTCCATCCCGGCCTTCGACAACGGCGGCGACCCGGGGGAGTGGAACCGCGAGCACGTGTGGGCGAAGTCGAAGGGCGACTTCGGCACCAGCCGAGGTCCTGGCACCGACCTGCACCACCTGCGGCCCACCGACGTCGAGGTCAACGCGCGTCGCGGCAGCCTCGACTTCGACGAGGGTGGGGCGCCGGTCGCGGGGTGCGACGGGTGCTTCGCCGACGGCGACTCCTTCGAGCCGCCGGACCGGGTCAAGGGTGACGTGGCGCGGATGATCTTCTACATGGCCGTGCGCTGGGAGGGCGGCGATGGCTGGCCCGACCTCGAGGTCGACGACGAGACCGGTGGTTTCGAGCCGTTCCACGGGCGGCTCTCGGCGCTGCTGGCCTGGCACGAGCAGGACCCGGTCGACGCCCGCGAGGAGCTGCGCAACGACCGCATCCAGCAGATCCAGGGCAACCGCAACCCCTTCATCGACCACCCCGAGTGGGTCGCCGACATCTGGGGCTGAGGTCCTCGGCGGTCAGGGTCGGGGCACCGTCGCCGACCAGCGCCGGCGGCGTACGTCGTCGTCCTGCTCCCACCACGGGGTGCCGCGCTCGCCGAGCGCGACCTTGGCGGCCTGGACGCCGTCGCGCGCCCGGCGCTCCTCGTCGGTGCCGCGGGTCCGGCGCACCTCGCGGCGCCAGGCCATCAGGGTGTCGACCAGCTCCTGGCGACGGTCGTCGGGGATCGCGGGATCGGTACGCCGCCACCGGCGGCCGTCGACGACGAAGAAGTGCTCGTCCTCGACCGGCCCGTCGCGCTCGTCGGGCCCGTCGGTCACGAGCGCGGCGGGCGCGGGACGAACATCGGCACGCGGGCGGCGTACTCGTCCCAGCCCTCGCGCTGCGACATCGTCTTCTCCAACAGCTTGGCGCCGGTGACGTTGCGCAGGAAGAGCGTCATCGCGATCGGGCACAGGATCGTGGCGAGGCCGACGACCCAGCCGGCGGCGAGCGCCGCGGTGATCCACAGGCCCCACCACACGAGCGCGTCGCCGAAGTAGTTCGGGTGGCGGGTCCAGCCCCACAGGCCGCGGTCCATGATCGAGGGCCGCTCCTCGCGCGGCTGCTGCTTGAACTCCGCGAGCTGGCGGTCGCCGACCGCCTCGAACGTCAGGCCGACCGCCCACACGACGACGCCCAGGACGACGACCAGCCCCCACTCGGTGGGGCGCACCGCACCGACCGCGACCGGCACGGCGACGAACCACTGCGCGACGCCCTGGACCAGGAAGACCCGCTTGACGGCGGCGCCCATGCCGACCTCGTCGAGGGTGCCGCCCAGCATCGTCTTGTAGCGGGGGTCCTCCTGCTGCTGGTGCTCGCCGAGGAAGCGCGAGCGGACGTGCCAGGCGAGCCGCCCGCCCCAGATCGCCACGAGCGCGGCGACCAGCCAGCGGCGGTCGTCGGCGAGCTCGACGCCCGAGGCCACGATCGCGGTCACGACGGCGACGACCACGAAGCCGAGCCCCCAGGCCACGTCGACCACCGCGACGACGCCGAGCTGCTTGCCGCGGATCGCGGTCACCGTCATCGTCGCGGCCACGCAGGCCAGCGCCACCAGCAGGATCATCAGGATGCTCACGGAGCCAGTCTCCCGGCTGCGGCGGCGGGTCAGGCCACCCGGTCAGGCGCGAGCGAGGTCACCAGGAGATCTCGACCTCGATCTCGTTCTCCTCCCCGATCTCGACCTCGAAGCCGAGCTCGACCTCGTCGGGGACGTCGACGGTCACGGTCAGGCCGGCCCGGGCGACGCGCACCGAGTTGTGCCGTTCGAGGGAGTCGGCGAGCTCACGCAGCCGCTTGGCGGCCTGCTCCCTGCTCATCCGCTGGGTCTGCTCGAGCTCGAAGAGGTCACTCATGTCATGAGCCTGCCCGGCGCCTCGTTCGCAGACCAGGCATCTCGGTCGACGCGCAGGTGAACGCAGCAGGAGCATCGAGCCTGCTGCTCACCCGGCGCTGCGCGTCCACCGCGTCTGAGTCGCGCCCCACCTCACCCTCCGAGGTAGGACGCCACCAGCCGCGCCTCGACCCGCAGCGCCTCTGCGGCGTCGGTGGCGCCGTGTGCGTCGAGGTCCGCGGCCGCACGCAGCCGCTCCGCGTGCTCGCCGGCGATCACGGCCCGTACGTCGGCGGCCGTCAGCTGTCGCCGGTCGACCTCGGCGGCCCCGAGCCCGGTGACCGCTCCCGCGATCGGTCCCTCATCCGCCTGCATCGAGGAGTCGGCCGGTTGGGCCTCGGCGTTGGCCACCGCAGACAGCAACGTGCGCAGCACGCCGGCACGCGCCCGGTCGCGGGCCTTGAGGGCGGCCGCCAGGTCCTGGCGCAGGGCGGCGGTGGTGTCCACCCTGGCGACGGTAGCGGGGTCGGCCCGGTCGTTGGTCGAGCCTGTCGAGACCCCCGTCGTAGCCGTTGGTCGAGCCTGTCGAGACCCCCGCACCGTGGCTAGGCAGCGTGCACGAAGTCGACGAGGTCGGTGAACCGGACGTCGACGCGCGGTCGGACTGGCGACGTGGGCTGGCCTGCGGGGTCGGCGGGTCTGGGTGGTTGTGGTGCGGGTGATCGGTGTCGGTGGCCGGTGGGGGTGGTGGTCTCCACCAGATGTCGCGCGTCGGGCATGACTTGTTGCCGCCAGCCTGCGGCTTGTTTGGCGTGGTTGCAGGCCTCGCAGAGCCCTTGGAGGTTCTCGGCGTCCGTGGCACCGCCGTCGGCCCACGGGACCACGTGGTCGACGTGGCGGGCGGGTGCGTCGCACCAGGGGGTGCGGCACAGGCCCTGGTCACGCACCTGCAGGTAGTCGGCCAGGCCGTCGGTGGCGAGTCTCGAGGTGGTGGTGAGGGCGATGAGGCGGCCGGCGGGGTCGGTGTAGAGCCGCCGCACCCACGCCTGCAGCTGTTCGGTGGCGCGAGCGACGGTCTCGCGGGCGACCTGGGCCGGCACGGGTCCGTGGCCTGGGACGTGGGCGGGTTCGTGGCCGGCACCGAGGAGGGTGGCGTCCGACATCACCAGCGACACGGTCACCGGGACCGTGTCTGCGGTGGTCTGTCCGGTGATGCGTTCGACGAGGAGGTCGGCCATCACTTGCTGCTTGGTGCGGGCTTTGCCGGGGTGGGTGGGGTCGCCGGCCGCCACGATGGCCTTGGCGTCGCGGTCGAGGGCGGCGTAGCAGGCCACGGCCTGGGTCAGCGACAGCAGACCGGACAGGTAGGCCATGCCGTCGGGTGCTGGGCGGACGCTGACGCGGCGCTCGGACTCGGCGCGACGTTGGCGGCGTACGACGGCGGCGGGGTCGGTGGCGGCGACCCTGGCGCGGACCTGGCCGGCGAGGTGGGCGGTCCCGAGCCCGTCGAGCGGGTCCTCGTCCTCGGCCCCCGGGGTCGAGCATGTGTCGGTGTCGACCTGGCTGCGTTGGTGGGAGTCGAGGCAGCCGGTCTCGCGGGCGATGATCATGGCGCGGTGCTCGTTGAGCCGCCCCGAGGCGAGCGCGGCGCGGGTGTGGGGCAGGTCGGTGGCGAGGTCCTTGGCGAACCCGAGGAGCACCCGGCCCCGGTGCGGTGACTCGCGGCGGGCGAGGGCGACCTGTTGCGCGACCCCGCGGCCACGGCGTGCGGCAGCGACCCCGGCGGCTGCTTCGCGGGCGCGGACGGTGTGGTCGAGCCGCACCGCGAGGTCGGCCTGGGTGGCGCAGGCGGCTGCTTTGAGGTCTTCGAGGCTGCGGAGCAGGTCGACGACCTCGACCTCGGTCAGCTGCTGGACGGTGTTGGGCTCGTCGACGAGCGCGCCGGTGAGGCTGCGGAGGTCGTCGAGGAGGTTCATGTCTTTACCCTAGATCGAACGTGTGTTCGAATCAAGGGGTTCTTGCAGGTTGTGGAGACAGAGTGCCGCCGTCTCTTGGTTCGGCGGTGAGGGGTTTCGAGACAGGCCTTGTCGGCCTTCCTCAACCACCGTGGTCGCGGTGGTCTGTCGGGTGCGGGGGTCTCGACGGGCGCTCGTCGCCCAGGGGCTCCTCGCTGCTCGACCACCGGAGCGAGAGATCGACACCACGGGGTTTCGAGACAGGCCTTGTCGGCCTTCCTCAACCACCGTGTGGTCGCCGTGGCTTGGAGGGTGCGGGGGTCTCGACGGGCGCTCGTCGCCTGGGGGCTCCTCGCTGCTCGACCAGCGGCCCACCGAGCGCCGCAGCGGTCAGAAGGAGCGGACCGCCGGCAGCGAGTGCGGGGCGCCGGGACGCACCATCAGGATCTGGTCGACGCCCATCCGACCGTCGCGGAAGGCCATCGACCCACCGACGAGGTAGAGCTCCCAGACCCGCACGACCTCCTCGCCCATCATCGCGACGAGCTCGTCGCGGTTGGCGTAGAAGCGCTGCAGCCAGCCGGCCACGGTCATCACGTAGTGCTCGCGCATGGCGTGCACGTCGCGGACCTCGAGCCCGCCGCGCTCGAGGAACGCGACGGTCTCGCCGACGGGGCGCATGTACATGTCCGGGGCGATGAAGGACTGGATGAACGGGCCGCCACCGGGCCACTTGCCCGAGCGCGACATCTGCTGGATCAGCACGCGACCACCGGGCCGCACCGCGTCGTGGAGGACCTTGGCGTACGTCGGGTAGTTCTTCTGGCCGACGTGCTCACCCATCTCCAGCGAGCCGATGGCGTCGTACTCCTGGCCGGCGGCGGGCACGGCGTCGCGGTAGTCCTGGAGGCGGATCTCGACGCGGTCGCCGAGGCCGCGCTCGGCGATGCGGGCGTCGATGAACTTCTTCTGCTCCGCAGCGATCGTCACGCCGGTGACCTGGGCGCCGAAGTGCTCGGCGGCGTGCAGCGAGAGCGAGCCCCACCCACAGCCGACGTCGAGGAAGCGCATGCCCGGCTCGAGGCCGAGCTTGGTGCAGACCAGGTCGAGCTTGGCGCGCTGGGCGTCCTCGAGGGGCTGGTCGGCTCCGGTGTGGTAGCCGCAGGAGTAGGCCATCTGCGGCTCCAGGATCGCCGCGTAGAACTCGTTGGACAGGTCGTAGTGGAACGAGATCGCCGACCGGTCGCGCAGCTTGGAGTGCAGCCGGCCGCGCACCTTGGCCTGGCTCGCCGGTGCGGCCGGCCGCGGGCCGAGGGCGCCGATGCCGGCGGCCACCTTGACGGCCTCGATCATCGCCCGCGGGTGCGGGCGGGTGCCGGACAGGCCGCGGTCGGCGGCGACGCCGAAGGCGTGGGTCAGCGCGCCGTCGAGGTCCCACCGGTCGTCCTCGACGACCTCGAGCTCACCGGTGACGAACGCCTGGGCCGCACCCAGCTCGCCCGGGTGCCACAGCAGCCGGCGCACGGCATCGACGGTGTTGATGCGCACCGTGGGCACCGAGCCGTCGGCGGGCCCGGCCGCCGAGCCGTCCCAGCACTCCAGGCGCACGGGGAGGTCGCCGCGCAGGAAGGGGCGCAGGGCCTCCTCGAGGCGCGGGGCGACCCCCGCCTCGGTCGAGGACGTGGGGGCGGTCGAGCCGACGGTGGTGGTCACGCAGAGCCTTCCGGGCGCTCGAGCACGAGCTGGTAGTCGTCGATGTAGCCGGAGGCGAAGCCGGCACGGGAGTACTCGAGGTAGAAGTGCCACATCCGCAGGAACACCTCGTCGAAGCCCATCGCCACGACCTCGTCGCGCCGGGCCAGGAACACCTCGTCCCACAGCCGCAGCGTCTCGGCGTAGTGCAGCCCGAACTGGAAGCGCTCGGTGAGCCGCAGCGAGGTCTTGTCGCGGGTGATCTGGTCGATCGCCTCGACCGAGGGCAGCAGCCCGCCGGGGAAGATGTACTTGTGGATCCAGGTGTAGGTGTTGCGGGTCGCCAGCATCCGGTCGTGCGGCATCGTGATCGCCTGGATCGCGACCTTGCCGCCGGGCGCCAGCGCCCGGTCGAGGGTCTTGAAGTACGTCGCCCAGTAGGTGTGGCCGACGGCCTCGATCATCTCCACCGACACGATCGCGTCGTAGCTGCCCTGCACGTCGCGGTAGTCGCACAGCTCGACCGAGATCGACTCGCTCAGCCCGGCGGCGGCGATGCGCTCCTCGGCCAGCGCCTTCTGCTCGACCGACAGCGTGATCGTGCGAACGGTCGCGCCACGACGGGCGGCGCGGATCGCGAGCTCGCCCCAGCCCGAGCCGATCTCCAGCACGCGTGAGCCCTCACCGC
>Ga0208328_1001031_pt1 | contig 10737 bp, 12 predicted proteins | sample DeeseametaMP2633_FD_184170 | JGI IMG/M metagenome (GOLD analysis project Ga0208328, IMG submission 184170) | Marine microbial communities from the Deep Atlantic Ocean - MP2633 (SPAdes) | ecosystem: Environmental > Aquatic > Marine > Unclassified | place: Northeast of Antigua and Barbuda, North... | reverse complement strand
GACCTTGACGATCTTCTCGCCGTAGACCTCGCCCAGCGAGCCGCCGAAGACGGTGAAGTCCTGGGAGAACACGCAGACCTGGCGGCCGTCGATGGTGCCGTAGCCGGTCACGACGCCGTCGCCGTAGGGGCGGGTCTTCTCCAGGCCGAAGGCGGTCGAGCGGTGCCGGGCCAGCTCGTCGAGCTCGACGAAGGAGCCCTCGTCGAAGAGCATCTCGATCCGCTCGCGGGCGGTCCTGCGACCCTTGGCGTGCTGCTTCTCGACGGCCTTGGCCGATCCGGCGTGCACGGCCTCGTCGAGGCGACGGTCCAGGTCGGCCAGCTTGCCGGCCGTGGTGTGGATGTCGGGCTCGGGGCTCTGGTCCGGCGCTGCGCTCACAGGTGCGACTCTCCTCTGGTCCGTCGGTGCGTCGTGCGCCAATCTAGTGCCCGTGACCGACCCCTCCGAGCAGCGCCCACCTGTCGACAACCCGCTCGACCCCGTCCCACTCGCCGAGCTCGGCGTCGAGGTGCTGCCGCAGACGCCCTCGACCAACGCCGTGCTGGCCGAGCGGGCCCGGGCCGGTGCGCCCGAGGGCCTGGTGGTCGCGACCGAGCACCAGACCGCCGGCCGGGGGCGGCTGGACCGCACCTGGGAGACGCCGGCCGGCACGGCACTGACGTTCTCGACGCTGCTGCGGCCCCAGGTCCCGGCCGCGACCTGGCCGTGGTTGCCGCTGCTCACGGGGTACGCCGTCGCCAAGTCGCTGGCGGCCGCGGGGTTCGCCGCGGTGCTGAAGTGGCCCAACGACGTGCTGATCGGCGACCGCAAGGTCGCCGGCATCCTGGTCGAGCGGGTCGAGACCCCCGACGGTCCGGCCGCCGTGGTCGGCATCGGCCTCAACGTCCTGCTGGCGGCCGAGCAGCTCCCGGTGCCCACCGCCACCTCGCTGCTGGTGGAGTCGGCCGGCCTGGGGCACCCGGTGCCGGACCGCACGGTCCTGCTGGCCTCGCTGGTCCAGGGCCTGCTGGAGACCTACGGCGCCTGGCAGGCGGGGATCGACGGGGGCGCGGTCGCGCGCCTGAGGGAGTCCTACACGCGGGTGTGCGGCACCGTCGGGCGCGACGTCGAGGTGGCCCTGCCCGACGGGAACCGCCTGGTGGGGCGCGCGAGCGGCATCGACGAGCACGGGCGGTTGGTGGTGGCCCCCGCGGCCGGGCCCGAGGTGCCGGTCGGCGCCGGGGACGTCGTCCACGTCCGTCCCGCCTGATCCCCCCACCCGGCGCCGAGGTGACATGATCGGCAGGTGGCCATCTCACGCACGCTGCTGAGCGAGGGGGAGCAGGTCGTCGTCTCCACCCGCACCCACCCCAAGGCGCTGCTGCTGCCGGTGCTCGCACTGGTGCTGCTGGTGGCGCTCGGGACCTTCGTGGAGACCCGCGTCGACGGTGACGCACGCCCGCTGGCGTGGGTCGTGTGGGCCCTCGTGGCCGTCGGCGTCCTGTGGTTCTTCGTCTGGCCGCTGCTCACATGGCTGGTCGGTCACTACACCATCACCGACCGGCGCATCCTCACGCGCACCGGTGTCCTGACCCGCCGGGGCCACGACATCCCGCTCTCGCGGATCAGCGACGTCCAGGTGGAGCGACACCTCACCGACCGGCTCCTGGGCTGCGGCACGCTCGTCATCGGCGACGCGAGCCCCGACGGGGCGGTCGCGCTGCCGGACATCCCCCGGGTGCGCGAGGCCCAGGCCCGGCTCAACGACCTGCTGCACGCGCTGCACTCCCGGGGTGGTCGCGGTGACGAGGGACCCTGAGCCCCGCCCGCCGACCGGACCCTCGACCGGTTCCGCCGCGGGCCCCATGCCCGGCCCGCAGCCGGGGAACCTCGAGCAGGCGATCCTCGGAGGCCTGCCCGAGCTCACGGCGCCCGAGCTGGCCGCCGCGGCCGGGGTCACCTCCGAGCAGGCGCGCCGGCTGTGGCGGGCCCTCGGCTTCCCGGAGTACCCCGACGACATCCCGGCCTTCCTGGCGGCCGACGCGGAGGCGATGGGGCTGCTCGGTGAGGTCATGGAGGCCGGGGTCCTCGACATGGACCTGGCCGTCAACCTCACGCGGGCCTTGGGGCAGACGATGGCGCGGCTGGCCGACTGGGAGATCTCCTCGCTGACCCAGCGGGTGGAGGAGATGACCGCGGAGGGGGCCGGCCGCACGCGCATCGACACCGCGGTGTCGCTGGTGGAGCAGTTCTCCCGCCCCTTCGAGCACCTGCTGATCTACGCGTGGCGCCGCCACCTGGCTGCTGCCGCGGGCCGGATCGAGGCCCTGGCCGACCAGGACGACGAGGACCTCCACGTCACGGACCTGACCGTGGGCTTCGCCGACATCGTCGGCTTCACCGCGTTGTCGAACACCTTGACCGAGGACCGCATCGGCGACCTGGTCGAGCTGTTCGAGATGCGCTGCGCCGACGTGGTGTCCGCGCAGCGCGGCCGGGTGATCAAGAGCATCGGTGACTCCGTGCTCTTCGTGAACGACGACCCCGTGCGGGCCTACGACACCGCCGAGGGGATCATCCAGGTCATCGGTCGCGACCCGCGGATGCCCGACGTCCGGGTGGGCCTGGCCAGCGGCTCGGTGGTCATGCGGCTCGGCGACGTCTTCGGCCCGCCGGTGAACATGGCCGCGCGCCTGACCAACGTGGCTCGTCGCAACCGGATCATCATCGACTCCGGCACGGCCACACGGCTCCCGGCCGACCAGTTCGAGACCCGGCGGATGGCCGCCCGGCCGGTGCGGGGGTTCGGGATCGTCGAGCCCGTCGCCGTACGCCGGCACTGACCGACGCGCACCTGGGGCCCCGACATGGGGCCCGGACGTCTGGACCGCCCGGGGGGATCGGGCGCGGCAACTGACAGACGAGTCGGTCAACATGGGTCACCCGTCGTGGTCACACCGGCGAGCCTCCCGCGGGGGACCCGCCCCATCTGCGGCATCGGGTGACCGGATGGTGCCGTGGTTGTGAAGGGGCCGTGAAGGCCCGTCGACAACTGGCAGGAAGAGGTCACTGTCAAACCCGGCCAAACCCCTACCGGGGAGTCATTTTGCTTTTTACGATGGGTGGGTGATCAAGGTCCAGGAAATCAGCATCGATCCCACCACCCGCCGCGCCTGGCGTGCCGGAGAGGAGATCACGCTGTCGCGCAAGGAGTTCGACCTGGTCCACGCCCTCATCAGCCGGGCCGGCGACATCGTCACGCGCGAGGAGCTCATGCGCGACGTGTGGCACACCTCCTTCTGGACCTCCTCCAAGACCATCGACGTCCACCTCGGGTGGGTGCGCCGCAAGCTCGGGGACGACTCCCGCCGTCCGCACCTGATCACGACGATCCGGGGCAAGGGCCTGCGCTTCGAGAAGTCCTCCCCGGCGGCCTGACCCCGCGACCCGTCCGCCCTCCCGGCAGCCCTAGGCTGAGCCGGTGCCCGAGTCCCACGCGCCCACCCTCGCCGTCATCGGGGGAGGCCAGCTCGCCCGCATGATGGCCCAGCCGGCCATCGCCCTCGGGCTGCCGCTGCGCCTGCTCGCCGAGGCCGACGGCGTCTCCGCCGCCCAGGTCATCGTCGACCAGCTCGTCGGCGACTACACGGACCTGCCCACGTTGCGCCGGGTGACCGACGGTTGCCCGGTGGTGACCTTCGACCACGAGCACGTCCCGACCGAGCACCTGCACGCCCTCGAGGCCGATGGCGTCGCCGTGCGCCCCGGCCCCGACGCCCTGGTCCATGCCCAGGACAAGGCCGTCATGCGGCAGCGGCTGGCCGAGCTCGGCATCCCGTGCCCGCGCAACGCCGTCGTCGCCGACGTCGAGCAGGTCGTCGCGTTCGGCTTCCCCTGCGTCCTGAAGACCACGCGCGGTGGCTACGACGGCAAGGGCGTCTGGGTGGTCCGCGAGCCCGACGAGTGCTCCGAGGCGTTCGCCGCCGCGGAGGCCGCCGGCGTGCAGGTGCTCGCCGAGGAGCTGGTCGACTTCCGCCGCGAGCTCTCCGCGCTCGTCGCGCGCTCCCCGAGCGGGCAGGCCGCGGCGTACCCGGTGGTCGCCTCGACGCAGCTCGACGGCATCTGCCACGAGGTCGTCGCCCCCGCCCCCGACCTCTCCGAGGAGCTGGCGGGCCGGGCTCAGCAGATCGCCCTGACGGTGGCGGGCGAGCTCGGGGTCACCGGCATCCTCGCCGTCGAGCTCTTCGAGACCTCCGACGGACGGATCCTGGTCAACGAGCTGGCGATGCGGCCCCACAACACCGGTCACTGGACCCAGGACGGCGCGGTCACCTCGCAGTTCGAGAACCACCTGCGCGCGGTGATGGACCTGCCGCTCGGTTCGCCGGCGCCGCGGTCCCGGTGGACGGTGATGGTCAACATCCTGGGCGGACCGGACCCCGAGGTCGGGCGGCTGTACGACGGCTACCCCCACGCCCTGGCCCGCGACCCGCAGCTGCGGGTCCACCTCTACGGCAAGCAGATGCGCCCCGGTCGCAAGGTCGGCCACGTCAACGCCTACGGCGACGACCTCGAGGACTGCCTGGAGCGGGCGCGGCACGCCGCCGCCTGGTTCCGCGGCGACCTCGGCAACGAGAGCGAGTGAGATGAGCGAGCAGGCCACCACCGGTCGGGCCGGCGCCCGGGTCGGCATCGTCATGGGGTCCGACTCCGACTGGCCGGTCATGCAGGCCGCCGCCGAGGCGTGCCGGGAGTTCGACGTCGAGATCGAGGCCGACGTCGTCTCGGCGCACCGGATGCCGCACGAGATGCTGGCCTACGGCGAGCAGGCCGCCGAGCGCGGGCTCTCCGTCCTCATCGCCGGGGCCGGGGGTGCGGCCCACCTGCCCGGCATGCTGGCCGCGGTCACGCCGCTGCCGGTCATCGGGGTGCCCGTCCCGCTGAAGTACCTCGACGGGATGGACTCGCTGCTCTCCATCGTGCAGATGCCTGCCGGCGTCCCCGTCGCGACCGTGGCCGTGGGCAACGCGCGCAACGCGGGGCTGCTCGCCGTCCGCATCCTGGCTGCCTCCGACCCGGCGCTGCGTGAGCGGATGGTGGCCTTCCAGGCCTCGTTGCGCGAGACCGCGCACGCCAAGGGCGAGGTCGTGCGCCGCGAGGCGCAGCCCGAGCGCCGCCTCGGCTTCTAGGTCCCCGGCGGTCCGGGTGGGCGTCGCGTCAAGCAGGGCACAGACGCGGCTGGTCGGCCTCGACGTGGCGCGGTTCCTGGCGCTGCTCGGGATGATGGCCACCCACCTGCTGGCCACGCGCGACGAGGCGGGCGACCCCACCTGGGTCGCCGAGGTGTTCTCGGGCCGCGCCTCGGCGCTGTTCGCGCTGCTGGCCGGGGTCAGCCTGGCGCTCATGACCGGCGGGTCGCGCCCGGTGCGCGGGGAGGAGCGGGTGGCGCGGAGCGCCGGGCTGCTGGTGCGAGCCCTGGCCGTCGGCGTCGTCGGTCTCCTGCTGGGCGGCATCGACTCCGGCGTGGCCGTCATCCTGGTCAACTACGGCGTGCTGATGGCCCTCGGCGTCCTCGTCGTCGGCTGCTCGGCCCGCGTGCTCGCCGCGCTCGCACTCCTCTCGGCGCTCCTCACCCCCGTGCTGCTGTGGTGGGCCAGACCCCACCTGCCCCCGCGCGGCTTCGACAGCCCCTCGCTCGAGGGGTTGGAGCAGCCGGGTCGCCTCGTCTCCGAGGTGCTCGTCACCGGCTACTACCCGGTGCTCGTGTGGACCGCCTACCTGCTGGCCGGCATGGCCCTGGGGCGCGTGGACCTGCGCGCGGTCCGCGGGCGGGTGCTGGGCGGCATCGCGCTCGCCGGAGCGGTCCTCGCCGGTGCGGCGGAGGTCGTCTCCGACCGGTTGCTGGCCCGCGAGGGCACCGTCGCGCTCCTCGACCGGGACCTGTGGCGGCTGGCGGGCAGGGACGACACCGAGGCGTTGGAGCGGCTGCACCGCCTCATCGACACCGGCCTGTACGGCCAGACCCCGACCGACGGCGCCTGGCAGTGGCTGCTGGTCGCGGCCCCGCACTCGAGCACCACCTTCGACCTGCTGCGCACGGGTGGCGCTGCCGTGGTGGTCGTCGTCACGTGCGTGTGGGCCACCCGGTCCCTGGGCGGGTGGGTCCGGCGCGCCGTGGCCCTGCTGAGCGGCGCCGGGGCCATGACCCTGACGCTGTACACCCTCCACGTGCTGATGACCTCCGAGCTCCTGCCGCCGGCCGATGACCGCCAGGGAGCGGTGCTGCAGGCCGCGGTCGTGGTGGCGATCGGCGCCGCGGTGGCCGCCACCGGTCGTCGCGGGCCGCTGGAGGGGCTGGTCGCGCTCGCTGCGCGCGGCACGCAGCGAGTGGTCCGGGGTCGGCCCGGGCGGGCCTGACCGGGGGCCTGATCGGGGCCTGACCGGGGCCTGACTTGGACACGGTCTGGACCACCGTGGCGTGGGCGCATCGCTCGACCCGCGCCGGGTACGGGAGGGGTGCGGCACTTCCGCTCGGGGAGGCCGGTGCTGCCCCCCCACACGGCACCGGCCCCCTCCCCGGAAGGGTGGTATGACCCGGTTTCGGCGTGGGTACGTTCCGAGACATGGCTACCAACCTGAAGTACACGACCCCCGGTCTGGACGAGAAGGACGCCGAGCGCGTCGTCGAGCTGCTCCAGGACCGCCTCTACGCAGCCAACGACCTGCACCTGACCCTCAAGCACGTGCACTGGAACGTCGTCGGCCCGCACTTCATCGCGGTGCACGAGATGCTCGACCCGCAGGTGGAGGAGGTGCGTGGGTTCGCCGACGACCTCGCCGAGCGGATCGCGACCCTCGGCGGCTCGCCCATGGGCACCCCCGGTGCCATCGTGGACCACCGCTCGTGGGAGGAGTACTCCATCGGCCGGGCCACCACGCAGGAGCACCTCGGGGCTCTCGACCTCGTCTACCAGGGCGTGATCACCAGCTACCGCGAGGCGATCAAGGAGCTCGGCGAGCTCGACCCGGTCACCGAGGACATGTTCATCGGCCAGACCGACAAGCTGGAGCTGTTCCACTGGTTCATCCGCGCCCACCTGGAGGACAAGAGTGGGGCGCTCGCCACCGACGGCGCCACCTCCGAGCAGCAGGCGGCCAAGGCCGCGGGCTGACGCAGGTCACAGTCGAGCCTGCGGGAAACGCCCTCCCGGTCACCCCGCCCGTGCCACGATCATCGGGTGGGGCACGACCGGGAGGGACTCGCCGCAGGGGTGAGCGAAGCCAGGCGGCGCGCGGAGACCGCCCGCCTGCTCCTGCGCGCCCGCGCCTCGACCGGCGCGACCCGGACGCGCTACGAGAACGAGGTCGTCGCGCTCAACCTCCCGGTGGCCCGCGACATCGCTCGCGGCTACCGCAACCGCGGCATCGCCGACGACGACCTCGACCAGGTCGCCAGCCTGGGGCTGGTCAAGGCGGTGCGCGCCTTCGACCCCACGCTCGGTGACGACTTCCTCAGCTTCGCGGTGCCGACCCTGCGCGGCGAGCTGCGTCGCCACTTCCGCGACGCCGGATGGACCGTGCGCCCGCCCCGCTCGGTGCAGGAGACCCAGGCGGCGGCCGTCTCGGCCGAGGCCGAGCTGTCCCAGCGACTGGGGCGCCAGCCCGGCGTGGAGGAGATCGCCGCCCACCTGGGGCTGACGGTCACCCTGGTCCGCGACGCCCTCACGGCGGACGGCTGCTACGCGCCGCTCTCGCTGGACGCCCCTCGCCCGGCCATGGAGGAGTCCCCGGTGGCGAGGATGGGCGACGAGGACCCGGCCTTCGCCTCCACCGAGGCCAGGCTCGCGCTGCTCCCGCTGCTCGTGGGCCTGGGCGAGCGGGAGCGCACGATCGTGGGCATGCGCTTCTTCGACCACCGCACCCAGTCCGAGATCGGCGAGGCGGTCGGCGTCAGCCAGGAGCAGGTCTCCCGGCTCCTGGCCGGGATCCTGACCCGTCTGCGCACCGAGCTGGAGGAGCCGGTCCCCGCTCGTCAGGTCGGGTAGATCCGCGGGGCCTGGGACGCCTTGCGCGTGAACCGCGGCGGGCGCTTCTCGAGGAAGGCGGCCACGCCCTCCTTGCCGTCGCCCAACGAGGTCCAGTACATCGCCAGCGAGTCCGAGAGGTGCGCCTCCAACGGGTGGCTGGCCGCGCCGTTGCGGTAGACCATCTGCTTGGCCAGGGCCAGGGCCATGGGGGAGCGGTCCACCACCAAGGAACGGGCGAGCCCCAGCGCCGCAGGGAGCAGGTCGTCGGGCTCGTGGACCGAGCGCAGCAGGCCGCCCTCGAGCGCCTGCTCGGCGGTGAGGACCTCCGCGGAGTAGAACCACTCCAGCGCGCGCTGCGGTCCGACCAGGCGCGGCAGGAACCACGTCGAGCAGGCCTCCGGCACGATCCCCAGCCGGCCGAAGACGAAGCCGATCTTCGCGGTCGTGGAGGCCAGGCGCAGGTCCATGGCCAGGGTCATCGTGGCGCCGATACCGACCGCCGGGCCGTTGATCGCGGCGATGACCGGCTTGGGCAGGGCGTGGATCGCCAGCGTGACCTTGCCGCCGGTGTCGCGGACGCCGTCGTCGTACGGCGGCTCGTCGTAGGAGGCCCGGAACTCCTCGGGCGTCGGCCGCACCGACTCGTCGAGGCCGAAGACGTTGCCCTCGGCGGAGAGGTCCATGCCCGCGCAGAAGGCCCGCCCGGCGCCGGTGACGACGACGGCCCGCACGTCGTCGGCGCGCGCGTCGGTGCGGAAGACCTGCTCCAGCTCGCGGGCCATCGTCAGGTCGAAGGCGTTGAGGGCGTCGGGCCGCGTGAGGGTCAGGGTGGCGACGCCGTCGCCGTCCACCTGCCAGTCGAGGGTCTCGTAGGTCGTCTGCTGGGTGTGCTGGGAGGTCATGAGGCCAATCCTGTGGGAGAGCAGAGCTGCTTGCCGATGCGGTCCGTGTCGTCGTCGATGATCGCCTGGAACATGCGCGGCGCCCGCTCGGCGTCCCAGCGCACGGACAGGTCGCTGATGGGCACCCCGCAGGTGAGGCCGTCCTTGCCGTTGACGCGGGTCATCGCCATCGCCCAGAGCCCGGCTCGCACCGGCGACATGCCCTTGCCGAACTCCACGGTGCGGGTCGCGGCCATGTTGAGGTTCCAGTAGCGCAGCGGGTTGAGCACCGACCAGGGCGAGAGCACCTCGGCCCCGACGGCGGAGACGACCTCGCGCTGGGCCTGGGCACGCTGGATGTCGCCGAGCCCGGTGTAGAGCTTGCGGGAGCGGGCGTAGCCGAGGGCGGTCTTGCCGTCGGCCTCCTGGCAGCCCTTCTTCACCTTCAGGTTGGCCTGGGGGTCGTCCATGGCCATCTTCGGGCAGATCTCGATGCCGCCCACCGCGTCGACGAGGTCCACGAACCCGCCGATCCCGATCTCGACGTAGCGGTCCACGCGGATGCCGGTGTTCTGCTCGATCGTCTGGGTCAGGAGCTTGGGGCCACCGAACGCGTACGCCGCGTTGATCTTGGTCGTGCCGTAGCCCGGCACCTCGACCAGCGAGTCGCGGGGGATCGACATCAGCAGGTTCGGCCCCGAGCCGGTGTGCAGCATCATGATCGTGTCGGTGCGCTGGCCGGCGGCGTTGCCGGTGCCCAGCTCCTTGCGCTCCTCGGCCGAGAGCCCGGCCCGGGAGTCGCTGCCGACCATGAGGTAGGTCGTGCCGGGTTGCTCCGCGGGCCGCTCGCCCTTGGGCTCGAAGCCGGACTCGGAGATCTTCGTCCAGGCGTGGAACGGGGTGTAGACGAGGAAGACCAGCCACAGGACCACCAGCACCAGCACGTAGCGCAGTCGGAAGCGCGGACGGCGCCGTGGGCGCCGGGCCGAGGGCGGCGTGGGCGCGGGCTGGGGGGTCGGCTGGGGAGTCGGCTGGGGCTGGGGTGCGGGCGTCGGCTGCGACTGCTGGCGGGAGGTCCGCGGCTGCACCGGGATGCGGCGGGTGGCGTCGGGGTCGGTGTCGTCAGCGGGGCGCCCCTGGGCGCCGTACAGCCAGTCGTAGGGCGGCTTCTCGCCATCACCGCCGGTGGGGGGACGCTCCGTCATGGCCCGGACGCTACCGTGCGTGCCTGTGGCCTCCCTCGACGCGCGGTCCCCGGCCTTCGCCCGGGTCTCCCTGGCGGTGATGACCCATGCCCCGCAGGCCAACCTGCTCGGCAACGTGCACGGTGGGGAGATCGTGAAGCTGGCGGACTCCACCGCCGGCGCGGTCGCGCAACGGCACAGCGGCGGCCCGGCCGTCACCGCCGCGCTCGACGAGATGGTCTTCCTGGCCCCGGTCCACGTGGGTGACATCGTCCGCACGCTGGGTCAGGTCAACTGGGCCGGACGCTCCTCCATGGAGATCGGCGTGCGCGTCGAGGCCCAGCCCTGGAACGACCCGAGCGCCGACGGCCTGCACGTCGCCTCGGCGTACTTCGTGTTCGTCGCCCTCGACGAGGACGGGCGGGCGCGCGAGGTGCCACCGCTGGTCCCCGAGACCCCCGACGACCTGCGCCGGCACCGGGAGGCCGAGATCCGCAGGGCGCACCGACTGGCCCGCAAGTCCGAGATCGAGGCGGGTCGGCGCGCCTGAGCCGTGGGGCGCCTGTGACTGGTGATACTGCTGGGCATGCCCGCCCCTTCCCCCGGGTCGCCCGTCCAGGCAGCGCGCACCTCGGTCGCCGAGCGTGCCGCGCGGATCCGGTTCCG
>Ga0208328_1001027_pt1 | contig 10756 bp, 9 predicted proteins | sample DeeseametaMP2633_FD_184170 | JGI IMG/M metagenome (GOLD analysis project Ga0208328, IMG submission 184170) | Marine microbial communities from the Deep Atlantic Ocean - MP2633 (SPAdes) | ecosystem: Environmental > Aquatic > Marine > Unclassified | place: Northeast of Antigua and Barbuda, North... | reverse complement strand
CAGATCCAGGAAATGGCGCAGCGCTTCACGGCCGACAACATCACGCCCTTTGCCGGGGAATGGGACGAGAAATCGCACTTCCCTATCGACGTGATCAAGCAGAGCGCCGAACTCGGCTTCGGCGCGATCTACGTCAGCGAGGAATCCGGCGGCATCGGCCTCGGTCGGCTTGAAGCGGCGCTGATCATGGAAGCCATGGCCTATGGCTGCGCGGCGACCAGTTCCTTCATATCCATCCACAACATGGCCGCCTGGATGATCGACCGCTTCGGTGGTGAAGAACTCAAGGGCCGGTACCTTCCCGACCTCGTCACCATGAACAAGGTCGCCAGCTATGCCCTGACCGAACCGGGCAGCGGATCGGATGCCGCGGGTCTCAAGACCAGCGCGAAGCTTGACGGCGACCACTACGTTCTGAACGGAACCAAGCAGTTCATCTCGGGCAGCGGCTTCAACGATGTCTATGTCACCATGGTCCGCACTGGCGAACACAAGACCAAGGGCATCAGTTGCCTCGTGATCGACAAGGACACGCCAGGCGTTTCCTTCGGCAAGCCGGAGAAGAAGCTCGGTTGGAATGCCTCCCCCACCGCCCAGCTCATCTTCGAAGATGCGCGCGTGCCGGTCGCCAATCGTGTCGGGCCGGAAGGCGATGGATTTCGCTACGCCATGGCGGGGCTCGACGGGGGGCGTCTCAACATCGGTGCCTGTTCGCTGGGCGGCGCACAGCGCTGCCTCGACGAGGCGGTGAAATACACCAAGGAACGGCAGCAGTTCGGCCAGCCGATCGCGGATTTCCAGAATACCCAGTTCATGCTGGCCGACATGGCTACCGATCTGGAAGCTGCCCGCGCGCTGCTTTACCTCGCGGCGGCCAAGGTCACCGACAACGCGCCGGACAAGAGCAAGTTCTCCGCCATGGCCAAGCGGCTCGCAACCGACAGCGGCAGCAAGGTAGTCAATGACGCGCTGCAACTCTTCGGTGGCTACGGCTATCTCAAGGAATATCCGATCGAACGCTTCTGGCGCGATCTGCGCGTCCATTCGATCCTTGAAGGCACCAATCAGGTCATGCGAATGATCGTCGGGCGGGAGATGCTGAGACAATGACCGAAGACGTAAACATTCATGTCCACGGCCACGCCGGCCATCTTTCGCTCAACCGCCCCAAGGCGCTGCATGCACTGACGCTCGACATGTGCCATGCAATCAGCGCGGCGCTGACTGACTGGGCGGATGACGAAGCCGTGCAGGCCATCATTCTCGACCACGCCGAAGGGCGCGGCTTCTGCGCGGGCGGGGACATCAATCTCCTGCGCAATTCGGCGCTCAACGACGGCGGCAAAAGCGGCCGGGAATTCTTTCACGACGAATACCAGCTCAACCACCAGATGTTCGAATATGAAAAGCCGATCGTGGCCTTCATGGACGGCATCACCATGGGCGGCGGCGTCGGCATCGCCATGCCGTGCAAATATCGCGTCGCGACCGAGAACACACGCTTCGCCATGCCGGAAACGGGCATCGGCCTGTTTCCTGATGTCGGTGGCGGCTGGCACCTGTCGCGCCTCGGCGGGCGGCTCGGACAATTCCTTGCGCTTACCGGTGCGCGGCTCGATGGTGCGGAATGCGTGTGGGCAGGAATTGCCACGCATTATCTCGATCCAGCTGATCTCGCCGAAGCCAAATCGCGCATCGCCGCCGGTCACGAACCGGGGCAGGTCTTGAGCGCGCTTGCCAAGACCCCGCCGGCTGCGCGCCTCGAAAGCAACGAAGCTGCCATCAAGAAGCATTTCGCTTCCGACCGCTACGAGGACATCCTCGCAAGCCTTGAAGCGGACGATAGCGAATGGGCAGCGAAGGAACTCGCGACGCTGCGCACCAAGAGCCCGCAGACCTGCAAGGTAGCCCTGCGGCAGCTTAAGGAAAGCGAACAGCTCGACAGCTTCGCCGACAACATGCGCATGGAATACCGCATCGCCAGCCGCGTTCTGACCCGTCCGGATTTTTCAGAAGGCGTGCGCGCAGTGATCGTGGACAAGACCAACGACCCTAAATGGGACCCGGCGACGCCCGAGGGCGTGAGCGAGGAACTGCTCGACCAGATCTTCGCCCCGCTTCCCGCCGACGAGGAATGGAGACCCCTATGAGCTTTGAAACCATCACGGTCGAACAGCGCGATGCCGTGACGCTGATCACCCTGAACCGACCCAAGGCGCTGAACGCGCTTAACAGCAAGGTCCTGGAAGAACTGATCGATGCGTTCGCCGCCTATCAGGCCGACGACAGCCAGCTATGCGCCGTGCTGACCGGCTCGGGCGACAAGGCATTCGCGGCAGGCGCCGACATCAAGGAAATGAGCGAGAAGGAAGCAGCGGACTTCTATCTTGAGGATTTCTTCGCACCCTGGACCAGCGAGATCGTCAAGAAGACCCGCAAGCCGTGGATCGCCGCGGTTAACGGCTTCGCGCTGGGCGGGGGATGCGAACTTGCGATGATGGCCGATTTCATCATCGCATCGGAAAACGCGAAATTCGGCCAGCCGGAAATCAAGCTCGGCGTTGCCCCAGGCATGGGCGGCTCGCAGCGCCTTACCAAGGCCGTCGGCAAGTCCAAGGCTATGGAAATGTGCCTGACTGGACGCATGATGGATGCCGAGGAAGCGGAGCGCAGCAATCTCGTCGCCCGCGTCGTGCCGCACGATCAGCTTCTCGACGAAGCAATGAAGTCAGCGAAGCAGATCGCCTCGATGCCGCCTATGGCCGCGATCGCGAACAAGGAAATGGTCAACGCTGCCTTTGAAACCGGCCTCGATCAGGGCCTGATCGTCGAACGCCGCATCTTCCAGATCCTCGCCGCGAGCGAGGACAAGAGCGAAGGCATGGCCGCCTTTGTCGAAAAGCGCGAAGGCCAGTGGAAGGGTCGCTAAGCCGATCCCCTCGGAATAAAAGAATACCCGGAGAGAGAACATGAAAATCGCCTTCATCGGCCTCGGCAACATGGGCGGCGGCATGGCCGCGAACCTCGTCAAGGCGGGGCACGAAGTGAACGCCTTCGACCTGTCGGAAGAAGCGCTGGCAACGGCCAAGTCCAACGGCTGTGAAACTTTCGCAGATCCGGGCGAGGCCGTCCAAGGCGTCGACGGCGTCGTGACCATGCTGCCGAATGGGGAGATCGTGAAGTCGGTCTACGAAGGCAGCGTGATCGGCAAGGCTCCGCAAGGGGCCGTCCTGCTCGATTGTTCGACCATCGACGTTGCCACCGCCAAGGAGGTGAACGCAGCGGCCGAGGCCGCCGGATATGACATGGTCGACGCGCCGGTTTCAGGCGGGATCGCGGCGGCCAACGGCGGCACGCTCACCTTCATGGTCGGCGGGACCGAGAAGGCTTTTGGACGTGCCGAAGAGGTGCTTCAGGCCATGGGCAAGGCCGTCATCCACGCTGGCGATGCAGGCGCTGGCCAGACCGCCAAGATCTGCAACAACATGCTGCTCGCCATTTCCATGATCGGCACTGCCGAAGCCATGAAGATGGCAGAGAAGCTGGGCCTCGACCCGCAGAAATTCTACGAAATTTCCAGCCAGTCGTCGGGCTACTGCTGGTCGCTCAACGCCTATACCCCGATGCCCGGTGTCGGCGTGGAAAGCCCGGCGGACAAGGATTACAAAGGCGGCTTCGCTACGGGTCTAATGCTCAAGGACCTGCGTCTCGCGATGGAAGCCGCACAGACCGCCGATGCTTCCACCCCGTTGGGCGCCCACGCGAAAGAGCTTTACGAACAGTTCGCCAGAGACAACGCCGGCCTCGATTTCTCGGCGATCATCAAGACGCTCTGATTTCGTCCAGTACCCGCGCGAGCCATTCGCGCGGGGCCTTGCGCCGGCCGATATCGGCTACGAATTCCTGTCCGCGGGCGACGCTTTTCAAGCGCCCGCCCCGCAGCCAGCGGTCGGCGCGGTCATGATAGCTCAGCCCACCGCGCGCCATCCAGGGCGGCCTCTCCCACACGGATGGCGACGCGCCCGCAGCGGTGAGGCGCAAGGCATCGCTGGCCCGCCGAGCCTCTTCGCCCGGCCCCGAATATATCGTGTCGTTCGAAGCGTGCATGGCGAGGGCATGCGGGTGTCCATGCTCGATCAGTCGGTCCGGAACCTCTCCTGTCAGATCGATCACCTCACCGACTTCGAGATAGCCGAAGATGCGATGATGCGGATCGTCCCCGTCTTCGCGAAAAAGGCTGAAGAACAGGAAGACATCGCCCACACCTACGCCGCGATTGGAAAGGTGGGTTTGCGCCGCGCCGCACTGGCCGAACAGGCAGGTACCATCGCTAAGAAACATCGGGTCGTGATGGCACAGATCGTCTGCTCCGAACCGCCCTCTGCTGGCCTTGGCTGCATGAGCGCCGAGACCGAGATCGCCAAATGTGGTGCGCGAGGCTGCTCCTGCGGGTATCGGCAGGCTCAACGGACGCCCCTCGACGATCGGCGAAGGCCCGCCGCCCGACGCGCTATCGAACCCCTTGCGTGAAAAGATGATCCGCATGCCCCTTCAGTGCCCGAGGGCCGGTACAGTGACAACCATGACCGTCGCGCCTATCTGCGCTGGCATGAGCAGCGTTTACGATGGCAAGGTCACTGCCCTTATCGTGGCCGGGGCAAGCTCCGCCGCGCTCGATCCGCTTGCCGAGCGCGCGGGCGTATCTGACAAATACCTGGTTCCCGTCGATGGCATGCCCATGATCGAGCGGCTTGTCATGAATGCCACCATGAGCCCGCGCATCGGCACGATCCGCATCGCCGCAGGCGAGGCCGATGAAATCGCAGCCATTCCATCGATTGCAAAGCTGGTCGACAAAGGACGGCTGGCGTTCACGTCAGAGGCGTTCGACATGGTCGATAGCATGTTCGCAGACGCCGATGGCGCGAGCTATCCGATCCTGATCACGACGGCGGACAACTGCCTGTGGCTACCCCGGGACTTCACCGAGTTTGCCGACAAGGCCATCGCGAGTAAGGCCGCTGCCGCCGCCGCGATTGCCCGCAAGGAAGACGTGATCGCGGTCGATCCGGTCAGGCAGGGGAGATGCTATGAATTCTCCGACGGCGGATATTCGAGCTGCAATACCTACTGGATCGCCGATGCCTGCGCACCCTCCCTCGCCGACATTATGCGCAGCAGCGAAGAGTTTGCGATGTACCCCTTCCGCATGGCCGAAGCGTCGCAGCGCGACGGCTTCGAACTCGTTCCGATCGTGATGGAGCACGGCTACTGCGCGATCGCCGTAAACGATGAGCACAGTTTGCACGTCACCGAAAAGCTGCTGATGAAACGCCTCGCCACGGCCTGACACTCAGGCCGCACCGACGTGCCGCCCCATCCGCCAGAGTCTGACCGGGCGCTGTATCGACGCGGTGCTGGATGGGACGACGCCCAGGGATATGCCCGCGGGCTCGCCGCCCGCTAGTGCCAGCCCCCGGAGCATCATGCCATATCGGGATCGTTCCAGGTCAGCACCGGCTTGCGTGCAGCCTGCGTTTCGTCGAGGCGGCGACGCGGCGCGTAATGCGGCGCGGTCTTCAGGCTTTCGTCGCCCTCTTTCGCGCGCTCGGCAACACTGCGCAAAGCCATGATGAACTGGTCCAGCGCCGCCTTGCTTTCCGTTTCGGTCGGCTCGACCAGCATGGCCCCGTGGACGACCAGCGGGAAATACATGGTCATCGGGTGATAGCCTTCGTCGATCATGGCCTTGGCCAGGTCCAGCGTGGAGAGACCTACTGCAAAGCCCTTATCGCTGAACAACGCCTCGTGCATGCACGGGCCGCTTGGTCCGAACGGCGCATCGAGCACGTCGTCCAGGCTGCGCAGGATGTAATTGGCGTTGAGCACGGCATCTTCGGCAACCTGCTTCAACCCATCCGCCCCGTGGCTGAGGATATAGGCGAGCGCCCGCGTGAACATGCCCATCTGGCCATGGAACGCGGTCATCCGGCCGAAATGCTGCAGCGCCCCGCCGAAATGTTCCTTGGCGAACTCTTCCGCGTCCTCTTCTTCGATCAGGTGGACGACGCCGTCCTCGGTCCGCGCCGTGTAGGGCAGCGGTCCGAACGGAGCGAGCGCTTCGGAAAGGACGACCGGGCCCGAGCCCGGGCCGCCGCCGCCATGCGGGGTGGAGAAGGTCTTGTGGAGGTTGATGTGCATCGCATCGACGCCGAGATCGCCGGGGCGGACTTTGCCGACGATGGCGTTGAAGTTCGCGCCGTCGCAATAGACGAAACCGCCCGCCGCATGGACTGCGTCGGAGATCGCCTTCATGTCGCGCTCGAACAGGCCGCACGTATTCGGATTGGTAATCATCACGCCAGCGACATCGGGACCGAGCCGCGCCTTGAGCGCTTCCAGATCGACGCGGCCTTCGGTGGTCGCGGGAATGTCCTCCACCTTGTAACCGGCAAAGGCGGCGGTCGCGGGATTGGTCCCGTGGGCACTTTCCGGCACCAGGATCACCTCGCGCGCATCGCCCCGCGCTTCGAGTGCGGCGCGAATGCACAGGATGCCGCACAATTCGCCATGGGCCCCCGCCTTGGGGCTCATGGCGACGGCGTGCATGCCGGTAAGATCGATGAGCCAGTGAGCGAGTTCATTGATGACTTCGAGCGCACCGCGCACCGTGTCGACCGGCTGCAGCGGATGCACGTCGGCAAAGCCCGGCATACGCGCGATCTTTTCGTTGAGCCGCGGATTGTGCTTCATCGTGCACGAACCCAGCGGAAAAAGACCGAGGTCGATCGCATAATTCTGCCGCGACAGGCGCGTGTAATGACGGACGGTTTCCGGTTCGGACAGGCCCGGCAGGCCGATCGCCTCGCTCCGCTCGAAACCGCCAAGCCGGTTCGCACCGCTCCCGGGCTCCGGCAGGTCCACACCGGTCGTCTCGACATGGCCGATCTCGAACAGCAGCGGCTCCCCCAGCATCAGCGCGCGATTGCCGGTGGCGGTATCGGGACCGCTCATCGCGTTATGGCCTTCGACGGGGGTGCCGGGCTTCCAGCCCGATGCATTGGGCGTGCTCATGACAGCACCTCCTCGAGTGCGGAGGCAAGCGTTTCGATGTCCTCCTCGGTGGTGGTTTCAGTCACGGCAACCAGCAGTCCGTTTGCCAGATTCCCGCTTCCCGGGAACAGGCGGCCAAGCGACACGCCTGCAAGAACGCCGTCATCGGCCAGTTGACGCACGACCGTGCGCGCATCGGTGCCGAGAAGGACTGTGAATTCGTTGAAGAAGGTATCGTTCAGCACCGTCACGCCGGGCACCTTGGCCAAACGGTCCGCGGCGAGGCACGCCAGGCGATGGTTTTCCATCGCCAGCCGGCGCAGGCCCTTTTCGCCAAGCAACGTCATGTGGACGTTGAAAGCCAGCGCGCAGAGGCCCGAATTGGTGCAGATGTTGCTGGTCGCCTTTTCGCGGCGGATATGCTGCTCGCGGGTGGACAGGGTCAGCACGAAACCACGCTTGCCCTCTGCATCTACCGTTTCGCCGCACAGGCGACCCGGCATCATGCGCACATGCTTTTCGTCGCGTACGGCAAACAGGCCGAGGTACGGGCCGCCGAACTGTAGGCCAACGCCGATCGCCTGGCCTTCGCCGACCACGATGTCCGCCCCCAGTTCGCCCGGCGACTTGATCGCCCCCAGTGCGACAGGTTCGGTATTGACTGCAATCAGCAAGGCGCCCTTGTCATGCGCGGCTGCGGCTATCTTGGCGAGGTCCGGCAGACGCCCGAGAATGTCGGGATATTGCACCACGACACAGCTCGTATCGGAATCGATGCGGGCAATCAGGCCATCATCGTCGGGCTTGGCGGTCAGGCTCGGCGGGGCACCGGCGATCTCGTCGTCGGTGAACTTCGCCATGGTCCGCACGACTTCCGCGTAGTGCGGGTGCAGTGCGCCCGAAAGCACCACCTTGCGCTTCTTGCCGCGCGCCACGCGGCCCGCCATGGCTACCGCTTCCCAGCACGCGGTCGAACCGTCGTACATGGATGCATTGGCCACCGCACACCCGTAAAGCCGCGCAACCTGGCTCTGGAACTCGAACAGCATCTGCAGCGTGCCCTGCGCGATTTCCGGCTGATAGGGCGTGTAGGCGGTCAGGAACTCGCCGCGCTGGATGATGTGATCGACGCTCGCGGGGATGTGATGCTTGTAAGCCCCCGCCCCCAGGAAAAAGGCCGCATCCGATGCCGCCAGATTCTTCTTCGACAACCGCCGCATATGCTTTTCGACGGCCATCTCGCTGGCGTGCATCGGCAGGCCCTCGATCGGTCCGGAAAGGCGGGCCTCTTCGGGTACATCGGCGAACAGGGCATCGATGTCCGGTGCGCCGATCACGTCCAGCATTGCCGAACGATCGGTATCGGTCAGGGGTAGGTAGCGCATTTCAAAGTCCCGTCATCCCGGCAAAGCCTGGGATCTCGTGCAGCTATGTCCGGCGTGGCGGCCGGACGATCCCGGTTCGCGCCGGGAGGGCGGTTACAATCCGTCGCAGAAGCTCTTGTAGGCGGCTTCGTCCATCAGACCGTCGAATTGCGATTTGTCGCCAATGGTCATCTTGAAGAACCAGCCATCTTCTTCGGGCGAGGTATTCACCAGCGCCGGATCGTCTTCGAGCGCGGCATTGGTTTCCATGACCTCGCCACTGATGGGGGCGTAGACGTCGCTGGCGGCCTTGACGCTTTCGACTACGGCGGCATCCTTGCCCTTGTCGATCACGGTGCCGACATCCGGCAATTCGACGAAGACGATATCGCCCAGCTGGCCTTGTGCGTAATCCGTGATGCCGACAGTGGCGGTTTCGCCCTCGACGTCGATCCATTCATGTTCATCGGTGAAGTAACGGGCCATCGGTCAGTTTCCTCTGTGATAGCGGTGTGGGACGAAGGGCAGCTTGGTGACCTTCGCTGGCAATCTCTTGTTACGAACCTCGACTTCGAGTTCGGTTCCCTCGGAGGCGAGCGCGGTGTCGACGTATCCCATGGCGATGGGCCGCTCGAGCGTGGGCGAAAAACCGCCCGAGGTGATCCGGCCGACTTTTGTGTCGCCCGAATAGATCGGCGCGCCTTCACGGGCAGGCATCCGCCCGTCGATGGCAAGGCCGACACGCTTTTGTGCAGGGCCGTTTTCCAGCACCTGCATGACCTTTTCGTGCCCCATCCAGCCGCCTTGCTCGCGGCGTTTCTTGGTCAGCGCGAAACCGAGGTCGGCAGACACCGGGTCGGTATCCGTCGTGATGTCGTGGCCATAAAGCGGAAGGCCGGCTTCGAGCCGCAGGCTGTCGCGTGCGCCAAGGCCGATGGGCCGCACTTCGATTTCCGCGCACAGGCGATCGGCCAGGCTTTCCGCGAATTCTGCCGGGACGGAAATTTCGAACCCGTCCTCGCCGGTATAGCCGGAACGCGTGATGCGCAGCGGCCATTCGCCGAACTCGTGCGTCACGCTTTCCATGAATACCATGTCGTCGATGACATTGCGCATCACGCGGTTCAGCGCGGTTGCGGCACTGGGGCCCTGCAGCGCGATAAGCGCGTGTTCGTCCATGTGGGTGAGCGTGACATCGTCGTCGATGAACTCGCGCAGGTGGCCGATGTCTTCCCACTTGGTCGCACCGTTGACGACGAGATAATAGGCAGGCTCGCCCCAGTGACCTTCCTCGCCTGCATCCGCGTCACCTTCGATCCAGGGCGTGGCATTGGTGACCATCAGATCGTCGAGTATGCCGCCATCTTCGTCCAGCAGCAGCGAATAGCGCACCTTGCCCGGCTTCAGCAATGCAATCGCTCCGGGGAGGAGCTTTTCCAGCTCTTCGGCCGCCTTTTCGCCGGTGACCATGATCTGGCCCATGTGGCTCACGTCGAACAGGCCTGCCTGGCTGCGGGTCCAGTTATGTTCGGACACGATCCCGTCGAACTGGATCGGCATGTAATAGCCGGCAAACGGCACCATGCGCGCGCCCTTGCGGCGATGCCATGCATCCAGCGGCAGCGTTTCGGTTTCGGCAATGGTATCGTCAGTATCGTCGCTCAAGTCCCGTCCTTCGCAAAGCATGGGTGCGCCCCGCAAAGGTGCGCTAAGAAAACCCATGCCCCCTCTGTCGGGAAACCTGAGAGACTGACGCACTAATGGGTGCGCTTACCCCTTCGGTGGCCCCCGCCGGAGCGGAGACGCTTTCCAGAGTGTCGATGGTGCGCACGGTCCGTTTAGCCTGAGAGTTTCCGGGGCGGTTGCTCCTTCGGCGCCGGATGGACGCCGCCACCCGAACTCTCCCGTACGCGCCTGCCGCAGAATCGCCTCTGCAGCCGACGCCTGCTGCACTGCGATATTCGGCGGTGACGGTCAATCGCCCAGCTGCATCAAATACGGTTCAGCCACAGCAAATATGCCGCCGATGCGACGATCCATGCCCCGTCCAGCGTCTTGAGCCGGCGCGCGCCCAGCCACAGGGCGATCGGACGGGCGAAAAACCCGCCGACCGCAGCGGCCGGCCCCGCCAGCAGGACGACCTCCCACTGGATCGTGCCGGCGCCGATATGCCAGACCGAGCCCGCGATCACGCTGACAGACGAAATGAGGCACGCGGCACCGGTGCACAGCAGTACGGGATAATGCCGGATAAAAAGATAGAGCGCGACCAGCTCTCCCACCCCCACCGAAAACAGCGCCGTCAGGATGCCGCCGGGTATGGCGAGCAGGATGAGCAC
>Ga0208328_1001026_pt1 | contig 10758 bp, 14 predicted proteins | sample DeeseametaMP2633_FD_184170 | JGI IMG/M metagenome (GOLD analysis project Ga0208328, IMG submission 184170) | Marine microbial communities from the Deep Atlantic Ocean - MP2633 (SPAdes) | ecosystem: Environmental > Aquatic > Marine > Unclassified | place: Northeast of Antigua and Barbuda, North... | reverse complement strand
TGTGGCGCCGATCGACCGGACGAGGGGAGTGACGACGATGGCAACCGACTACGACGCGCCACGCAAGAACGAGGAGGACTCCTCCGAGGAGAGCATCGAAGAGCTCAAGGCGCGACGGCACGACAAGAACTCGGGCAAGGTCGACGAGGACGAGACCGAGGCGGCGGAGTCGTTCGAGCTCCCCGGCGCGGACCTCTCCCACGAGGAGCTGGCCGTGGAGGTGAAGCCCAAGCAGGAGGACGAGTTCACCTGCATGAGCTGCTTCCTGGTGCACCACCGCTCGCAGCTGGCGGACGCCAAGAAGATGATCTGCCACGACTGCGCCTGAGGCCCGCACGGGCCTTCAGGCGTCAGCCGATCAGCAGTCGATGAGGGGGACGGGTCAGACCCCGTCCTTCTCGAGCCCGGGGGGAAGATGCCCCGCGGACTTCGTGTAGTACCGGGCGGCGCCGCGCATGGCGAGCATGCGCGCCACCGAGACCGCAGCCCCCGTGGCGACCGCCCAGGCCACGGCCTCGCCGATGTTGACGTCGGGGTCGGCCGGGTTCTCCGGCGGCTTGCGGCGCGCGGCCTTGGCCCACCCCGTGGTCAGCACCTTGCGGGCGACGACGGCAGCGCCGATCGCCGAGCCCTTCTCCATCACAGACCAGACCTTGGACATGGTCCGACCCTAGCCCCCTGGGGCACCCACCGGAGGGGGAGGGATCAGCCGGCGGCCTCGGCGGCCCGGGTGGCGTCGCCCAGGGCCCGCGCCAGCTGGTCGGGCCGCCGTGTGCTCACCAGCCAGTACGGCGTCGGGTCGGCCGGGTCGCGCAGCGTCACCTTCACCGCCCGGCTGCGGTAGGGCCGCAGCAGCAGGTAGGCACGGGCATCGGCGTCGCGCCCGGCGACCAGCCGGGTCTGCTCGGCGTCCAACGCGACGACCTCGCCGACGAAGCGGACCTCGACCCGCGCCCGGCCGGCGCGGAACCAGCCGTTCTCCACGCTCAGCACGGCTCCGCCGTACGAGAGGAAGAGCGCGACCATCAGGGCCGCGCCGACGCCGGTGACGGCCCACGCGAAGGGGCCGGGGACCGCGACGATCACGGCCAGCCACAGGCTGGCCACCAGCATCGTGCCCTGCGCCCACCAACGGATCGGCACGGCGAGGCGCTCGCGGTAGTGCGTGCCCGTGTCCACGGGACAAGATTCTCGCACTAGGGTCCCTGCCGTGGACGACCAGGCCTCCTCCTCTCCCGGCGCGCTGCCGACCGGGCTGCCGGCTGGGCTGCCTGTCCCGGTGGTGCGGCTCGACCCCGACCTGCCGCTGCCGGGCTACGCGCACCCCGGCGACGCCGGCGCCGACCTGCACACCACCGTCGACGTGGTGCTGGCCCCCGGCGAGCGCGCGCTCGTGCCCACGGGGATCGCCCTGGCGCTCCCCGAGGGGTACGTCGGTCTCGTGCACCCGCGCTCGGGGCTGGCGGCCCGGCACGGCGTGTCCATCGTCAACACGCCCGGCACGGTCGACGCCGGCTACCGCGGCGAGGTCAAGGTGCTGCTGGTCAACCTCGACCCGCGTGAGCCGGTCGAGCTGCGCCGCGGTGAGCGGATCGCCCAGCTGGTGGTGCAGCGGGTCGAGCGGGCCGCCTTCGTGGAGGTCGACGCCCTGCCCGACTCCGCGCGGGGCACCGGGGGCTACGGTTCTACCGGTACCTGACCGCCGTCACAGCAGGGAGCGCTCGTGAAGTTCCGCCGCAAGTCCGCCACCGAGCCGGGGACCCCGGACCAGGCCGCGACCGAGTCGGCTGCCGGAGCCGAGGAGCAGGCCTCCCGGCCCGCCGGGCCCTACGACGTCTCCGAGATGCCCGAGCTGCCCGAGGGCGTGCAGCGCATCGACCTCGGCTCGCTGCTCATCGCGCCCGTGGTCGGCACCGAGCTGCGGCTGCAGGTCGACGAGGCCAGCGGCGACGTGCAGGCGGTCCTGCTGACCGGCCCGGAGGGTGCCCTGGAGCTGCGGGCCTTCGCCGCACCCCGTCACGGTGACCTGTGGAGCGAGGTGCGTCCCCAGATCGCCGCCGACATGGCGCAGCGCGGCGGCGTCGCCTCCGAGGAGGAGGGACGCTGGGGCACCGAGCTGCGCTGCGAGCTGACCCGCACCCTCGCCGACGGCCGCACCGGTCAGCAGCTCTCCCGGATCATCGGCGTCAACGGCAACCGCTGGATGCTGCGTGCCACCCTCATCGGCGGCCCGGCGCGGCCCGGGGCCGACCGCGACAAGTGGGACGCCGTCATCAGCACCGTCGCGGTCCGCCGCGGCGAGGGCGCCATGCCCGTGGGCGAGCCGCTGCCGCTGGCGCTGCCCGAGGGCGCGCGCCGCGTGGAGGGCTAGGACCCCGTGCCCGAGAAGTCCCGCCTGCGGCGCAGCATCTCGCGCTGGGCCAACAGCTCGGACATGCTCGCCCGCGACATGCTCAAGACCTACGTGGAGCCCGGCAAGGACACCATCGCCGGCGCCGAGGACCGCGCCCGCGTGCGGCTCCAGGGCACCCTGCGCACCGTGACCCTGCGCCCGCGCGGCGGCGTCCCCGCGCTGGAGGCCGAGCTCTTCGACGGCTCCGGCGCGCTCACGATCATCTGGCTGGGCCGCCGGCGCATCGTCGGCATCGACCCCGGCGTCTCCATCGAGGTCCAGGGCCGCATCGGCGTCCACGAGGGGCAGCGGGTCATCTTCAACCCCCGCTACCAGCTGCTGCCATGAGCGACCACCAGGTAGGGGCCGGGGCGACGGTCGAGGAGGTCGTGCGCGGCCAGCTCGCCAAGGCCCTCGGCGGTCGTCGCGGGATGGTCGAGGCGGCGGTGCCCACACTCGTGTTCACCGCACTGTGGCTCACGACCCGCGAGCTGCAGGTCGCCCTCGGCGTCAGCGTCGGTGTGGCCGTGCTGCTGCTGGTCGTGCGGCTCGTCCAGCGCTCGACGGTGCAGTTCGTCCTCAACGCGCTCTTCGGCATCGGCATCGGCTGGTTCTTCGTCCGGCTCGCCGCCTCCCGGGGCGGCAGCGAGGACGAGCAGGCGCTGGCCTACTTCCTGCCGGGGCTGCTCTACAACGGCGGGTACGCCGCCGCCATGGCCTTCACCTGCCTCATCGGCTGGCCGCTCGTCGGCTTCATGGTCGGCTCGGTGACCGGTGAGGTCACCGAGTGGCACCAGGACAAGCAGGTGGTGCGGCTGTGCACGACACTCACCTGGCTGCTCGCGGTGCCCTGCGTGGTGCGCGTCGTGGTGCAGGCGCCGCTGTGGCTCGGTGGGTGGAGCGGGTCGATCGACACCGACTTCGCGATCGCGGCGCTGGGCATCCTCAAGATCGCGCTCGGCTGGCCGCTGCAGCTGGCCGCGCTCGGTGCGATGCTCTGGGTGCTGGGTCGCAACCGGACGCCGGTCCAGCCGGCCGTTTGAGTCCGCGGCCGTCAGGGTCCTCGGCCGCTGGCTCAGCCGCCGTGCGCGGAGGGGGCGAGCAGCCGCTCGAGCTCGTCCTCCTTCTCGGCCGGGACGACGAAGAGCAGCTCGTCCCCGGACTCGATCGGCTGCTCGGGGTCGGGGGTGTAGACCTGCCCGTCGCGCAGGATCGTCACCAGAGCGCAGGACTCCGGGAGTGGCACCAGGCCGGCCGGCTTGCCGACGTACGGGCTGTCGGCGGGCAGGGTCATCTCGACGAGGTTGGCGTTGCCCTGGCGGAAGGTGAAGAGCCGGACCAGGTCGCCGACCGTGACGGCCTCCTCGACCAGCGCCGACATGATGCGCGGCGTCGAGACGTTGACGTCGACGCCCCATGCCTCGCTGAAGAGCCACTCGTTGTTGGGGTGGTTGACCCGGCCCACCGTGCGGGGCACGCCGAACTCGGTCTTGGCCAGCAGCGAGGCGACCAGGTTGGCCTTGTCGTCGCCGGTGGCCGAGATCAGCACGTCGCAGCGCTCGAGGCGGGCCTCCTCCAGCGAGGACATCTCGCAGCAGTCGGCCAGCAGCCACTCGGCGTCCGGCACCCGCTCGGGCTTGATGGCCTGGGCGTTCTTGTCGATCAGCAGGACCTCGTGACCGTTGCCGATCAGCTCCCGGGCGATGGACCGGCCGACGGCACCGGCCCCGGCGATGGCGACGCGCATCAGCTCTCCTCCGGACCCTTGTCGAGGGCCGCGAACGTGTGGGCGGCGATCTGCTCACGGATGACCAGGTGCAGCATGTCGCCCTCCTGCAGGATCGTCTCGCGCGTGGGCAGCATGCCCTCGCCGAGCCGGTCGATCCAGGCGATGCGCGACTTGCTCTGCAGCTGCAGGTCGATGGTGCGCTGGCCGATCCAGGCGTGGGGGACGGTGATGTGGTCCACGCGGATGGTGCCGCTGGGGTCGCGGAAGTCCGGCTCGGCGCCGGCGGGCAGGATCCGGCGCAGCACCTGGTCGGCGGTCCACTTCACCGTCGCGACGGTGGTGATGCCCAGCCGCTGGTAGACCTCGGCACGGCCGGGGTCGTAGATGCGGGCCACGACCTGCTGGATCCCGAAGGTCTCGCGCGCCACGCGGGCGGCGATGATGTTGGAGTTGTCGCCGCTGGACACCGCGGCGAACGCGTCCGCCCGCCGGATGCCTGCCTTCTCCAGCACCTCCTGGTCGAAGCCCATCCCGGCGATCTTGTCGCCGTTGAAGCCCGGCCCGAGGCGTCGGAAAGCATCCGGCTCGGAGTCGATCACCGAGACGGTGTGGTTGCGGTCCTCCAGGGAGCGGGCGAGGGTCGAACCGACCCGGCCGCACCCCATGATCACGACGTGCACGGGCCCACGCTAGCCGCAACTGACCTCAGGGGCCGCACGTGCCGTAGCCTTCCGGTCCGTGGGTGTCGGCGACGTCTCGAAGCGGATCCTGCTGGGTCGCAAGCTCCGCAGCTCCCAGCTGGGGGAGACATTGCTCCCCAAGCGCATCGCGCTGCCGGTCTTCGCCAGCGACGCGCTCTCCTCGGTGGCCTACGCCCCCGACGAGGTCTTCATCATGCTCTCGCTGGCCGGCGCGTCGGCGTACGTGTGGTCCTGGAAGGTCGCGCTGGCCGTCGCCGTGGTGATGGCCGTCGTGCTGGCCTCCTACCGCCAGACCGTGCACGCCTACCCCTCCGGCGGTGGTGACTACGAGGTCGCCAAGGTCAACCTCGGCGACACCGCGGGCACCACCGTCGCCAGCGCGCTCCTGGTCGACTACGTCCTCACGGTGGCGGTGTCGATCTCCGCCGGGTCCCAGTACGCCGCCGCGGCGCTGCCGTTCCTCAGCGGGCACGAGGCCACGTTCGGTGTCGCGCTGGTCGTGGTGCTGATGGCGGTCAACCTGCGCGGCATCCGCGAGTCCGGCGCGGTCTTCGCCGTACCGACCTACCTGTTCATGATCTCGATCGGGACGATGGTCGTGGTCGGTGTGCTGCGGTGGCTGGGCGGCACCCTGCCCCGTGCGGAGTCCGCCGATCTCACGATCATCCCCGAGCAGGGCCTGGACGGGCCGCTGACCACCATCGGCCTGCTGTTCCTGCTGGCTCGCGCGTTCTCGTCGGGCTGTGCGGCGCTCACCGGCGTGGAGGCGGTCTCCAACGGCGTACCCGCCTTCCAGCGGCCGAAGTCCAAGAACGCCGCCACGACGCTGGCTCTGCTCGGCCTGATCGCCATCTCGATGATGATCAGCGTCATCGTGCTGGCCCGCGAGATCGGCGTGCGGCTGGTCGACCCCGCCGACTTCGACCGGCTCTACCGCGCTGGGGCCCCGGTGCCCGACGACTACGACCAGCACACCGCGATCAGCCAGATCGCCGAGGCGGTCTTCCAGGGCTTCCCGCCGGGCTTCTACCTGACCGTCACCGTCACCGGCGTGATCCTGGTGCTGGCGGCCAACACCGCCTTCAACGGCTTCCCCGTGCTCGGCTCGATCCTGGCGCGCGACGGCTTCGCCCCCCGGGCGCTGGGCTCGCGGGGTGACCGGTTGGCCTACTCCAACGGCATCGTGGCGCTGGCCGCGATGGCGATCGTGCTGATCTGGGCCTTCGACGCCGAGGTCACCCGGCTCATCCAGCTCTACATCGTCGGCGTCTTCGTCTCCTTCAACCTCAGCCAGCTCGGGATGATCAGGCACTGGACCCGCGAACTGCGTGGGGAGAAGGATCCCGCCCGCCGGCACACCATCTACCGCTCCCGCATCATCAACACCGTCGGCCTGGCGCTCACGGCGGTGGTGCTGGTGATCATCGTCGTCACCAAGTTCCTCGCCGGCGCCTGGATCACGATCCTGGCGATGGGCTTCTTCTTCGTGGTGATGCGCGCGATCCGCACCCACTACGACCGCGTCGGCGCCGAGCTGGCCGCCGACGAGGAGGACAAGGTGCTCCCGACCCGCGTGCACGCCATCGTGCTGGTCAGCAAGCTGCACAAGCCGACGCTGCGCGCGCTGGCCTTCGCCAAGGCCACCCGCCCCAACGCGCTGGAGGGGGTCTACGTCGCCACCGACGCCGCCTCCACCTCCGCGCTCATGGAGGAGTGGGACGAGCGGCGCATCGACCTGCCGCTGAAGGTGCTGCACTCGCCGTACCGCGAGCTGGTGCGCCCCGTGGTCGACTACGCCAACGAGATCCGGCGGGCCAACCCGCGCGGTGTCGTGGCGGTCTACATCCCCGAGTACGTCGTCGGCCACTGGTGGGAGCAGCTGTTGCACAACCAGACCGCCCTGCGCCTCAAGGGCCGGCTGCTGTTCTGCCCCGGCGTCATGGTCATCTCCGTGCCCTACCAGCTGCGCTCGTCCGAGGCGGCCCGCGAGCGCGCCTACGACGACGACACCCGGGTGCGTCCCGGTGACCTGCGTCGCGGTCAGGCGCGCGACCGGTGAGCGCCGTGGGGTCGCGCATCGAGGGCGTCGTGGGGCCGGTGGCGCACGGCGGGCACTGCGTGCTGCGCCAGGAGGACGGCCCGGTCGTCTTCGTCCGGCACGCGCTGCCGGGCGAGCGGGTCGTCGTCGAGGTGACCGAGGGTGCCGAGGGCGACAGGTTCTGGCGCGGTGACGCCGTCGAGGTGCTCGAGGCCTCGCCGGACCGCGTCGAGGCGCCGTGCGCCTTCGCCGGGCCGGGGCTGTGCGGTGGCTGCGACCTGCAGCACGTCGCGCTGCCCGCCCAGCGCGGGCTCAAGGCGTCGGTGGTGCGCGAGCAGATGCTGCGCCTGGCCGGCCTGGAGGTCGACGTCGAGGTCGAGGCCGTGCCCGGCGACCTCGACGGGCTGCGGTGGCGCACCCGGCAGCGCTACGTCGACCTCGGCGACGGCCGCCGCGGCATGCGCCAGCACCGCAGCCACGCGGTCGTCGAGGTCGACGACTGCCTGATCGACGGTCGTGGCCGGGTCCCCGAGCAGGAGCTGCACACCGTCCGCGGCGTGGAGTTCTCCGTCGCCCCGGACGGCTTCTGGCAGGTCCACCCCGGCGCCGCCGAGGTCCTGGTCGCGTCGGTGCTCGACGGGCTGGAGCCGCGGGCCGGCGACCGTGTCCTGGACCTGTACGCCGGTGTGGGGCTCTTCGCGCGCTTCCTCGGAGAGGCCGTGGGCCGCTCGGGCGCGGTGGGGCTCGTCGAGGGCGAGCGCAGCGCCGTCGCGCACGCCCGCACCAACCTCGCCACCCTGCCCGGCCGCTGGGAGGCCGTCTCCGGCGACGTCGAGCGCGTCCTGGCCCGACCCCGTGGCGACCTGCTCTCAGGCCCGGTCGACCTCGTCGTGCTCGACCCGCCACGCCAGGGGGCGCGCCGCAAGGTCGTCCGCGAGATCGCGCGCCGCACGCCGCGGCGGATCGCCTACGTGGCGTGCGACCCGGCGGCCCTGGCGCGCGACACGGCGTACCTGCGCGAGGCGGGGTACTCCCTGGCCTCGCTCCGCGCCCTCGACCTGTTCCCCATGACGCACCACGTCGAGTGCGTGGCCCTCTTCCACCGCGACTAGCGGCGGGCCTGGTAGACCCGCCTGACCACGTCCTCGACGTCCGGCTCCTCGATGGAGAGGTCGAGCACCTCGGCGACCGCGCTGACAGCGGCGAGGACGGCGGCGGCGGTGACTCGCTCGGGGTCGAACGCGATCCGGTGGCGCAGACCGTGCCCCTCCTCGCCCAGGTGCGTGGTGCCGTCGGGGAGGGGCAGCGAGGGCGTGGGCGACGCGAGGTCGACGGTCATCACGCGCTGGGCGCCGACGGTGCGTGAGAGCGCGGCCAGGCTGCCGTCGTGGACGGTGCGGCCGCGGTCGACGAGCACCACGCGGTCGCAGAGCCGCTCGACGTCGCCCATGTCGTGGGTGGTGAGCAGCAACGTGGTCCCGTGGTCGCGACGCTCGGTCACGAGGAACTCCCGGAGCCGCTGCTTCGACAGCACGTCGAGCCCGATCGTCGGCTCGTCGAGGACCACCAGCCGCGGCCGGTGCAGCAGCGCGGCCGCGACCTCGGCGCGCATCCGCTGGCCGAGCGAGAGCTGCCGCACGGGCGTGCCGAGGAACTCCCTGAGCTCGAGCCGCTCGACCAGCTCCTCCCGCCGCTGCTCGGCGTCGGCGGGTGAGAGCCGGTGGATCGCGGCCAGCAGCGAGAAGGACTCGCGGGTCGGCAGGTCCCACCACAGCTGCGAGCGCTGCCCGAAGACCACGCCGATCTCGCGCGCGAGCCGGCGCCGGTCCGCGACCGGGCGCAGCCCGCAGGTGCGCACCTCGCCGGAGGTCGGCACGAGGATGCCGCAGAGCATCTTGATCGTCGTGGACTTCCCGGCCCCGTTGGCACCGATGTAGCCGACCGCCTCGCCGGCCTCGACCCGCAGCGACAGGTCGTCCACGGCCACCACGGTGCGCCGCTTCATCCCCTCCCGCACCCGGAAGGCCCGTGTCAGCCCGCTGGTCTCGATGATGTGCGAGGTCATCCGCCCGCTCCCTGGTAGTGACGTACGCCGGTGCGCCAGCTCAGCCCGGCGGCGACCCAGGCCCACACCGCGGCGACCGGCGCCAGCCAACCGGCCCACGCCGGCAGGCCGGCGAAGGTGTCGAGCCCCAGCAGCGTGGCAGCCGGCAGGTAGGCCGTGAAGGCCATCGGGAAGAAGAACCCGAAGACGACGACCAGCGGCCGCCCCCAGACCGTGCCCGGCTGCGTGGCGGCGTAGCGACCGCCGTACACGAAGGCGTTGGTCATCTCCGAGCCGTTGACGAGGAAGAACTGCAGCCCACCGGCCCACACGAACAACGCCGCGAACGTCGCGACGCCACTCACCACGGCGACCAGCAGCAGCCCGGCGGCCTCGAAGCCCCAGGTGACGTCGTTGACCACCAGGCCGACGACGAGGGCGACCAGCCCGACCAGGGCCCGCGCCAGCCGACGCAGGCTGATGTCGCTGGTGACCAGCTGCAGCAGGAGTGGCTGCGGGCGCAGGTAGAACACGTCGAGGCGTCCGGTGCGGACGTACTCCGGCAGGTTGTCGCAGTGCCCGACGACCATGTCGGCGACCGAGAAGCACAGGTCTGCGAGACCGAAGACGAGCAGCATCGCCGCGAGGTCGAAGCCGCCGATCGCGCTGACGCTGGTGAACAGCACGGCGACCTCGGCGAGCTCGGTGAGCCCGACCAGCAGCGAGCTGCCGAGGTCGAGGCCGAAGCTGGTGCGGTAGCTGGCCTGGGAGCGGATGCGCGAGGCCAGCACGGCGCGGTACGGCGCCAGCGCACTGCCGTGGGGCTCAGCCACCCTGCACCTCCAGGCGGCGCCGGCCCCGGCGCGTCATCAGCTGGCCGAGCGCCCCGACGACCAGCAGCCAGCCCAGCTGGGCAGCCACCAGCCCGACCGAGGCCAGACCGTCGACGCGGCCGGAGAGCACGTCGACGGGGTACATCAGCATCGCGGGGAAGGGCGTGGCCGTGGCCAGCCAGAACAGCGGCGCCGGGAAGATGCCGATCGGCACGTAGAGCCCGGCCAGGAAGCCCGCCACCACCATGTAGAGCAGCGCGACGCCGCGGGTCTCGACGAGCCAGAACCCGGTCGCGGCCACCAGGTAGGCCGTCGCCGCCGAGACCGTGATGCCCAGCAGCACGCTGACCGCACCGAGCAGGTAGGGGCCGGGCGTCGTGGGCATCGTCATCCCCACGACCAGGGCGCCGACCAGGACCGACGGCACGCCGCGGGGGAGCAGGGCGAACAGGCCGCGACCGACCTCCGTGGCGACGGCGGCCGCGTGCACGTCGAGGGGTCGCAGGAAGTCCACCACCACGTCCCCGGTGCGGATCCGCTCGGCCATCTCGGAGCGGCCGTAGAGGTTCACCGAGCCGAGGAGCCCCTGGGAGAGCCACACGTAGGCCGACATCGTGCCGACGTCGTACCCGCGCAGCTCACCGCCGGCGGCCTCGACGGTCGCGAGCAGCAGCGCGACCTTGAGGAAGCCGAACGTGGTGTTGGCGACCAGTCCGGCCAGCGCCGCGAGCCGGTAGGCCGACTGCTGCCGGAAGCCCGCCGCGACCAGCCTCGGGTACGGCCCGGGGGAGAGGTGGCGGGAGGGCCGGACCGTGAGCACCGGCGGACTGTACCAGCGACCGGAGGGGTGACCGCACGATCACTCGATGTCATGTATCTTGATGTCGAGAGAGTTGCTGAGGTGAACCTGACTTCCCCAGGCCACCGGCTCGACGGCAAGATGGCGGCAGACCGCCGGCGCACACGCGACAGAGGAGATGTTGGTCAGTGGGTAGCAAGAACAGCTTCGGTGCCAAGAGCA
>Ga0208328_1001024_pt1 | contig 10770 bp, 9 predicted proteins | sample DeeseametaMP2633_FD_184170 | JGI IMG/M metagenome (GOLD analysis project Ga0208328, IMG submission 184170) | Marine microbial communities from the Deep Atlantic Ocean - MP2633 (SPAdes) | ecosystem: Environmental > Aquatic > Marine > Unclassified | place: Northeast of Antigua and Barbuda, North... | reverse complement strand
GCAGGCCATCGCCGACCTGATCGGCGTGCCGCAGGCCGACCGGCACAAGCTCTTCGAGTGGTCCAACCAGATGATGTCCTACGACGACCCCGAGCTCGGTGGTGACCAGCAGGTCGCCTTCATGGAGATCCTCGGCTACTCCATGGCGCTGGCCGACGAGCGTCGCAAGAACCCCCAGGACGACATCGTCACCAAGCTCGTCTCCGCCGACGTCGACGGCCGGGGGCTGACCGACGACGAGTTCGGCTTCTTCATGATCCTGCTGGCCGTGGCCGGCAACGAGACCACCCGCAACGCCATCACCCACGGGCTGCACGCGTTCGCCACGATGCCGGAGCAGTGGGAGATCTTCCGCTCCCAGCGTCCCGCCACGGCCGCGGACGAGATCATCCGCTGGGCGACGCCGGTCACCGCGTTCCAGCGCACGGCGATGCGCGACGTCGAGCTGGGCGGGGTGACCATCCCCGCCGGTCAGCGCGTCGGCCTGCTCTACGCCAGCGCCAACTTCGACGAGCAGGTCTTCGACGACCCGTTCACCTTCGACATCCTGCGTGAGAAGAACCCGCACCAGGCCTTCGGCGGGCACGGCGCGCACTACTGCATCGGCGCCAACCTGGCCCGCATGGAGGTCAACCTGATGTTCAACGCCATCGCCGACAGCGGTGTCCGCTTCCACCTCGAGGCCGAGCCCGAGCGGTTGCGCAGCGGCTGGCTCAACGGCGTCAAGCGGATGCACATGAGCTACGAGAAGCCGGGGGCCTGAGACGATGACGAGCACCACCGACCTGCTGCCCGAGGGCTTCGACGACTTCACCGACCCCTGGTTGCTCGAGAAGGGCATCCCGCACGAGGCGTTCCGCCGGGCCCGGCAGACCTCGCGGATGCACTGGGTCGAGCAGCAGCCGGGCGCGGCCGACGGCATGTCCCACGTCGCCGGGCACGGCTACTGGGCCGTGACCCGTCACGAGGACGTTGCGGCGATCTCGAAGAACTCCAAGGACTGGTCCACCGAGGAGAACGGATCGATCATCCGCTTCTCCGAGGGCATGACCCGCGAGCAGGTCGAGCTGCAGCGCGTCATCCTGCTCAACCAGGACCCGCCGCACCACACCCAGCACCGCTCGATCATCTCGCGCGGCTTCACGCCCCGCTCGGTCAACGAGCTCGAGCAGCTGATGACCAAGCGCGCCCACGACATCGTGGCCGCGGCGGTCGCGGAGGGCGGCGGCAACTTCGTCGACCAGGTCGCCGCCGAGCTGCCGCTCCAGGCCATCGCCGACCTGATCGGCGTCCCCCAGGAGGACCGCCACAAGCTGTTCCACTGGTCCAACCAGATGCTCGCCTCCGACGACCCGGACGTGCAGGGCGACCCGGAGGTCGCCGCGGCCGAGATCCTGGCCTACTCGATGGCCATGGCCGCCGAGCGCAAGGCGAACCCGCAGGACGACATCGTCACCAAGCTCATCAACGCCCACGTCGACGAGCGCGGTCTCACCGAGGACGAGTTCGGCTTCTTCGTCATGATGCTCGCGGTCGCCGGCAACGAGACGACGCGCAACGCCATCACCCACGGCATGAACGCCTTCTTCGACAACCCCGACCAGTGGGAGCTGTGGAAGGCGGAGCGTCCCGACACCATGGTCGACGAGGTCGTCCGGTGGGCCAGCCCGATCAGCGTCTTCCAGCGCACCGCGAAGACCGACGTCGAGATCGGTGGGGTGACGGTCAAGAAGGACCAGCGGGTGGGGCTGTTCTACGCCAGCGCCAACTTCGACGAGGACGTCTTCACCGACCCCTACACCTTCGACATCACCCGTGACCCCAACCCCCAACTCGGGTTCGGCGGCCACGGCGCCCACTACTGCCTCGGGGCCAACCTGGCGCGCCAGGAGATCCGGCTGATCTTCCACGCCATCGCCGACCAGGCCCCCGACATCCACCGCCTCGCCGACCCGACGCGGCTGGTGCACGGCTGGGTCAACGGCATCAAGGACCTGCAGGTCTCCTACACCTGAGTCGCCGGCTGCCGATGGGAGCGGGGTGACCCGCTCCTCCCGGCTGCTCGTGGCACTCGTCCTGCTGCTCGGCACTCCCTGGCCGGCGCAGGCCGTGCCGCGAGGCGACGAGGCCGTCGCGGAGCGGGTACCCGCACGGGAGCGGCACCGCACCGACCTGGTGCCGGTGCCCGGGCGCGCCTGGGTGGTGCTCCGGGGGCACGGCTGGGGCCACGGCCACGGCATGAGCCAGTACGGCGCCGGCGCGGCCGCCGAGGCCGGACGGACCTGGCGGGAGATCCTCGACTTCTACTACCCGGGCACCGACACCGGGCCCGCGGACGGCGAGGTGCGGGTCCTCCTCACGGCCGACTCCACGCCCGACCTGGTGGTCCGGCACCAGCCCGGTCTCACGCTGCTCGACGGTGCCGGGGGAGCGGCCGTGCTGCCCGGCGGCGTGACCGACCAGTGGCGGATCACGCCGACGGCCACCGGCTCGGTCCTCCAGCGGCGTACGACGCGGGGCGGGGTGGTCCGCTGGCGCACGGAGCGCCCGGTCCCGGTCGGGGCCGGCTTCACCGCGGGCGGTGCGCCCGTCGTGCTCGTGACGCCGGCGGGGGAGGCGGGCTACCGCGGCCGGCTCCTCTCCGTGCCCGGGTCCGAGGCTCGCGACACGGTCAACGTCCTGGGCCTGGAGGACTACGTGCGCGGCGTGGTGACCCGTGAGATGCCGGCGTCCTGGCCCGCGGAGGCGATCGCCGCCCAGGCGGTGGCGGCGCGTACCTACGCGGTCCGTGCGCGCGCCGGCGCCGCCGGACGCGCCTACGACGTCTGCGACACCACCGCCTGCCAGGTGTACGGCGGAGCAGCCGGTGAGACCGCGGCCGGCTCGGCGGCGGTGTCGGCCACCGCGGGGACGGTCCTGACCTGGCAGGGGGCCCCGGCGCTCACGATGTACTCCTCCAGCAACGGCGGCCGCTCGCTGGGGGTCGACGGCATCCCCTACCTGGTCGACCAGCGCGACCCCTGGGACGACTGGGCCCCCAACCCGAACCACACCTGGATGCGCCGCATCGCCGACTCCACCCTCGAGAGCCGCTGGCCGGCCGTCGGCGAGCTGACCGGGGTCCGGGTGCTGGCCCGCGAGGGCGGGGGCGAGTGGGGTGGCCGGGTGCTCGGCGTTCGCCTGGTGGGCACCGGCGGGACCGTCACGGTCCCCGCAGCCGAGCTGAAGGCGGCGCTGGAGCTCAAGGAGCGGTGGTTCACCGTGGTCGGTGCCCGCCGCCGCTGGTGAGGGGGCGCGGGCTCCACAAGGTCAGTCGCGGGCAGTCAGGACGAGCGGGCCGTCCTCGGTGATCGCCACGGTGTGCTCCATGTGGGCGCCGCGGGACCCGTCGGCGCTGCGCAGGGTCCACCCGTCGGCGTCGGTGTAGATCTCGTCGGTGGTGTGCAGGAACCACGGCTCGATGGCGATCACCAGGCCCGGCTGCAGCTTGAACCCGCGCCCGGCGCGACCGTCGTTGGGGATGTGCGGGTCGCCGTGCATGGTGCGACCGACGCCGTGGCCGCCGAACTGCGTGTTGATGGACAGCCCGGCCTCGCGCGCGACGCCCGCGATGGCAGCCGAGATGTCGCCGATCCGGTTCCCGGGACGGGCCTGGGCGATCGCGGCCTCGAGCGCCCGCGTGGTCACGTCGATGAGGCGCAGGTCCTCCTCGCGCGGGGTGCCGACGACCACCGAGAGGGCCGAGTCGGAGACCCAGCCGTCCACCGAGGCGGCGAAGTCGACCGAGAGCAGGTCGCCGTCGGCCAGGACGTAGTCGTGGGGGAGGCCGTGCAGCACCGCGTCGTTGACCGACGTGCACAGGACTTTGCCGAACGGCGAGGCACCGAAGGAGGGGTGGTAGTCGATGTAGCAGGACTCCGCCCCGGCCGCCCGGATCATCTCGTGCGCGAGGGCGTCGAGCTCGAGCAGGTTCACCCCCGGCGCGGCCTTCTCGGCCAGTGCGGTCAACACGGAGGCCACGAAGCGCCCGGCGGGGCGCATCTGCTCGATCTGGGTCGGCGTCCTGAGCTCGATCACGACGCCGACCCTACCGAGGTGGGCGGCACGCTCAGTTGGTCGGCTTCTGCGAGCCCACGACCCACATCGCGAAGAACTGCGACCCGCCGCCGTAGGCGTGGCCGAGCGCCCGGCGCGCACCGTCGACCTGGTGCTCGCCGGCCGCCCCGCGCACCTGCAGGGCCGCCTCGCCGAAACGCAGCATCCCCGACGCGCCGATCGGGTTCGAGGACATGACGCCCCCCGAGCAGTTGACCGGGAGCCGGCCGTCCATCGCGGTGCTGCCGGACTCGGTGAGCCGCCACCCGGCGTACTCCTCGGCGAAGCCGAGCGACTCCAGCCACATCGGCTCGAACCACGAGAACGGCACGTAGATCTCGGCGGCGTCGATCTCGTCGATCGGGGAGGTGATCCCGGCCTGCTTCCACAGGGCGGCCGCGGCGTCGCGGGAGGCCTGCGGGTTGACCTGGTCGCGCTCGGCGGCGGTCGTGGCCTCCGAGCGCATCACGGTCCCGTGGATCCAGGCCGGGTTCGAGGACGACCGCGCGGTGTCCTCGTCGACGATCACCAGGGCGCACGCACCGTCGGAGGACGGGCAGGTCTCGTCGTAGCGGATCGGGTCCCAGAGCATCTGGGAGGCCAGCACCTGCTCGACGGTCTTCTCCTCGCGCAGGTGCGCGTAGGGGTTCTTCAGGGCGTTGGTGCGGTCCTTGGCGGCCACGATCGCGCCCACGTGGGTGGGTGCCCCGGAGCGCCGGATGTAGGAGCGCACGTGCGGGGCGAAGTAGCCGCCCGCGCCGGCGTGGACCGGCATGTTGAACGGCACCGGCACCGACAGCGCCCACATGGCGTTGGACTCCGACTGCTTCTCGTAGGCCACGGTCAGCACCCGCTTGTGGACGCCGGCCTGCACCAGGGAGGAGGCGACGATGGCGGTCGACCCACCCACCGAGCCTGCCGTGTGCACGCGCAGGAGCGGCTTCCCGGCAGCGCCGAGGGCCTCGGCGAGGAACAGCTCGGGCATCATCACGCCCTCGAAGAGGTCCGGCGCCTTGCCGACGACGATGGCGTCGATGTCGTCGAGCGTCATGTTCGCGTCGAGCAGCGCCCGATCGATGGCCTCGCGGCACAGGCCGGCCATCGAGACGTCCTTGCGCTGGGCGCGGTGGTGGGTCTGGCCGACGCCGATCACCGCGGCGGGCTGCTTGGCCATCAGAGGTTCCCTTCCAGGGTGCACATGAAGTTCTGCTGCAGCGCCGGACCGCTGGTCGCGTGCGCGAGCGCCTTGTCGGAGTCGCCGGCCCAGATCCGGCGGGCGGCCTCGCCCACGCGGATGCCGCCCGCGGAGAACATCGGGTTGCTGGCCAGTGCCCCGCCCGAGGGGTTGATGGTGACGTCGTCGGCCAGGCCGACCTCACGGCGCAGCACCAGCTCCTGGTGGCTGAAGGGCGCGTGCAGCTCGGCGGTGTCGACGCCGCCGAGGTCCAGCGCCTCGGCGCAGCGACGGGCCGACGCGGAACCGGTGAGGTCGCGCGACATCGTCATCTCGTCGACGTACGTCGACAGCCCGGTGATCCACGCCGGTCGGTCGCAGACCTCGCGGGCCCGGTCGCCGGCAGCCAGCACGATCGCCGCGGCGCCGTCGGTCACCGGGGCGCAGTCGTGCTTGCGCAGCGGGTCGGCGTACACCGGGCGGGCCAGCAGCTCCTCGACCGAGGAGCCGCCCTTGCGCACGGCCCACTCGTTCTGCTCCGCGTCGGTGAGCGAGCGGTTGACCACCTCGGCCATCGCACGCTCGTCCCACAGGCCGGCGTCCATGCCGGCGCGGGCCTGCAGACCCGCCAGGGAGACGGTGTCGGGCCACAGCGGCGTCATCGTGTACGGCTCGAGCTGGAGCGACAGGGTGCGGCGCAGCACGCCGGCCGAGGACTTGCCGAAGGCGTAGACCAGCGCGGTGTCGACCTCGCCGGTCTGGATCTTGATCCAGGCCTCGTACATCGCCCAGGCCAGGTCCATCTCGACGTGCGACTCGTTGACGGGCGGGATGACCCCGATCGCGTCGACGGCCTGCACGAAGGAGAAGGACCGGCCGGCCAGGTAGTCGGAGGAGCCGGAGCACCAGAAGCCCACGTCCCGGCGGGTCCAGCCGGTCTGCTCGTAGCACTCCTTGAACAGGGGGACGAGCAGCTCCACGCAGGTGGGCGACCCGTCGAAGTCCCTCATCTGTCGCTGGGCGAACCCGACGACGGCGACGTCTCTCATCTTGTCTCTTCTCGTCTCTTCCGCCGGCTACAGGTGCTGCTTGTAGGTCTCGAAGTCCGCGTCCGGCTCGTCGGTCGGCGCGAAGTGGCTGATGTTCTCGATCGTGGTGCCCCACTCGTCCTCGGGCTTCCAGACCGCCTTGACCCGCATGCCCATCCGCACCTCGTCGGCCGGGCAGTCGAGGATCAGGTGCAGGACCGCGATGTCGGCGCCGTCGAGGAGGATGTACGCCGACACGTACGGCGGGGTGATCCGCTGCCCGAGGAAGGGCACGTTGACGATGCAGAAGGTCGTCACGGTGCCGGTGTGCGAGAGCTCGACCTCCTCCGCGGTCGGCGTGCCGTCCGAGGGGCATGCCGCCCTGGGCGGGATGTAGACCTTGTCGCACGTGGGGCAGCGCTGGCCGACGATCCGGCCCTGCTCCAGCCCGCGGTAGAAGGCGGACTCCTCCGGGCTCGCGGCGTAGGTGTAGTCGAGGCTGACCGGCACGACGATCCCGGTGACCGGGTCGACCGCGCCGCTCGGCGCGACCGCCGGGGCGGCCTCCTCGCCCGCGGGCAGCGGCTCGAAGCACGCGATGTCGGTGATGGCGCCGACCCGCTCCTCGGCCCAGCGCACGCGCACCCGCATCCCGGTCGACACCTCGTCGGGGGAGGAGACGTCGAGCGCGTGCAGGAACGGCTTCGTCGCGCCGTCGAAGGTGACCAGCGCGAAGGCGAAGGGCCGGTCGAAGGGCTGGCCCTTGACCGGCTCGGGCACCCAGGTCCACGAGGTGACCGTGCCGAGGGACGACACCTCGACGAAGTCGTCGAGCGCCTGGTGGGACACGGGGTCGTACTCCGGCGGTGGCACGACGACCTGGCCGTCGGAGGTGCGCCCACCGACGACCACGCCGTCACGCAGGCCGGTGAGGAACCGGCCGAGGACGGGACCGGTGGAGCGGGTGTAGTCGAAGGCGACCGTCACCGGCGCCGAGAGGGTGCGGGACATGGCTCAAAACTAGAACGTGTTCTATGACGATGGCAACTGTTCTGGCAGGGTGTCCTCCATGAAACTGGGACTTCAGCTGGGCTACTGGCAGGCACAGATGCCGACGCACCACGGCGACCTCGTGCAGGCGGCCGACGAGTCCGGCTTCGACGCGATCTTCACCGCGGAGGCGTGGGGCTCCGACGCCTTCACCCCGCTGGCCTGGTGGGGCCGGGAGACGAGCAACGTCCGCCTCGGCACCTCGATCGTGCAGATGTCGGGCCGCACACCGACCTCCATCGCGATGCACGCCCTGACCCTGGACCACCTCTCCGGCGGCCGACTGGTGCTCGGCATGGGCGTCAGCGGCCCGCAGGTGGTGGAGGGCTGGTACGGCCAGCCCTTCAAGAAGCCCCTGGCGCGCACCCGCGAGGTCGTGGACATCATCCGGCAGGTGCTGCGCCGCGAGGGCCCGGTCACCAACGACGGTCCGCACTACCCGCTGCCCTACACCGGCGAGGGCGCGATGGGCCTGGGCAAGCCGCTCAAGCCCATCACCCACCCGCTGCGTGCCGACGTCCCGATCTGGCTCGGCGCCGAGGGACCGAAGAACGTCGCGCAGACCGCGGAGATCGCCGACGGCTGGATCCCGATCTTCTACACGCCGAGGTCGGCCGGGATGTACCAGGACTGGCTCGACGAGGGCTTCGCCCGCCCGGGCGCCCGGCGCACGCGCGAGACCTTCGAGATCGCGGCCACCTGCCACCTGCAGGTCGTCAAGGACGAGGCGGAGAAGCGTGCCGCGGTCGACGCCATGAAGCCGTTCGCCGCGCTGTACATGGGTGGCATGGGCGCGCAGGAGATGAACTTCCACAACCAGGTCTTCGTGCGGATGGGCTACGAGCAACTCGCCGAGGAGGTGCAGCGCCTCTTCCTCGCCGGGGAGAAGGAGCGTGCTGCCGCGCTCATCCCCGACGAGCTGGTCGAGGACATGCACATCATCGGGACCGAGGGCGAGGTCAAGGAGAAGGTCGCCGAGTGGGAGTCCACCGGCGTCACGACCCTGATGGTCAGCCTGCACACGCCCGACGAGGTGCGCCGGGTCGCCGAGCTGCTGGCCTGACATGACCGAGGTCATCGGCTTGAGCGCCTTCGCGCACTCCGACCTGCCCACCGCGGAGGTCGATCGGCAGCAGGAGGTGTACGACGCCCTCACCGACGCGGTCCGCGGACTGGTCGACGCCACCATCCGGTCCACCGTCCCCGAGGAGCGGGTCCGCTCGGTCGAGCAGCGGGTGCGCGCGCTGACCGAGGAGCTGCGGGCCGAGCAGCTGCCCGGGTCGTTCGGCATCCACTACAACGACGAGGGCAGGTCCTGGAACTGGGGCAACGCCGTGGTCGGGCGGCGCAACGCGATTGCGCCGCCCCTGGACCTGCTCGAGCGGCCCGGGGGAGGCCTGCGCGCGGAGGTCGAGCTGGGTGCGGCGTACGAGGGTCCGCCGGGGCTCGTGCACGGCGGGATCACGATGCTCCTGCTCGACCACCTCATGGGCGAGGTCGGCAGTGACGGCCATCGTCGCGTGACCATGACCGGCACGCTCACCGGGCGGTACGCCGCTCCCACGCCACTGGGTCCGGTGGTGCTGGAGGGCTGGATCGCCCGCGAGGAGGGCCGCAAGGTCTTCGTCGAGGCGACGCTCGGCACCCCGGACGCGGTCACGGTCGAGGCGCACGGCGTCTTCATCATCCCGTCCTGGGCCTGAGACCCGTGCCCTGGCGGGACACCCTGGCGCAGAACTGGAACACGTTCTAGTCTCGCCCCCATGAGCGACCTGGACACCCTGCGCACCGGCACCCACAACGGCCACCTCATGGTCGCCGCCCTCAAGCGGCACCGCACGAAGCCCGTCATGCACCTCGGTGACACCGTGCTCACCGGCGGCGAGACGGCGGCTCGGATCAGCCAGTACGCGCAGGCCTTCGAGTCCCTCGACGCCGGACGCGGCACCGCCGGGGCGCTGCTCGCGCTCAACCGCCCCGAGGTGCTCTTCATCCTGGGTGCCGGGCAGACGCAGGGCTACCGGCGTACGTCGCTGCACCCGCTCGGCTCGCTGGACGACCACGCCTACGTCATCAACGACGCCGAGATCTCGGTGCTGGTCGTCGACCCGGTCTTCGCCGAGCGCGCCGCCGGGCTGCTCGAGAAGTGCCCGGGGCTCACGCAGGTCCTCACCATCGGGCCGGTCCCCGACCAGCTCGCCCACGTCGGCACGGACCTCGTCGCCGCGGCCGCGGAGTTCGAGCCGACGCCGCTCGAGGCGGTGCTGCTGCCGCCCGACCACATCACCTCCATCACCTACACCGGCGGCACCACCGGCAAGCCGAAGGGCGTCATCGGCCTGGCCCAGTCGTTCTCGACCATGACCGCGGTGCAGCTCTCGGAGTGGGAGTGGCCGACCAACCCCAAGTTCCTCATGTGCACCCCGTTGTCGCACGCGGGTGCGGCGTTCTTCGCCCCCACCGTGATCAAGGGCGGTGAGCTGCACGTGCTCACCAAGTTCGACCCGGCCGAGGTGCTGCGGGTCATCGAGGAGGAGAAGATCACCGCGACCATGCTGGTGCCCTCGATGCTCTACGCGCTGATGGACCACCCCGACAGCCGCACCCGTGACCTGTCGTCGCTCGAGACCGTCTACTACGGCGCCTCGGCGATCAACCCGGTCCGCCTCAAGGAGGCGATCGAGCGGTTCGGCCCGATCTTCGCGCAGTACTACGGGCAGTCCGAGGCGCCCATGGTCATCACCTACCTGTCCAAGGAGGACCACGCCGAGGCGGTCGCGACCGGCAACGACGCCCGGCTGTCCTCCTGCGGCCGTCCCGCTGCCATGCTGCGCACCGCCCTGCTCGGCGAGGACGGCCGCCCGGTCCCGGTCGGCGAGCCCGGCGAGATCTGCGTCGCCGGGCCGCTGCTGTCGGGCGGCTACTGGAAGCTGCCCGAGGTGACCGCCGAGACCTTCCGGGACGGCTGGATGCACACCGGCGACGTGGCCCGCGAGGACGAGGACGGCTTCTGGTACATCGTCGACCGCACCAAGGACATGATCGTCACCGGCGGGTTCAACGTCTTCCCGCGCGAGGTCGAGGACGTCGTCGCCGAGCACCCCGCGATCGCCCAGGTGGGTGTCATCGGCACCCCGCACGAGAAGTTCGGCGAGGCCGTCACCGCGGTGGTCGTCATGCGGGAGGGGCACGAGCTCACCGACGAGGTGGTCGCGCAGATCCAGGAGATGGTCAAGGAGCGCAAGGGCTCGGTCCAGGCGCCCAAGCAGGTCATCGCCACCGAGGCGCTGCCCCTCACGGGCCTGGGCAAGCCCGACAAGAAGGCGCTGCGCGCCCAGTTCTGGACCGGGGACCGCTCGGTCGGCTGACCCGACGTACGAGCAACGGGTCGAGCCGGCGCAGTGATACGCCGGCTCGACCCGC
>Ga0208328_1001023_pt1 | contig 10777 bp, 10 predicted proteins | sample DeeseametaMP2633_FD_184170 | JGI IMG/M metagenome (GOLD analysis project Ga0208328, IMG submission 184170) | Marine microbial communities from the Deep Atlantic Ocean - MP2633 (SPAdes) | ecosystem: Environmental > Aquatic > Marine > Unclassified | place: Northeast of Antigua and Barbuda, North... | reverse complement strand
AATCGAACCCGCGTAGCCAGTTTGGAAGACTGGGGCTCTACCATTGAGCTACATCCGCGACGCTGGAATCCTGCCACAGGCCCGTGCCCGCGCCCCAAACGGGGCGGCGCCCCCGAGGCGGCCCTCCCCTCGTCGCGACCGCCCTCAGCGGCGGTGCACCACCACGACGGCACGATCGTCGTCACGCGAGCCCAGCTGCTCGACCAGGCGGGCCGAGGAGCCCTCGACGCCACCGCGCAGCATCTTCTCGGCCTCGCCCAGAAGCCGGTCCAGGCCCATCTCCAGGTCGCGACGCGGCTCCTCGACCATCCCGTCGGTGTAGAGGAGCAGGGCGTCCCCGCGCTCGAGGCGGCCACGGGCGGTGGTGAACTCCGCGGCGGGGAGGAGCCCGAGGACCGCGCCGGTGGAGTCCAGGACCGACCACCGGCCGGAGCCGGCCGCTCGCAGCACGGCCGGCGGGTGGCCGGCCGAACGGATCTCGTACTCCCCCGTGTCGAGGAAGAGCGAGAGGTGCACGGCGGTGGCGAAGCCCTCCACCCAGTCCTGTCGCAGGAGGTAGTCGTTGGCGGAGGCCAGGAACATCTCCGGGCCCACCGAGCCCAGCAGACCACCGAACGCGCCGGAGAGCTGCAGCGCCCGGGTGCCGGCCTGGTCGCCCTTGCCGGAGACGTCCACGACGACCAGCTCCAGGCGCTCGTCGTCCTCGAGGTAGGTCGCCACGACGAAGTCGCCGGCGAAGCGGGTCCCTGACGCGGACATCAGCTCGGACTCCACGTGCCACCCCTCCGGGAGGCTCGGCATCCGCCCCTGGCGCAGCAACCGGTCGCGCAGGTCGACGAACATCGACTCCCCGGTGAAGCCCGCCACCCCCAGCCGGGAGCGCCGGAACGCCGTCGCGAGCACGATCACGCACATCACGAACTGCACCGCGGCGGCGCCGGCGGTGCGCACGGTGATGCTCTCCTGGAAGGTCAGGGCCAGGGTCAGCATCCCGAGGACCCAGACGACGAACCACGGGAGCTGGCGGGGGTTGAGCACGATGCTGCCCAGCAGCAGCGGGATCATCAGCGAGGAGAACGGCGTGAGCGCCGGTGCCGCCGCGACACCCACCACGACCAGAGCCGCGAGCAGTCCGAGCAGCACCACGGTGCGGTGCTCTCGGAACCGCCCCGGTGCGTGGTAGCGGCTCATGTGAGGGTCCTTCGGGTGCGCCTGGCTGGGGTGCGGCTCATCCTAGGGCTCACGACGCCGCCCGGGAGCGGAAGCGCGGTTGGCAGCGTGGGCACCAGAACAGGTTGCGCCCCTGCAGCGGCTCCGTGCGGACCGTGGCGCCGCACACGTGGCAGGGCCGTGCGTCGCGCCGGTAGACGTAGACCTCGCCGCCGTGGTCGTCGCGTCGCGGCGCGCGCCCCATGGCCTCCGGGGTGTGCTCGGGCCGGACGGTGTCGATCCGTCCGGTCCGCACGCCCTCGGCCATCAGGCCGACCAGGTCCTCCCACATCGCCCGCCACTGCGAGACCCGCAGGGTGCGCCCCGGGCGCAGCGGGTCCACGCGGTGACGGAACAGCACCTCGGCGCGGTAGACGTTGCCCACCCCGGCCAGCACCGACTGGTCCATCAGCAGGCCGCCGATCGGGGCCCGGCTGCGCCGGATCCGCTCCCACGCGAGGTCGGGGTCCGCGTCGGGCCGCAACGGGTCGGGGCCCTGACGCGCGACCACGGCCTCGCGCTCGGCCCCGGTGAGCAGCGCGCACGTCGTGGCGCCGCGCAGGTCGGCGTACGACGCAGCGCCGGGCGCTCCGGCCTCGAGCCGCATCCGGACCTGCCCGACGGGTGCGGGGACCTCCTGCACCGCGGGGTGCACGAGGAAGGTGCCGTAGAGCCCGAGGTGGACGTGGACGAACCGGTCCTCGGGGAAGGCGACGAACAGGTGCTTGCCCCAGGCCTCCGCGCCGGTCAGGACCGCCCCGTCGACCAGTGCCGCGGACTCGGCGAAGCGTCCCTGGGGGCTGGTGACGCGCACCGCGCGACCGGCGAAGGTCGCGCTCAGCTCACCGGCGAGCCGGTGGAGGGTGTGCCCCTCGGGCACGGGTCAGGCGTCCGGACCGAGCCCGACCGCGGACTCCGGCAGCGGCGGCAGCTCGCGGGTGCGGTCGTAGTGGTCGAGCTGGCCGATGCGGCGCACGTGGCGCTCGTCGCCGCTGAACGGCTCGGCGAGGAACAGCTCGACGAAGCGGGTCATGTCCTCCAGGGAGTGCATGCGACCGCCGACGGAGACCATCTGGGCGTCGTTGTGCTCGCGGGCCAGCTTCGCGGTGTCCTCGCTCCACACCAGGGCGCAGCGGATGCCCTCGACCTTGTTGGCGGCCATCTGCTCGCCGTTGCCCGAGCCGCCGATCACGACACCGAGATCGTCGGCGCCGGCCGCGCGGGCCTTCGCCACGCCCTCGGCGGCGCGCAGGCAGAAGACCGGGTAGTCGTCGAGCGCGTCGTAGACGAAGGGACCGTGGTCGACCGGCTCGTAGCCGTGCTCGGAGAGCCAGGCGACGAGGTGGTTCTTCAGGTCGAGGCCGGCGTGGTCGGAACCCAGGTGGACGCGCATGGCCCGCATCCTGGCAGAGCCGCGTGCCGGGTCCGGAACCGGCAACGGTGTGACGTGCACCGCCCGAAGGGGTGACCAGTCGGGCCCGGAGCAGCTCAGCGCAGGTGGTCGGCCAGGAACCCGGCGACCGCGGTGAGCATCGGCGTCGCCGCGTCGAACTGGTCGGGGTGGCGGTAGAAGCCGTGCACCTGCCCGAGGTACCGGGTGGCGGTCACGGTGACACCGGCCTCGGCCAGCCGCACCGCCAGTGCCTCCCCCTCGTCGCGCAGCGGGTCGTGCTCGGCCGTGGTGACCAGGGTGGGCGGCAGCGTGTGCAGCCGCTCGCTGAGCAGCGGCGCGAGGTCGGGGTCGCGCAGGTCGTCGGGCGAGGCGGCGTACTGCTGCCAGTACCAGGCGGCCTCGCGGGGGTCGAAGCCGTCGGCGGCGGTGCGGTAGGAGTCGAAGCCGGCGGTGGGGTCGAGGAAGGGGTAGACCAGCGCGAGCGCCTGCACCCGGCCGGGGTTGCGCAGCGCCGCGACGAGGGCGAGGTTGCCGCCGGCGGAGTCGCCGTGCAGGCCGACCGGGCCGGCCAGTCCCTCGTGCTCGGCGTGGTCGGCCAGCCAGGCCAGGACGGTGTCGACGTCGTCGGGCGCGGCCGGGAAGCGGTGCTCGGGCGGGCGGCGGTAGTCGACGCTCAGGACGGCGCGGCCCGAGCGCACCGCGAGCGAGCGCGCGAGGTTGTCGTGGACGTCGACGTCGTGGAAGACGAAGCCGCCCCCGTGCAGGTGCACGACGACACCCGGTGCCGCGCCGTCGGGGCGGTGGAGGCGGCAGGGCACTCCCCCGGCGTCGACGTCGCGGACCCCGGCCACGGGGACGCGGGGCTGCGCGGCGGCCTCCGCGCGCGCGGCCCGACGCGAGGCCTCGATGTCGAAGCCGCCGTCGAAGACCTTCTGCTCGCCGGCGGCGGCCTCGACCGCCCGGCGGGCCTGGGGGTGCAGCACCGTGCCCCTGCTCAGCGCTGCATCAGCGCGTCGAGGCCGACGCCGATCGCCGCCGCGACCCGGAAGTCGACGCGCTGGTCGGGGACGTCGATCGTGTAGCGGTCGCGCAGCTTGAACTGCCGCTCCGAGCTCATCAGCGGGGTCCCCTCGGTGCTGGTGAAGTCGAAGTGGATGGTGAGGAACGGCAGGTCCATGAAACGGCGCAGGATCGCGACGCCCTGGCTGCGCTCCTGGCCGGTGCCGGCGAAGCCGGGGCCCTCGACGTGGTAGGTCGAGCGCAGCAGGCTGGCGCCGAAGTCCTTGCGGAAGAAGCCGATCTGGCGGCGGTTCTCGTCGTGGATGTCGTAGCCGGCGTTGAGGTCGAGCTTCTTGCGCGCCTTGAAGCTGAAGACCGGGCGCTGCTTGGAGTCGTCGGTGTAGAAGGTGACCTCCTCCTTGAAGGCCAGCCGCTTCTGCTGGGCGACCGCCATCAGCGGGCCCTCGCTGCCGTCCGGGTTGGCCGCGACGATCTCGTAGCGGTTGGTCGTCATCGCGAAGCGCTGCTTGATGAAGAAGCGCGGGAGGTACATCTCGGCGGCCATGCGCAGAAACTAGCCGAGGACTCCGCCGGGCGGACGGGCGGCGGTTGTCGAAGCCGAGCACCTGCCCCCACCAGAGCACGATGCGCCGGGACTCGTCGCAGGACAGCACCAGGAGGTGCACGTCGACGAGAGTGTGGTGTTCCGGATCAACCTGGTTGATCCGGAACACCACACTTCGCTGTCGCTGGCTCACCCCAGACGGGCGAGTTCCTCCTCGACGACCGACGGGTCGAGCTTGGTGAACACCGGCGTCGGCTTGGCGATCGGGGTGCCGACGACCACCGGGCGCGACTCCCAGCGCGGTGTCGCGGAGTAGTCGCCGGTGATGACGGGGTACGACGTCAGGCCGGCGCCGCTGTCGGGCTCGAGCTCCTCGACCTGCTCGATGACCGGCATCGGGAACTTCTCGCCCTCGCCGCCGAGCACGGCGTGCACCTTGTTGGCGGCGTGCGGCAGGAACGGCGCGAGCAGGGTGTTGCAGTCGCTCACGCACTGCAGCGCCACGTGCAGGACCGTGGCCAGCCGCTCGCGCTGGGACTCGTCCTTCATCTTGTAGGGCTCGGTGACCGTGAGGTACTTGTTCACCTCGCCGACCACCCGCATCGCCTCGGCGATCGCGGCGCGCAGGCGGTGCCGCTCGATGAGCGAGCCGACGGACTCGAAGCCGCCCCGGACGGTGGCCAGGACCGCCTCGTCGACCTCCTCCAGCGGGCCGGCCGCGGGGACCTCGCCGAAGTTCTTGGCGACCATCGTGGCGGTGCGGTTGACCAGGTTGCCCCACCCGGCGACGAGCTCGGAGTTGTTGCGGGTGACGAAGTCGGCCCAGGTGAACGCGGCGTCGGAGGTCTCCGGGCCGGCGGCGCAGATGAAGTAGCGCAGCGGGTCGGGGCCGTAGCGCTCGAGCATGTCGCGCACGTAGATGACGTGCCCGCGGCTGGTGGAGAACTGGGCGTGGCCGAAGGTGAGGAACTCGCTGGAGACGACCTCGGTGGGCAGGTTGAGCACGCCGTACGAGCCGGGCTCGCCGCCGCGCGCACCGGCACCGTTGTGGGCGAGCAGCTCGGCGGGCCAGATCTGGGAGTGGAAGACGATGTTGTCCTTGCCCATGAAGTAGAACGCCTCGGCGTCGGCGTCGTTCCACCACTCGCGCCACTTGTCGGGCTCGCCCAGCCGGCGCGCCCACTCGATCGAGGCCGAGAGGTAGCCGATGACGGCGTCGAACCAGACGTAGAGGCGCTTGTTGGGCTGGTCCTCCCAGCCCGGGACCGGGATGCCCCAGTCGATGTCGCGCGTCATGGCACGCGGACGGATCTCCTCGAGGATGTTCTGGGAGAACTTGATGACGTTGGGGCGCCACGTGCCCGAGGCCTCGCGTCCGTCGAGCCACTCCCCCAGCGCGTCGGCGACGGCGGGCAGGTCCAGGAACCAGTGCTGGGTCTCGACGAACTGCGGCGTCTCCCCGTTGATCTTCGACCGCGGGTCGACCAGGTCGGTGGGGTCCAGCTGGTTGCCGCAGTTGTCGCACTGGTCGCCGCGCGCGTCGGCGTACTTGCAGATCGGGCAGGTGCCCTCGATGTAGCGGTCGGGCAGGGTGCGGCCAGTCGACGGGCTGATCGCCGACAGCGAGGTCTGCTCGACCATGTAGCCGTTGCGCAGGCAGGTCGAGAACATCTCCTGCACCACGCGGTAGTGGTTGCCGGTGGTGGTGCGGGTGAACAGGTCGTAGGAGAGCCCCAGGCCCTGGAGGTCCTCGACGATGACGCGGTTGCTGTCGTCGGCCAGCTCGCGCGCGGTCTTCCCCTCCTTGTCGGCCGTGACGAGGATCGGGGTGCCGTGCTCGTCGGTGCCGGAGACCATGAGCACGTCGTGGCCCGCCATCCGCATGTACCGACTGAAGACGTCGGAGGGCACACCGAAACCGGCCACGTGGCCGATGTGGCGCGGGCCGTTGGCGTACGGCCAGGCGACGGCGGACAGGACTCTGCTCATGACCACGATCCTAGGGATCCCCACGACCGGTTTCCGAGCCGGTGGTCATGGGGCAGGGTCGGGGCATGGACCTGCTGCTCGCCGAGGACCTCATGCTCCTGCTGCTCGACGACGAGACGGGAGCGGTGCGACAGACCCACCTGCGCCCGCTGCTGGGCGGCGCGGTGCTCGCCGACCTCGCCCTGGGCGGCGCCGTCGACGTCGAGGAGAAGCGGGGCTTCTGGCACACCGCGCGGGTCCACCCCGTGGCCGGCCGGCGGCCCGCGGACCCGGTCCTGGCTGCGGCGTACGACGAGGTGGCGGCGAAGCCCCGCTCGGCCCAGGACCTCGTCAACCGCATCGGCAAGCCCCTGAAGGACGACCTCACCGACCGGCTGGTCGAGCGCGGGCTCGTGCGTCGCGAGGAGCACCGGGTGCTCGGCCTCTTCCCGACCACGCGCTGGCCCGCCGAGGACGCCGCCCACGAGCAGGAGGTACGCCGGCGCCTCGGCGACCTCCTGGTGCGCGGCCTCACCCCGGACCCTCGGACGGTGGCCCTGGTGGCACTGCTCACGGCGGTCGACCTGACGCACAAGGTCGTGGACCGCGAGGGGCTGTCCGGCGCGGAGGTGCGCAAGCGCGGGAAGACGCTGGTCGAGCAGATGGACGACGGCGAGTGGGCGGCGAAGGCGGTGCGCGACGCGGTCGCCGCGATCACGGCGGCCGCTGCGACCGCCGCAGTGGCCGGCGGCGCGGCCGCCGCCAGCAGCTGAGGCCGCTCAGCTCCAGCGCTTGACGTGGAGGTGCGTGCGTCGGCGGATCTCGGGGAGCTTGGCGTAGAGGCGGTCGCCCGGGCAGGCGGTGTCGTTGGTGTCGCGGTGCCCGTCGATCACCTTCAGCTTCACCCAGCCCTTGGGGTGCTTGTCCGACCCGTGGCTGTAGACGCGGGTGCGCCCTCGCGGCTTGCGGTCGTAGCGGTCGAGCTTCCAGGCGGCCAGCCGCACGACGGCGGTGACGATGCGGTCCACGGCTGCCGCGGACTCGTAGTTGCCGATCACCGCGATGCCCACGGAGGTGTGGTTGAAGCCCAGGGTGTGGGCGCCGCGGATCGGTCGGCTGGGCCCTCCGGCCCGGCCCACCCAGGTGCGGCCGAACCGGTCCACGAGGAAGTTGTAGCCGATGTCGGACCACCCCAGCGAGCGCGTGTGGTAGCGGTAGAACGAGCGGATCAGGGCGGGGACGTCCTGACGGGAGTAGTCGTTGCCCGAGGCCGTGTGGTGCACGTGGACCTGCTGGATGGTGCGGCACAGGACGGGCTTGCCGTCGCGCCACGAGTCGTCGGCGCCCCAGTCCTTGCGGCTGCGCAGGTCCGGCTGCGGGGCCCGGACCTTCGCCCTGGTCGTGGGCTCCCCCGACGGGTCGGTCGGCTCGACCTCCGGGTCCTCGCTCGGGTCCTCGCTGGGGTCAGCCGTGGGCGAGCTCGACGCGCTGGGCTCGTCACTGGGCTCGTCACCGGGCTCGTCACCGGGCTCGTCACCGGGCTCGTCGGTGGGGTCCTCCCCGGGGTCGGCACCGGCGCGGGCTGCCGCCGCGGTGTCCCGACCGGGGTCGACCAGGGAGAGCCGCAGCCCGTCGGGGCTCGCGCCGTCGAGGGAGACCTCCACGCCGTCCGCCGACCCGACCCACAGCGGCTGGGTGCCCCGCCGAGCGACCCGGCCCTCGGCGCTGCTCGTGTCCGGCCCGTCGGTGAGGAGCGGCAACGTGCGCCAGGAGGACCAGGAGCCTGCCTGCCGCGTGCGCACCCGCACCCGGGTCGGGGTCCTCGCGCCGGCGTCCCACGTGAGGCCGACCAGCGCGAACGCCTCGGTGTCCATCGGCCCGGTGCGCCACGTGCTGTCCGAGCCGCGTGCGGCCGAGCCAGGCGCCTCGAGCGGGACCTCGTCGGCGGGCAGTCGCGCTGAACCGGTCTCGGCGGAGACCCGAGCGGCGAGTGGCCACGTCACGGCGGCACCGAGGACGGCCGCGCCGCCCAGGAGGCGGCGGCGGTGGACGGGGGGAAGAACGAGACGCCGAGACATCACCTCCATCATGCGTCACACCGGTCACAGGTGTCGACCGGCGCGGGTGAGTCACCCACCCGGCCGGGTGCGGCAGGGTCGACCCATGCAGCCCACCGTCGTACCCCTCCCGGTCTCGGCCGTCTCCAGTCTCGGCGGCTGGCGCGCCTCACGACCCGTCCGACGGATCGCGGCGGTCCTGCGGCCGTTCTGGGTGGTGCCCGCGACCTGGTGCCTGATGGCGCTGGGGCTGGGCCTGGTGCTCCCGTACGTCGAGCTCACGTGGCTCGTCGACCGGGTGCCGCTGCTCTTCCCGGGAGGTGTCGACGGGGCGCGCAGCGTGCTGTCCACCATCGCCGGCGCGATGATCTCGGTGACCGGCCTGGTCTTCTCGATCACGATGGTCGTGCTGCAGCTGGCGGCCAGCCAGTACTCCCCCCGCGTCCTGCGGACCTTCCTGGAGGACCGCCTCACCCAGCACACGCTCGGGGCGTTCGCGGCCTCGTTCGTCTACGCCCTCACCGTGCTGCGCTCGGTCGACGGCACGGTCGAGCGAGCCGCCGGGGGGCAGGGCGTCCCGCAGCTGGGCGTCAGCCTGGCCTACGTGCTCGTGCTGGTGGCCGTGGCGATGTTCCTGGCCTTCATCCATCGGATCACCACGTCCGTGGGGGTGGCCAGCATCCTCCAGCGCACCGCCAGGGACTGCCGCGCACTGCTCGACGAGGGACAGCACTCGGGCTGGCCCGTCGAGCGGCCGGCGCTGCCGGACCTGCCCGGCCCGCACGTGCTCGTCGCCCCCCGCAGCGGTTACCTCGACCGGATCGACGTCGTCCCGCTCGTCCGCGCGGCACGGGCGCAGGAGGCACGGGTGGAGGTGCTGGTGCCGCTCGGGGACTTCGTGGTGGAGGGCAGCCCCCTGCTGGCCGTCCACGGCCGACCGGCGCAGGACCCGGAGTCGCTGCTGTGCCGGGTGTCGCTGGTCGCGGACCGCAGCATGGAGCAGGACGTCGGCTACGGCGTACGACGCCTGGTCGACGTGGCCGAGCGCGCGCTCTCGCCCGGGATCAACGACCCCACCACCGCCGTGCAGGTCCTCGACCAGCTGCACGACCTGCTGCGACGGATGCTGACCGCCCCGGGCACCTGGCCGGTGCGGCTCGACGAGGAGGGCGTGGCGCGGCTGGTGCTGCGCTCACCCGCCACCGACGAGGCGGTCCGCGAGGCCCTCTCCGACATCGCGCACTGGGGCGCCGAGCACCGCAGGGTCCGCGAACGGGTGGAGCGGGTGCTCGCCGAGCTCCGGGTCTCGGCGCTCCCCGAGCACCGGGCCGCCCTGGACCTCTGAGTCGCCCCGAACAGGTCCAGGCACGCCGAACCGGCGCAACCTTCCGTGCAGGTCGTACGGAAGGTTGCGCCGGCTCGGCCAGAGGTCAGCTGAAGTCGAGCTCGGCGGTGCGCGAGCGCTTGAGCTCGAAGAAGTGCGGGTAGCCGGCGAGCAGGACGGCGCCGTCCCACAGCCTCCCGGCCTCCTCGCCGCGCGGGATCGAGGTCAGCACGGGCCCGAAGAAGGCGGTGCCGTTGACGGCGATGGTGGGGGTGCCGACCTCGTCGCCGACCTGGTCCATGCCGGCGTGGTGGGACTTCTTGATCGCGTCGTCGTAGGACGAGTCGTCCCACGCGTCGAGCAGGGAGGCGGGCAGGTCCACCTCCGCCAGCGCCTCGGCCACGACCTCCTGGGTCGCCCCGCGACCGTCGGTGTGGGCGCGCGTCCCTATGGCGGTGTAGAGGGGCAGGACCACGTCGTCGCCGCCCTCCTCGATGGCCGCGCGCACGACCCGCACCGGGCCCCACGCGTCGGCCAGCATCGCGCGGTAGTCGTCGGGGATGTCCTTGTCCTCGTTGAGGTAGGCCAGCGACATCTGGTGCCAGGACACCTCGACGTCACGGACCTGCGCGACCTCCAGGATCCACCGCGAGGTGATCCAGGCGAAGGGGCACAGCGGGTCGAACCAGAAGTCAGCCTTGTCCATGCCAGGGCCAACCGAAGCGGACCGCGGTCCTATTCCTGGCCTGTTCCTTGCCTAGTCCTTGCCGGTGTCCGCCCCGTCCTCGGCGGGGACGTCGCGGGGCACCCGGACGGTGAGCACGTCGCGGGAGCGCCCGATGACCTCGGTGCCGAGGTAGACCACCCGGATCCGGTGCTTGCCGGGCTCGACGTTGCGCAGCTTCACCTTCCCGGTGCCGCCCTCGACGGTGGCCTCGACCTCGCGGCCGTCGACCTTGACCACCACGGGCCCGGCCGGACCGTCGACGCCGCGGGCCTCGACCAGCAGGTCGAGCACGACGTGCCGGCGTACGTCGGGCTTGCGGCGGGTGCCCTTGTCGACCACCTTGACCCGCGCCTCGGCGGTGGTGCGCGAGGTGGTCGTCGTGCGGTGCGCCGCCTCGAGCACCTGCGTCTGCGTGGCGTAGCCACGGCGGCTGACCTCGATCCTCACCGCCACGAGGCGCCCGACGTCGGCGGTGCCGAGGCGGTAGCGCAGGCCGTCACGGCCGTCGACCGGCTTGCCGTCGCGCAGCCAGGTG
>Ga0208328_1001014_pt1 | contig 10862 bp, 12 predicted proteins | sample DeeseametaMP2633_FD_184170 | JGI IMG/M metagenome (GOLD analysis project Ga0208328, IMG submission 184170) | Marine microbial communities from the Deep Atlantic Ocean - MP2633 (SPAdes) | ecosystem: Environmental > Aquatic > Marine > Unclassified | place: Northeast of Antigua and Barbuda, North... | reverse complement strand
CAACGCCGCCACACCGCACTCGGAGGCCAGCCCCCGATCAGCCGACTGTCATGAACCTCTCGGCCGGGTACATCTAGTACGCTCGCTCGCCGGACGGGTCCGGCTTCGAGGCGGCCCGGGAGTGCACCGAGAAAGGGGCCGTCGCAGTGGCCGAGCAGACCACGTCGTCCATCGTGATCGATGCCACGCCGGCCGAGGTGATGGCCGTGATCGCCGACTTCGAGTCCTACCCCGAGTGGGCCAAGGGCGTCACCGTCGCCGAGGTGCGTGAGCCCGGCGCCGACGGCCGCGCCGAGCAGGTGTTCTTCGCCCTCGACGTCTCGCCCATCAAGGACCAGTACACCCTCGCCTACACCTGGGACGGCGACCGCGAGGTCACCTGGACCCTCGTCGAGGGCCAGATGCTGCGCGCGCTTGACGGCGCCTACGAGCTGAAGGACAAGGGCGGCTCGACCGAGGTGACCTACCGGCTCGCGCTCGACGTGAGCATCCCGCTGATCGGCATGCTCAAGCGCAAGGGCGAGAAGATCCTGATCGACACCGCGCTCAAGGGGCTGAAGAAGCGCGTCGAGTCGGCCTGACGCCGTGCGGATCCTGCTCTTCACCGGCAAGGGAGGGGTCGGCAAGTCCACGGTGGCCTCCGGCACCGCCGCCCTGGCCGCCGCAGCGGGCCACCGCACCCTCGTCCTCTCCACCGACGCGGCCCACTCGCTGGCCGACGCCTTCGGCACGCCCGTCGGCGCCGAGCCCACCGAGGTGGCGCCCGACCTCTTCGTCCAGCAGGTCGACGCCCAGCTGCGCTTCCAGCAGTCGTGGGCCGACATCCAGCGCTACCTGCTCTCTGTCCTCGACGTCGCCGGCGTCGACCCCGTGGCCGCCGAGGAGCTGACGGTCATCCCGGGAGCCGAGGAGGTCCTCGCCCTGCTCGAGCTGCGCCTGCACGCGCTGTCGGGGGAGTGGGACGTCATCGTGATCGACTGCGCCCCCACGGCCGAGACGCTGCGGCTGCTCGCGCTGCCCGAGGCGCTGGGCTGGTACATGCAGCGCGTCTTCCCCGCCGAGCGCCGCATCGTCAAGGCGCTCAAGCCGGTGCTGCAGAAGGCCGCTGGGGTCCCGATGCCCGGCGACAACGTCTTCGACGCCATCGAGCGGCTGCACGCCGAGCTCGACGAGGTGCGCTCGCTGCTCAGCGGTCCGGAGGCCAGCGTCCGCCTCGTGCTCACCCCGGAGAACGTCGTGCTCGCCGAGGCCCGCCGCAGCTACACCAACCTCTCGCTCTTCGGCTACCGCGTCGACGGGGTCGTCGCCAACCGCGTCTTCCCGTCCGGCGACGGCGACAGCTGGCGCGCCGGCTGGGTCGAGGCGCAGGCCGAGGTCCTCGCCCAGGTCGAGCAGTCCTTCGCCGGCCTGCCGGTCTGGCGCTCGGAGTACCGCCCCGTCGAGCCGGTGGGCGTCGACGCGCTGCGCACGCTCGCCGCGGAGGTGTACGCCGCCGGCGACTCCGACGCCCTGGCGCCGCCCCGCGGGGAGGGGCCCTTCCGGGTCACCCGCACCGAGGGCGGTGCCCAGCTGCGCCTCGCGCTGCCCTTCGTCAGCCGCGCCGAGGTCGACCTCGCCCGCAACGGCGACGAGCTGGTGCTGACCGTCGGCTCCTACCGCCGCCTGCTCACGCTGCCCTCCGGGCTCTCCCGGCTGCGGGTCGCCGGTGCGCGGGTGGTCGACGGGGAGCTACGGGTGCGCTTCGTCGAGGTCGAGGACCAGCAGCCGCACCAGCCGCCCCAGTCGCGACGCCGCCAGGAGGCAGCACGATGAGCGAGCAGCCGCCGGGGTCCCAGGACCCCCAGGACCCCCAGGACCAGCAGCACCCGGACGTCGGGTCGGTGGCCGAGGAGGCCGCCAAGCTCTTCGGCGCCCTCTCCGAGTGGGCCCGTGACCAGAGCACGGACTGGGCCGACGGTGTCTCCGGCATCGCGGGCCAGGCGGCGGCCACGGCCCGCGACGTCCACGACCACCTCGACGCCAACCTGCAGGCCAACCTCGCCACGGGCGCGCCCGAGTGCCGTTACTGCCCGGTCTGCCGCACCGTGCACGTCGTACGCCAGCTCAGCCCCGAGGTGCGCGCGCACCTGACCACCGCAGCCTCCTCGCTGCTCCAGGCCGCGGCCGGACTGATGGCCACGCAGGTGCCCGACCAGGGCGCACGCTCGACCGGTGTGGAGCACATCGACCTGGACGACGACGAGCCCGACGACGAGCCCGACGAGCCCGAGGCCCCGCGGTGAGCCTCACCGTCGGCATCGACATCGGTGGCACCAAGATCCTCGGGGGCGTCGTCGACGAGGACGGCACGATCCTCGCCGAGCACCGCGTCGAGTCGCCGGCCACCGACGCCGCCCGCATCGTCGCGGCCGTGCACGACCTGGTCACCCGGCTGCGCCAGGACCACGACGTCACCGCGGTCGGGGTGGGCGCCGCGGGCTACATCGACAAGTCGCGCTCGGTGGTGCTCTTCGCCCCCAACGTCGCGTGGCGCGACGTGCCGCTGCGCTCCCAGGTCGAGGACCTCGTCGGGCTCCCGGTGGTCGTGGAGAACGACGCCAACGCCGCCGCCTGGGGCGAGTTCCGCTTCGGTGCCGGCCACGACGTGGACGACCTGATGCTCGTGACGGTCGGCACCGGGGTCGGCGGCGGGCTCGTGCTCGACGACGAGCTGCACCGCGGCGCGTTCGGGATCGGCGCCGAGATCGGCCACATGCGCGTGGTGCCGGGCGGTCGCCTGTGCGGCTGCGGCAACAAGGGCTGCTGGGAGCAGTACGCCTCCGGCTCCGCGCTGGTCCGCGAGGCCCGCGACGCCGCCCGCGGCGGCTCGCTGCTGGCGGGCGCGGTGCTCGACCGTGCCGGCGGCGACGCCGACGCCATCACCGGGCCGCTGCTCACCGAGGCCGCACGTGACGGCGACCCCTTCGCCCTGGAGCAGCTGGCCGAGCTGGGCCGCTGGCTGGGTGAGGGCATCGCCTCGCTGACCGCGGTGCTCGACCCCGCGGTGGTCGTCGTCGGTGGTGGGGTGAGCGAGGCGGACGCGCTGCTGCTCGACCCGACGCGGGCGGCGTTCCGTGCCCAGCTCACGGGCCGGGGTCACCGTCCTGAGCTCGAGATCCGCAAGGCCCGCCTGGGCAACCGGGCGGGACTCATCGGCGCCGCCGACCTGGCCCGGCGCTAGGCGGACCCGGTGTCGATCGTCCAGACCGCCGCCGCCGCGCTGCGCCCCGTCGTGGTCGGGGTCGACGTCGGCGGCACCAAGGTGCTCGCGGCGGAGGTCTCGCCCGAGGGCGAGGTGCTGCGGGTCGCCCGCCGGCGCACCCCCGGCCGCCGGGTCGAGGAGGCGCTGGTCGAGACGGCGATGGACGAGGCGGTCGCCGAGGTCGTCGCGGGTCGCCGCCTGGGCGGGGTCGGTGTCGCGGCCGCGGGCTTCGTCGACGCCGCCGGTGAGCGGGTCGCCTTCGCACCGCACCTGCCCTGGCGCGGGCGCCGGGTCCGCGCCCACCTCGCCGAGCGCTGGCGGGTGCCGGTGCTCCTCGACAACGACGCCAACTGCGCGGCGCGCGCCGAGGCGTCGTACGGCGCCGCGGTCGGCGCCGACGACGCGCTGGTCCTGACCCTGGGCACCGGCATCGGTGGCGCGGTCCTGCTGGACGGCGCGCTGCACCGGGGCAGCAACGGCATGGCCGGCGAGTTCGGGCACATGCAGGTCGTCCCCGACGGGCGCGGCTGCGAGTGCGGGGGGAGCGGCTGCTGGGAGCAGTACTCCTCGGGCAACGCCCTGGTGCGGCACGCGGCCGCGGCGCTGGCCGACGGCGCCACCGGCGCGCTGGCCGACCTCGTCGCCGCCTCGGACGACGGCCTCACCGGCCCGCTGGTCACCCAGGCCGCCGAGCAGGACGACCCGGTCGCGGTGGCGGCCTTCGCCTCGGTCGGCGACTGGCTCGGGGTGGGCGTCGCCAACCTGGTCGCGGCCTTCGACCCGGCCGTCGTGGTCGTCGGCGGCGGCGTCTCCGCCGCGGGCGACCTGCTGCTCGCGCCGGCCCGTGTGGCCCTCGAGCGCTCCCTGGTCGCGTCGACCGAGCGGGTGGTGCCGCCGCTGCTGGAGGCCCGGTTCGGCCCCGAGGCGGGGGTCGTGGGCGCGGCCAGCATGGTGCGCGACGCGCTGGGGCGCACCCCGCGCACCCGGCGCCGCTCGCGCCGCCGGCGGCCGACGTGACCGGCGAGCGATCACGGCGCGGCGTCCTCGCGCTGGTGCTGCTCGTGCTCGCGCTGGTGACCGCGGTCCTGGTGGTGGGGCTCGGTGACGACGAGTACTCCGCGACCCCGCCCGCGGACGTGGCCGCGGGCCCGCGTCCTGCGGAGGCAGCCACGGTCGTCCAACGGCTCGCCCAGGCGCTCGGTGACGCCGACCCCGAGGCGGCAGCGGCCCTGGCCCCGCCCGACGACGCCGTCGCCGCGCGGCTGCTCGCCGACGTCGCGGTCAACGTCGAGCGGCTGCGGGTGCGTGACCTGACCCTGCGCTTCGTCGACGTGGTCGGCGGGGTCGACGCGGCGGGGCGGTGGCAGGCGAGCGTCGACCTGACCTGGCGCCTCGGCGGCCTCGACGAGGGGACGGCCCGCCAGGAGCTGCTCGTCGGACTCGTGAACCTCGCCGACGGCGTGGCCGTGCGATCCCTGGGCGTGCCCGCCGGCGTCGAGCCGCCGCTGGGCGCCGAGAGCCGCACCCCGCTCTGGCTGACCGCGCCGGTGCTGGTGAGCCGCACCCGCGACGCGCTCGTCTACACCACCGGCGACCAGCAGACCCTCGACCGCTACGCCGGTCTCGCGCGCCGGGCCGTGCCGGCCGTGCGGGCGGCGCTGCCGACGACCGGCTCGCTCGTGGTGACGGTGCCCGCGAGCGCGACGGGTCTCGACCGCGTGCTCGGCGTCCCCGACGGCACGTACGGGCGAGTCGCCGCGGTCACCGCCCACGGCGACGGGATCGTGGCCCGCTCCTCGCCGGTGCACGTGTTCGTCAACCCCAGTGAGGTCGCTCGGCTCGCCCGGGTCGGGGCCCAGGTGGTGCTGACCCACGAGGCAGTCCACGCGCTCACCGACGCGCCCTCGAGTCGCGCCCCGCTGTGGCTGGTCGAGGGCTTCGCCGACTGGGTGGCGCTCCAGGACGTCGACCTGCCGCTGACGCGCACGGCGCGCCAGGTGCGCGAGCGGGTGCGCGAGCAGGGGGTCCCGGTCGACCTGCCCGGCCCGGAGCAGTTCGACGTGACGGGCACCCACCTCGGCGCCGCCTACGAGGCGGCCTGGCTGGCCTGCGTGACGCTGGCCGAGCAGGTGGGCGACGACGGGCTGGTCCGCGTCTACCGCCTCACCGGGCGGGGCGAGTCCCTCGAGACCGCCCTCGACCGCGTCGGCGGCTCGCGGCCCGCGCTGGTCGAGGCGTGGCAGGAGCGGCTGCGCGACCTGCCGGAAGGCTAGGTCGACCTAGATCCTCGAGCCGTCGTCCCAGGGGTCGCGGGGCTCGCGGTCCATCCGGGCCACGAGGTAGACGAAGCCGCCGACGAACCAGGCGATCAGCAGGTAGCCGACCCAGCTGGGGAACGACAGGCCGGTCAGCAGAGAGAGCAGCAGCACGATCGGCGAGCCGATGACGCCCAGCCACGCGATGCCGCGGTCGGGCTCGGGCACCGGCAGCGGCGGCGCCGAGGGCGGGACGAAGTGGTCCTCGGGATCCTCGGCGGGCGGCTCGGGCTCGGGCAGGTCGAACCACGGGTTCCGGCCGCCGAAGGGGTCCTGCTCCATGCCGGGCTCGGTCGCGGGCTCCGCGGAGGCGTCGGGTTCCTCGCGGGTCGGCTCCTCAGGGGGAGCCTCCGCCTCCTCGTCCGTACGACGACGGCGGCGTCGTTCGCGTGCCTCGTCACGTCTCCACGCCGCACCCAGGCCCGGGTCGTCGTCGAAGGGATCGGGCTCGGGAGCCGCCTCTGCGGGGTCGGCGGCGGGCTGGTCGGTCTCGGCGGTCGAGCCGGCAGTGCTGGCAGCGTCGTCGGTGGGCGCCGCGGGGCGGCCACCCCGGTCCCGCTTCTCCTCGACGGGGACCTCGTGGGCCGGCTCGTCCAGCCGGGCCCGCTCCCCGAAGTTCTCGACGATCGCCAGCCATGCGGCCTCGTCGTCGCTCTCGCGCTGCACGGGTCGAGCGTAGGCGGCTCAGTCGGTCGAGACCACCCGGGCCGCGAACTCGGCGGTCTCCGTGACGATCAGCGGGAGGTCGTGGTCGAGCGTGGCGACGTGGTAGCTCTCCGGGAGCCGGACCACCCGCACGTCCGGCGAGCCGACGCGGTGGGTGATCAGCGGCTCGGAGGACTCGTCGACGACGTGGTCGACCGCGGAGCGCAGGTAGAGCAGCGGCGCGGTGATCCGCGGCAGCGCGGCGACCAGCGGCGGCCAGGCCTGCATCATCGAGTGGGCGGCCTTGAGCGGGGTCTTGTCGTACCCGTGCTCGCTGACCCCCTCCTTCTTGATGTCGTTGGCGATGCCCGGGAAGGACGGCACCAGGTGCTTGAGCACCGGCAGCAGCTTCACGTCGAGCCGCGTCGTCGCGACCGCGGGATTGACCACGACCACGCCGGCGACCGCGTCGCCCCGGTCGGCGGCCAGCCGCAGCACCAGCGCGCCGCCCATGGAGAGCCCGGCGACCACGACCCGGTCGACGCGGGCGGCGAGCCGGTCGAAGGCGGCCGACACCTCGGCGTACCAGTCGGCCCAACGGTGCTCGTTGAGGTCCTGCCAGGACGTGCCGTGGCCCGGCAGCCGCGGCACCTCGACGGCGTACCCCTGCTCGGCGAGGCCCTCGGCCCACGGCTTGACCGAGGCGGGTTGCCCGGTGAAGCCGTGCACGACGAGCACGCCGACGCGGGTGCCCCCGGTGGCTGCCGGGTCGGCGTCGGTGGCGAGCGGGCTGGCGAGCGGGTGCACGGGCGCGACCATGGCCCGATCCTGCCGCACCGGCACCACGAGACGCATCTGGGGGAGACCGGGGTCGCTGCACTAGTGTTCAGCCGTCGGATCGACCCAGGTCTCGACGGCTGTCTCGTGGGAGGACGACCCGGTGTTCTACTGGTTCTTGAAGTGGATCGCGCTCGGTCCGTTGCTGCGTGTCGTCTTCCGTCCGCAGACCCAGGGCGCCGAGCACGTGCCCGACGAGGGGCCGGCGATCCTGGCGAGCAACCACCTGTCGTACGCCGACTGGCTGTTCATGCCGCTCACGCTGCCGCGCCGGGTCACCTTCGTGGCCAAGGCGGAGTACTTCACCGGCAAGGGCCTCAAGGGCTGGCTGCAGAAGACCTTCTTCTCCGGCTCCGGCCAGGTGCCGATCGACCGCGCCGGTGCCGACGCCGCCGCGGGTGCGCTGCTCTCGGCCAAGCGGGTGCTCGGCGAGGGCGGCCTCTTCGGCATCTACCCCGAGGGCACGCGCAGCCACGACGGCAAGCTCTACCGCGGCAAGACCGGCGTCGCCCGGCTCGCGCTGGAGACCGGCGTCCCCGTGATCCCCGTGGCCGTGGTCGGCACCGACGTGGTGGCGCCCCCGGGCAAGAAGTTCGGGTCGTTCACCCGCCCGGTCGTGCGCTTCGGCGCCCCGCTGGACTTCTCGCGCTACGAGGGCCTCGAGAACGACCGTTACATCCTGCGCTCGATCACCGACGAGATCATGTACGAGATCATGCGGCTCTCCGGCCAGGAGTACGTCGACATGTACGCCACCCGCGCCAAGGAGGAGGCCAAGAAGGCCGCCGACAAAGCCGCGGGCGAGGGCGCCGGCGGCTCCGGCGGCCCGGGCGACGGGGAGCCCGAGCCGCAGCAGCGGAAGGCGTCCTGACCCTCCCCGGCCTCTCGCGGGGCCACGTGCGCGATCACGCACGAGACCTGCGCGCCGAGCCCGCCGCCCGCTCGATCGAGGACCGGCTCTTCCGGGCGCTCGCGGTGCTGCGCGCGGTGCTGGCCGCCAACGTGGTGGGCGTCAACGCCTTCCGCAGCGAGACCGTCGAGCACCCACGGCTGCTCGTCACCGCGGTCGTGGTGATGGTGGCGTGGACCGCCCTCACGGCCTGGTGGTACGCCGACACCGACCGCCGCACGCCGACGGCGCTGGGTCTCGACCTGGCCGTGGCGGTCGGCTTCCTGCTGGCCACGCCCGCGGTGGTCGGCGAGGGCTGGGGCGCGACGCTCCCCGGCTTCTGGGTGATGGCGCCGATGCTCGCGTGGGCCGCGCGGTGGCGCCACGTCGGCGGCCTGGTCGCCGGGCTGCTGGTCGGGGGTGCTGACGTGGCCGTGCGCGAGGAGCTCAACCGCGCCAGCTACGGCAACGTCTTCCTGCTCGTCATCGGTGGCCCGATCGTGGGCTACCTCGTGGCCTCGCTCCAGCGGGTCGCCGTCGAGCGCGACCGCGCCGAGACCGCGGCCGCGGCGGCTGCCGAGCGCGCGCGGCTGGCCCGCGCCGTGCACGACGGCGTGCTCCAGGTGCTGGCGCTGGTGCAGCGGCGCGGCCACGAGCTGGGCCCCGACGGTGCCGAGCTCGCCCGACGGGCGGGGGAGCAGGAGGTCGCGCTGCGCCGGCTGATCCGCGACCAGGACTCCGTGCTGACCCCCGACACCACCGATGGCACCGCCGGTGCCGCCGGTGCCGCTGGTGCCGTCGAGCGCGACGTCGCCGCCGCCCTGTCGGCGCTCGACGCCCGCCCGCGCACCTCGGTGGCGCTGCCCGGCCGGGCGGTCCTGCTGCCCGCCGCCGTCGCCGACGAGGTGGTCGCCGCTGTCGGGGCCTGCCTCGACAACGTCGACCGCCACGCGGGCGAGCAGGCCTCGGCGTGGGTGCTGCTGGAGCAGGACCCGACCGGTGTCACCGTGACGGTGCGCGACAACGGCCCCGGCATCCCCGACGGCCGGCTCGAGGAGGCCCTGGCCGCCGGCCGGCTGGGCGTCAGCGGCTCGATCCGCGGGCGCCTGGCCGACCTCGGCGGCGAGGCGCGGCTGGCCACCGGCTCCTGGGGCACCGAGTGGACCCTGACCGTCCCGGGAGGCCCCGCATGACGATCCACGACACCCACCCCTTCGCCGACCCCGAGCCCGAGCCGAGCCGCCGGCTGCGAGGCCGTCTCGGCGGCGCGGTCACGCTGTGGACCTCGGGCGACGGCGCGACCCGCGCCGGGCTCACCGTCACCTCGGTGATGCTGGCCCAGGGCCCGGAGCCCGCGCTGCTGGCGCTGCTCGACCCCGACGCCGACCTCACCGAGACCCTCGCCGCCGAGGAGACCGCGGTCGTCAGCCTGCTCGGCTGGGCCGACCGCGGGTTGGCCGAGGCCTTCGCGGGCACCGCCCCGGCTCCGGGAGGTCCCTTCCGGGCCGCGGACTTCGAGCAGACCGCGTGGGGGCCCCGGCTCGCCTCGGGGACCACGTGGGCCGGCGTGCGCCTGGTCGACGAGCGCCCGCAGGGCTGGTCCAGCCTGGTCACCTGCCGACTCGAGCACGTCGAGGTCGGCGACGACCCCTCCACCGGCGCCCTGGCTCACCGCCGCGGCCGCTTCCTGAGGCTAGGGTCCGGGTCGTGACCGAGCCCGCCGAGCCCGCAGGCCCGCTGCGGGTCATGGTCGTCGACGACCACCCGATGTGGCGCGACGCCGTGGCCCGCGACCTCGAGCAGGCCGGCCTCGCCGTCGTCGCGACCGCCGCCGACGGCACCCAGGCGCTGACCCGCTTCGCGGCGACCCGGCCGCAGGTGGTCGTGCTGGACCTGCAGATCCCCGAGCCCAGCGGCGTCGAGGTCGCCGAGCGGGTGCTGCGCGACGACCCGTCCGCGCGGGTGCTCGTGCTGTCCGCCTCCGGTGAGGAGGCCGACGTCCTGGCCGCGATGAAGGCCGGTGCGACCGGCTACCTGGTCAAGTCCGCCTCCGCCGCGCAGCTGCTCGACGCCGTACGCCGCACCGCCGCCGGCGACCCGGTCTTCACGCCCGGCCTCGCGGGGCTGGTGCTGGGGGAGTACCGCCGGCTCTCCGACGGCGACCCCGAGCCCGACGGCTCGGGCCACCCCGAGCTCACCGAGCGCGAGACCGAGGTGCTGCGGATGGTGGCGACCGGCATGTCCTACAAGCAGATCGCCGAGCGGCTCGTGCTGTCCCACCGCACCGTGCAGAACCATGTGCAGAACACCCTGCGCAAGCTCCAGCTGCACAACCGGGTCGAGCTCACCCGGTGGGCCATCGACCAGGGGCTCGACGAGTGAGCGACCAGCAGGGCGAGGGCGAGGGCCGGGAGCAGGACGAGCAGCTGCTGGCACTGGCCGACCGGCTCTACGGCCTGCCGCTGGCCGACTTCACGCCCACCCGCGACGACCTGGTCAAGCAGCACAAGGGCACGGCGCTGGCGCTGCGGCTGAAGGCGCTGCGCAAGCCCGCCACCGCGGCCTGGGTGGTCGACCTGCTGGTGCGGCACGAGACCGGGCAGGTCGAGCAGGTGCTGTCGGTGGGCGAGGCGCTGCGCGAGGCGCAGGCCTCGATGTCGGCCGACCAGCTGCGCGAGCTCACCAAGCAGCGTCGCCAGCTCACCGCCGCCGTCACCAGCACCGCGCGCGGCCTGGCCCGCGAGCACGGGCTGAAGGTCACCCAGGCGGTGGCCGACCAGGTCGAGGCGACGCTGACCGCCGCGATGGTCGACGCCGACTGCGCGCGGGCCGTGCGCAGCGGGCTGCTCGTGGCGGCCCTGACCACGACGGGTGTCGAGGAGGTCGACGTCGCCGGCGCCCTCGCGCTGCCGGAGGCGCTGGACCACCGCGCGAC
>Ga0208328_1001009_pt1 | contig 10900 bp, 9 predicted proteins | sample DeeseametaMP2633_FD_184170 | JGI IMG/M metagenome (GOLD analysis project Ga0208328, IMG submission 184170) | Marine microbial communities from the Deep Atlantic Ocean - MP2633 (SPAdes) | ecosystem: Environmental > Aquatic > Marine > Unclassified | place: Northeast of Antigua and Barbuda, North... | reverse complement strand
CTGCGAAAAGGGCTGTTCGCCGAGGACTTCGAGGAGTTCGACCGTGTCATGCGGGTCAATCTGCTCGGCGTGATGGCCGGCACCCGCGAGGCCGCCCGGTACATGGCCGACAGCGGCGGCGGGTCGATCATCAATCTCGGCTCGATCGGCGGCATCCAGGCCGGCGGAGGTGTGTCGACCTATCGGGCATCCAAGGCGGCCATCATCCACTTCAGCAAGTGCGCGGCTATCGAATTGGCGCACTACGAGGTGCGGGTCAACTGCCTGGCCCCGGGCAACATCCCAACCCCGATCCTGGCCACGTCGGCCACCGACGAGGACCGTGAACGCCTGGAGCGGTTCGAGGCCCGCATTCGTCAGCAGATGCGCGACGACCGGCCGCTGAAGAGGGAGGGGACCGCCGAGGACGTGGCCGAAGCGGCGCTCTACCTGGCGACGGCCCGGTCACGTTACGTCACCGGCACCGTGCTGCCCGTGGACGGCGGGACCGTCGCGGGCAAGGTCATCGTCCGTAAGTCCGACAGGACACACGACTGAGCCATGATCCTTTTAAGGCAGTCGCTTGACTTAGGCGTTGTGACCCGGTTCACTGAAGGGGTGACGACGGCGAGAAGCGTGCGGGCAGACCGAGCGAGCACCACCCAGGAAGCGATCTTGAAGGCGGCCGAACGCCTCTACGCTGAGCATGGGGTCTTCGCCGTGTCCAACCGTCAGGTCAGCGAGGCCGCCGGGCAAGGCAACAACGCCGCGGTCGGCTATCACTTCGGCACCAAGGCGGATCTGGTGCGCGCCATCGAGCACAAGCATCGCGGTCCGATCGAAGAGCTGCGTCAACAGCGCATCGCAGGCATCGGTGACTCGGCCGACATGCGCGACTGGGTCGCGGCACTGGTCTGTCCGCTCACCGATCACCTTGCCGCGCTGGGTAACCCGACGTGGTATGCCCGGTTCGCCGCGCAGGTGATGACCGATCCCGCTTATCACAACATCATTGTCAAGGACGCCCTGTCGTCCGAGTCGCTGGTGCGCGTGCTCGACGGCATCAACGGATGCCTGCCGGATCTGCCGGCCGACGTGCGCGTCGAACGCAACATCATGGGCCGGAACCTGTTGATGCACAGCTGCGCTGAACGCGAACGCCTGCTCGCGCAGGGCGCTGTGGTGGCCCGGCCGTCCTGGCAGGCCGCCGCCACCGGTCTGATCGACGCCATCATCGGACTGTGGCACGCCCCGGTCACGGAGGTGTCCTGACGTGCGGGTCACGGTCGACCAGGACAAGTGCGTGTCGTCGGGGCAGTGCGTCCTCAACGCCGGCGAGGTCTTCGACCAACGCGACGACGACGGCGTCGTCGAACTCTTGACCGCCGAGCCCGGCCCCGAACACGCCGAGGAGACCCGAAACGCCGCGGCCGCCTGTCCGGCCCTGGCCATCCACATCGAGGAGTGACATGACTGACGAGCGCTCGCGCGAGGAGGCGAAATGACCGACACGCTTGCCGGAGGCAAGGTCTCCGCTGACGTCCCCGAGTATCCGATGGAGCGGGATGTGCGGTGTCCGTTCGCGCCGCCGCAACAGATGCTCGACATGAACGACAGCAAGCCGCTGTCGCGCGTGCGGATCTGGAACGGAACGACTCCGTGGCTGGTGACAGGACACGAAGTGGCCCGGGCGTTGTTCGCGGATTCCCGGGTCAGCGTCGACGACCGCCGTGAGGGCTTCCCGCACTGGAACGAGCACATGCTGGCGACCGTCGACAAGCGGCCCCGGTCGGTGTTCACCTCCGACGCCGAGGAGCACACCCGCTTCCGCCGAATGCTGTCCAAGCCGTTCACCTTCCGGCGCGTCGAAGGCCTGCGGTCGGTGATCCAGGAGGTCACCGACGAGTGCATCGACGAGATCCTCGCCGGTCCCCAGCCCGCCGACATGGTCGCCGAACTCGCACTCCCGGTGCCCACCCGCGTGATCAGCGACATGCTCGGGGTGCCCTACGAGGACCATGAGTTCTTCCAGGAACACGCCAACGCCGGTCTGGCTCGCTATGCGGCGGCCGATGCGATGCAAAAAGGTGCGATGAGTCTTCATCAGTATCTGATCAATTTGGTCGAGGAGAAGCAGGCCAACCCTGCCGAGGACGCCGTATCGGATCTGGCTGAGCGGGTCACCGCCGGCGAGATCAGCGTCAAGGAGGCTGCACAGCTCGGCACCGGATTGTTGATCGCCGGGCACGAGACCACCGCCAACATGATCGGTATCGGTATCCTCGCGCTGCTGGAAAACCCTGAACAGGCTGCGCTACTGCGGGATTCGAACGACCCGAAGTTCATCGCCAACGCCGTCGAAGAGCTGATGCGTTACCTGTCCATCATCCAGAACGGTCAGCGCCGGGTGGCGATCGAGGACATCGAGATCGGCGGCGAGACCATCCGGGCCGGTGAGGGCATCATCCTCGACCTGGCGCCGGCCAACTGGGACCAGCACGCCTTCACGCACCCCGAAATGCTGGACCTCACCCGCGACGCGGGCCAGCAGCTCGGCTTCGGCTACGGCAGGCACCAGTGCGTGGGCCAGCAGCTGGCGCGTGCCGAGCTGCAGATCGTGTTCCACACCCTGTTACGTCGTATACCGACGATGCGCCTGGCGATCCCGTTCGACGAGGTGCCGTTCAAGCACGACCGGCTCGCCTACGGCGTCTACGAACTCCCGGTGGCCTGGTAACCACCGCAAGAACCAGTCCCACAGCCCGATTGGAGTACCAACGATGTCCACCCCGACAGCCATACCTTCACCCTCTCAACCCCCGACCTGGTATCCGCCGGAGGGTTTCGGTGCTCCCAAGAACCGCCACGGCCACTCCGACGGCGGAGTTCCCGGGCTGCCTGCTGGCACCACGATCTTCTCCGCGGACAACCACATCTCGGTCGCCGACGACATCTTCTACGAGCGCTTTCCCGAGGAGCTCAAGGGCGCAGCACCGCGCATCTGGTACGAGGACGGCGCCTACATGGTCGGGATGAAGGGCAAGGCGTGGACCGGTGGTGACTTCGGTCGCGTCCTCATGCAGTACGACGACCTCGCCGGTGCGGCGTCCAACAACATCGAGGCACGCATCCGCGAACTCAAAGAGGACGGCATCGACAAGGAGCTGGCATTTCCGAATGCCGTGCTCGCGTTGTTCCACTACCCGGACAAGTCCATGCGCGAACGCGTCTTCCGCATCTACAACGAACACATCGCCGACCTGCAGGAGCGGTCCGACGGACACTTCTACGGTGTCGGGCTGATCAACTGGTGGGACCCCAAGGGCACCCGCAGCACGCTCGAGGAGCTGAAGGCGCTGGGACTCAAGACGTTCCTGCTACCGCTGAATCCGGGCAAGGACGACGACGGCAACATCTACGACTACGGCAGCACCGCCATGGACGCGGTGTGGGACGAGATCGAAGCAGCCGGTGTCCCGGTGAGCCACCACATCGGCGAAACCCCGCCCAAGACGCCGTGCCAGCACAACAGCGTCGTCGTCGGCATGATGGTCAACGTCGACTCGTTCCGAGAGCAGTTCGCCAAGTACGTGTTCTCCGGCATCCTCGATCGCCATCCTTCGCTGAAGATCGGGTGGTTCGAGGGCGGAATCGCGTGGGTACCCACGGCGCTGCAGGACGCCGAGCACATGCTGGCGTCCTACCGGCACATGTTCAATCATCAGCTCCAGCACGACGTCCGCCACTACTGGGATCGCCACATGAGCGCGTCGTTCATGGTGGACCCGCTCGGGTTGCAGTTGATCGACCACATCGGTGTGGACAACGTCATGTGGTCGTCGGACTACCCACACAACGAGAGCACTTTCGGCTATTCCGAGAAGTCGCTGGCGTCCGTCGTCGAGACGGTGGGCCCCGAGGCGGCGGTGAAGATCGTCAGCACCAACGTGCAGAAGTTCCTCGGGCTATGACGATCTCCAGTACCGGTTCTGGGACCACCTCCAGCACTGGGTCCAGAGCCACACCCGCTGATCCTGGCGTCACCCAGATCGCCAAGACCGGGTACACCCGGCTGGACATACCGCACGAGCCCGATTTCGCTCGGATGCGCAGAGAAGTCGGTGCACGGCTGCACGCGGCGATGGCCGAGCAAGGCGTCGACGCTGTGGTCCTGCTCGGCAACGGCAACGTCACGTACGCCACCGGGATCAGCTGGCCGCTGGCCGACGCCGGGTTGTCGCATGTCGAGCGGCCGGTCGCCGTAGTTCTCTCCGGCGACGAGCATCCGCACCTGTTCCTGCCCTTTCGAGAAGGTGCGGCCATGGAGTCCGGCCTGCCCGAGGACCACATGCACGGGCCGGTCTACCTCGAATTCGACGAAGGCGTCGCGAAGTTCGCCACCATCCTGGCCGGCCTCATCCCGGCCGGCGCGACCGTCGCGACGGACGAGCTGACCGGGGCGATGCGGCGCGCCGGCGGTGCGCTGTTCCCCAGCGCTCCGGTGGACGCCGGCCCGGTGATCGGCGCGGCCAAACTGGTCAAGACCATCGATCAGATCGCCTGTATCCGGCGCGCCTGCGAGATCACCGAAGTGGCGGTCGGGGAGATCCAGAGGTCCCTGGCGCCCGGCGCCCGTCAGATCGACCTGTCCGCCGAATTCGTACGGCGCACCTTCGAACTCGGCGCGACCACGAACATGTTCGACTCGATCTGGCAGGTCATGCCCGCCTCGAAAGCCGAGGGTACCTGGACCACCACGGGTGATCTGGCGCTTCCGCTGCTGACGACCGAGCGGGAACTGGCGCAGGGCGACGTGCTGTGGACCGACGTGTCCATCGCCTACCACGGCTACTGCTCTGACCACGGGCGTACCTGGATCGTCGGCCAGGATCCGACTCCTGCCCAGCAGAGGCAGTTCGACAGGTGGAGACACATCGTCGACGAGGTGCTCGCGGTGACCAAAGCCGGTGCCACCTGCGGTGACCTGGGCCGAGCCGCGACCGCGGCCGCGGGCGGTGAGAAGCCGTGGCTGCCGCACTTCTATCTGGGTCACGGTATCGGGACCAGTGCTGCCGAAATGCCCATGATCGGCACGGACCTCGGTCAGAAATGGGATGACGAGTTCGCTTTCCCGGCCGGCATGTTGTTGGTGCTGGAGCCGCTGGTGTGGGAGGACGGTACAGGGGGCTATCGCGGTGAAGAGATCGTGGTGGTGACCGAGGGCGGCTGGATGCCGCTGACCGCCTATTCGTACGACCCGTATGAGGTGACCGATGGGAACTGAGATCGAGGCCGACGGCCCAGCGTTGCGTTTCAGCCGGCGCGAACGAGCCCTGGCCCAGATGGAGGCTCACGACCTCGACGCGCTGGTGCTCGGACGCCAGGCCAACGTCCGCTACATCTCCGGGGCCCCACAACTGTGGGTGGTGGGTACCCGCCCGTTCGGTCCGATCTGCGAGTTCGTGCGTGAGACCGGAGAGATCCATCTCAACAGCACCTGGGACGAGGGCATACCTGCGGAGATCCCGCACGAGAACCTCTACGGCTTCGCATGGAATCCGATGACGCTGGTCGGGATTCTGCAGAACATCAAGGGCGCAGAGACTTTCCGGCGCGTCGGCACCGATGCATTGACGCCGATGTTCGCCCAGCTGCTACCGATGGCGTTCCCGAACGCAGAGCTGGTCGATGCCGAGCAGGCCATGCAAGCGGCTCGTCGCATCAAGACACCCGAAGAGGTGGCGGCCCTGCGCAACGCTCTCGTGATCGCCGAGAAAGGCCTCGCCGCCGGTGTCGCCGCGCTGAGCGCCGGAACCAACGAAAAAGCGCTGGCAGGAACGATACTGGAGGCTGAGGCCGCCGGAGGGGTCAGTACCCCGGCGACGCAGGACGCCGCGTGGGTGACGTCGAAGCAGCATCCGTGGCGTCGCGCCGAGGGGGACGGGCGGGTACGCGACGGTGATCTGGTCGTGTTGTCGGCCGGAGTGCTGGCCGACGGTTATGTCGCCGAGGTGGCCCGCACGCTCGTCGTCGGCGAGCCCACCGAGGCAGTCACAGCGCTCTACCGCCGCCGGGACGAGTTGTGGGACAGGCTGGTCGCGGCCTGTCGGCCCGGTGCGACCACGAGCACTTTGCTGGACGCCTACCAGCAGGCCGGGGAGGCGCTGCCGGCGATGCCGGTCGCCCACGGTCTGGGGCTGGGTTTCGACCCGCCGGTGGTATCGCCCGGGTTGCGGGCCACCGCCGAGACCGACGTCCTCGAACAGGGGATGGTGCTGGCGCTGACCGCCTACGTCTGGGAGCAGGGCGTCGGCGCAGTGCTCACTCGCGATGCGGTGCTGATCACCGCTGAGGGCGCCGAGATACTGTCGACGGTGCCGGCGTACGGCGAGGCCGTAAGTGGCTGAGCGGCCATCGCCCGAGGAGATCATCCTCTACGGGAAGGATCGCCGGACCAAGATCGCAACGATCACGTTCAACCGACCGGAGTTCCTCAACGCGCCGACCTCGATGGCCCGGCTGCGGTACGCCGACGTGTTGCGCGCGGCGAACGCGGACAACGACGTCAAGGTGGTCGTCATCCGCGGCGTCGGCGACAACCTGGGCAGCGGTGCGGACCTACCGGAATTCATGGAGGGCAACGACAATCCCGCCGCACGGCTCGCCGAACTGCGGTTGGAGGACGACGGGGTCGGTGAGGTGGCCTATCCGCCGAAAGGCACCTTCCGCAACGGTGCCACAATCAGTTCCTGGTACGCGAATTCCCAGGCCGGCAACCGTGCGTTGCAGGACTTCAAGAAGATCAGCATCGTCGAGGCCAAGGGCTACTGCTATGGCTGGCACTTCTATCAGTGCGCCGATGCCGACTTGGTGATCTCCTCCGACGATGCACTGTTCGGTCATCCGTCGTTCCGCTACCACGGGTGGGGTCCTCGGATGTGGACCTGGGTGCAGATGATGGGTCTGCGCAAGTTCCAGGAGATGGTCTTCACCGGTCGGCCGTTCACCGCCGCGGAGATGTACGACTGCAACTTCCTCAACAAGGTGGTCGCGCGCGACGAACTGGAGCCAGAGACGCAGAAGTACGCGCTGGCATGTGCGCGGAACCGCCCGGTGGACACGGTATTCCAGCAAAAGATGTTCTTCGAGATCTTCAAGCAGCAGCAGGGCGAGTACATGGGCAGCCTGCTCAGCGCCTTCTTCGAATCGATGGGCAACGGGGTCGCCAACGACAGCGACGACGACCTGGACATGTTCGAGTCGATCGACTCCGGCCTGTCCGCGGCAGTCAACGACAACGACAGCAAGTTCCCGCCCGAATTCCGGTTGAGCAAGCGCAACCGGGCCAAGGAGGACTAGACCTTCGGTGCCCCCAGAGCCTGACCCACCCCTCGGCGGCTACGTCGTCATCGACATGTCCAGCGGGATCGCCGGCGCGTACTGCACGAAACTGCTCGCCGACGGTGGCGCCGAGGTGATCAAGGTCGAGCCACCCGAAGGCGACCCGCTGCGCGGCTGGTCGGCCTCGGGTGCCGAGATCCCCGACGGCGCCGACGGTGCGCTGTTCTCGTTCCTGGCCTGCTCGAAACGCTCCGTGATCGCCGCGCCGGACGCCGACGATGCGTTCGTCGATGCCCTGCTGGCTGGGGCGCACGGCGCCATCTGGTCCCCAGGGCCCGGCGTGGCCGGCAGCGGCCGGTTCGCACCCGAGGTGATCCGGCAGCGCCACCCGCACCTGACGGTCACCGCGATCACCTCGTTCGGGCTCGAGGGGCCCTGGAAAGGCAAGGCCGCGACCGAATTCACGCTGCAAGCCTGGTCTGGTGGGATCGTCGGCCTGGGCCGCGGGGCTCCGGACCGAGCGCCGGTCTACGTCGGCGGTCAGGTCGGCGAGTATCTCGCCGGCGCGTACGCCAGCGCGGCGACGATGGCCTCCCGGTTGCGTGGTGGCGCCGAGCTCGTCGACGTGTCGAAGCTGGAGACCGCCGTCCTCGGGCTGACCTACTACCCGGTCAGTTACTACGAGATGCTGGGCCGGCCCTGGCGCGACGCGCGTCGTCTGACGGTGCCGGGCATCGCCCGCGCCAAGGACGGTCTGATCGACATCGGTTGCGGCACGGCTCAGCAGTGGTTCGACCTGTGTGCGATGACCGGACACGACGACTGGATCGACGAGGACTCGCCGCTGTCGATCACCCAACAGGCCAACGAGAAGGCCGAGGAACTCTACGCGTGGGTGAGTGAGCAGACCGTCGACGAGATCCGGGACCTGGCCACCGCCTTCCGCATCCCCAACGCCCCCGTGGCCAACGGTGCCAACGTCGAAGGACTGGACCATTTCGTCGCTCGGCAGTCGTTCGTCGTCAACCCGCGCGACGGCTTCACCCAACCGTCCCACCCCTATCGCATGGCGCCCGCGGCGCTGCGCCCCCCGCAGCCCGCGCCGCGCCTCGGCGAGCACACCGGCCACTACCGTTCGCGAACGTGCATTCCCCGTAGTGCCGAACGCTCGGCCGCTACCGGGAATGCACGTTCGCGCAACGGGTTGCCGTTCGACGGTCTGCGGGTGATCGACATGACCACCTTCTGGGCCGGCCCGAGTTGCACCCACCTGCTGGCCATGCTCGGCGCCGACGTGATTCATGTGGAATCGACCCGCCATCCCGACGGCACCAGGCTGATCGCAGGCATCCCGGTCACCGAGGAACTCTGGTGGGAACGCTCGCCGATCTTCTCAGGCCTGAACACCAACAAGCGTGGGGTGACGCTGAACCTGCAGAGCGGGGAGGGCCGCGACCTGCTCAGGCGACTGATCGCCACCTCCGATGTCCTGGTGGAGAACTTTACCCCGCGGGTGCTGGAGAGCATGGGACTGACCTACGACGAGGTCAGGGCCGTCCGCCCCGACGTGATCATGCTGCGGATGCCGGGTTTCGGTCTCGACGGCCCGTGGCGCGACAACCCGGCGTTCGCCTATGTCATCGAAGCGGCCGCCGGAATCAGCTGGCTGACGGGCTATCCCGACCAGAATCCGTACGAGCCGTACTCGGTCGGCGATCCCAACGCCGGCATCCACGCTCTCAACGCGCTTTTGCTCGCGCTGGCACACCGGCAGCGGACCGGTGAGGGTTCGATGGTGGAGGCCGCCATGGTCGATGCCGCGCTGAATGTAGCGGCCGAGCAGGTCATCGAACACTCGGCATACGGCGCGTTGCTGGAACGTGCCGGTAATCGCGGTCCCGCTGCCGCGCCGCAGAACCTGTACCGCACCAACGAGATCGATGAGTTCGGCCGCCCCGACAGCTGGGTAGCGATTGCCGTGGCCACCGACGCGCAGTGGTCCGGCCTGTGTGATGCGCTGGGCCGTCCCGAGTGGATGGTGTCCGGTGAGCTGGCCACCGCGGACCAGCGGCACGTGCACCACGACATTATCGACCGGCGACTGTCCACCTGGTGTGCCGAGCACACCGGCGACGAGGTCGTATCCGCACTGTGGGCGCACGACGTGCCGGTGGCCAAGGTGCTCCAGCCGCACCGCCAGAACGAACTCGCGCAGCTGCGATCGCGGAATTTCTTCGAGCCGGTCGAGCACCCGGTCAACCCGACGACGCTTCACAGCACGTTGCCGTTTCGCTTCTCCCGCGGGCCGGAGCGGGTGCACACCACCCCCGCCCCACTGCTCGGCCAGCACAACCGCGAACTGCTCCGGGAGATCGGGCTCGACGACGCCGACGTCGACCGGCTCGAAGCCGAAGGCATCATCGGAAGCTCGCCGGCCCGCTAGCCTCACAGTCCATGACGATCACGCCGTCTGACATCCTGCTGACCGGTCGCGTCGCGGTCGTGACCGGGGGAGGGGCGGGTATCGGCCGCGGAATCGCCGCGGGTCTGACGGCATTCGGGGCATCGGTGGCCATCTGGGAGCGGGATCCGCAGACCTGCGCCGCGGCGGCGGAGGCGGTCGGGGGGCTGGGCCTGACGACCGACGTGCGAGACAGCGAGGCCGTCGACGCCGCGCTCCAGCGCACCGAACAGGAACTCGGCCTGGTGTCGATTCTGGTCAACAACGCCGGCGGTACCTTCAACTCGCCTCTGCTGGACACCTCCGAGAACGGCTGGGATGCGTTGTATCGCAGCAACCTCCGCCATGTCCTGCTGTGTACGCAGCGGGTGGCGCGCCGTCTCGTCGACACGTCGAGCCCGGGCATCGTCATCAACATCACCTCGATCGAGGGCGCCCGCGCAGCCCCTGGATACGCGGCCTACGCGGCCGCCAAGGCGGGCGTGATCAACTACACCAAGACCGCGTCTTTCGAGCTGGCGCCCCACGGTATCCGGGTGAACGCGCTGGCGCCGGACCTGACGATGACGGAGGGTCTGCGCGGGCTGACCGGAGGTCGCCTCGACGGGGTCGGCGGCGCAATCCCGATGCGCCGAGCCGGGGATGTCGACGAGATGGCAGCGGCGGCGGTGTTCCTCGCCTCCGACATGGCTTCTTACGTCACTGGACAGACAATCCACGTCGACGGCGGCACCGAGGCCGCCGGCGGTTGGTACTTCCATCCGCAGACGGGCGAAGCCACCCTCGGCCCCGGGTGAGGGTCATGTGTCCGGGGACGGGTCTCCCAGCTTGCGGCGGACGGCGCCCCACGGATCGGCGTACTGTCCCGGCTGCTTCCAGTAGGCCCCACGGCGTTTCAGCAGCGCCCGCACCAGCGGTGCCAGCAGCGGAAGGACATACCGGGACGGCCCGGCCTGTGCACGCGACTCGTTCAGCATGTCCTGCCACGAATAGTGCTGGAACTGCAGCGCTTCCTGAGCTCGGGCGGTGTCCATCCAGTCGGTGACGAACCAGTCGTCGTCGCTGTTCGGGTCACCCTTGCGGCCGGGCACCAAACCGCCTTTGAGGCCGCGGGACTCG
>Ga0208328_1001005_pt1 | contig 10942 bp, 8 predicted proteins | sample DeeseametaMP2633_FD_184170 | JGI IMG/M metagenome (GOLD analysis project Ga0208328, IMG submission 184170) | Marine microbial communities from the Deep Atlantic Ocean - MP2633 (SPAdes) | ecosystem: Environmental > Aquatic > Marine > Unclassified | place: Northeast of Antigua and Barbuda, North... | reverse complement strand
ACCGACAATCCCACCGTCAGGTTGCCCGCCGTGGCATCCTGATCAGACCCGGACCTCTCCGAAGGTCGACGCTCCTACACCACGCGCGGGGGCACTATCACAGGTCTGGGCGCGCGCAACAGCAGGCCGTGGTGAATTCCGCCTGAGGCATTGACCGACTGTCGGTCCGGCTGCGTTCTCAGCTCTCAGCTCTCAGCTCTCAGCTCTCAGCTCTCAGCTCTCAGCTCTCAGCTCTCAGCTCTCAGCTCTCAGCTCTCAGCTCTCAGCTCTCAGCTCTCGGGCCGGTGTTGCGTAAGCCGAAGGCGCCGCACCTGTTCTGCCGCAAGATCGAGGTCCGTGATCGGGCGGCGCGGGTCCGGGAGAGACTCCGCGCCGCCCGGAAAGGGGCGGGGAGGCCGGGGCCTCCCCTTGTGTCACTCCGCCGCGACGGCGGCGGCTTCGTCGGGGCGGTAGTTGAGGATCGGCGCCAGCCAGCGCTCGGCCTCTTCCAGCTCCATGCCCTTGCGGGCGGCGTAATCCGCCACCTGGTCGCGCTCGACCTTGGCAACGCCGAAGTAGTAGGCGTCGGGATGGCCGATGTAGAGCCCCGAGACCGAGGAGCCCGGCCACATCGCCATGCTCTCGGTCAGCTCGACCCCGGTCGCGACCTCGGCGCCCAGCAGGTCGAAGAGGGTGCGCTTCTCGGTGTGGTCTGGCTGCGCGGGGTAGCCGGGTGCCGGGCGGATGCCGCGATAGGGCTCGCGGATCAGCTCCTCGGGGGTGAAGGCCTCGTCGGGGGCATAGCCCCAGAGCTCGCGCCGCACCCGCTCGTGCAGCATCTCGGCCATCGCCTCGGCGAAGCGGTCCGCCAGCGCCTTGACCATGATCGCGCCATAGTCGTCACCGGCCTTCTCGAAGCCCTCGGCCAGCGCCTGCTCCTCGGGGCCCGCGGTCACCACGAAGCCGCCGACGTAGTCGAGCACACCCGCGGGCGCGACGAAATCCGCCAGCGCGAGGTTCGGGCTGTCCCTGCGCTTGGAGGTCTGCTGGCGCAGCGTGTGCAGCGTCGCAAGCGGCTCGGTGCGGGTGGCGTCGGTGAACAGCCGGATGTCGTCCTGCTCGCGATTGGCGGGCCAGAAGCCCACCACGGCGCGCGGGCCGAACCACTCTTCGCCGATGATCCGCTGCAGCATCGCCTGCGCGTCGTCGAACAGGTTGCGGGCGGCCTCGCCGTAGGTCTCGTCCTCGAGGATGCGCGGGTAGACGCCCTTGAGCTCCCATGTCTGGAAGAACGGCGTCCAGTCGATGTAGCTGGCGATCTCGGCGAGATCCCAGTCGTCGATCACCTTGGCGCCGGTGAAGCTCGGCTCGGGGACCTCGTAGCCGGTCCAGTCGATCTGCTTGGCATTGGCGCGCGCGGCGGCCAGCGGCAGCCGGGTCTTGGCGCGCTCGGCCCGCTCGTGGCGCTCGGCGACCTCGGCGTATTCGCTGCGGATGCCGTCGATGTAGCCCTGCCGCTGGGTCTCGCTCAGCAGCGAGGACACCACGCCCACCGCGCGCGAGGCGTCGGTCACGTAGATCGCCTGGTTGCGGGTGTAGCGAGGCGAGATCTTCACCGCGGTGTGCACCTTCGAGGTGGTGGCGCCGCCGATCAGCAGCGGCACGTCGAAGCCCTCGCGCTCGAGCTCGGTGGCAAGGTGGACCATCTCGTCGAGCGAGGGGGTGATGAGGCCGGAGAGGCCGATCACGTCGACGTTGTGGGCCTTGGCCTCCTCGAGGATCTTCTGCGGCGGCACCATGACGCCGAGGTCGATGATCTCGTAGTTGTTGCAAGCAAGGACGACGCCGACGATGTTCTTGCCGATGTCGTGGACGTCGCCCTTCACGGTGGCCATCAGCACGCGGCCGGCGCTGTCGCGCCCGCCGGCCTTCTCGGCCTCCATGTAGGGCAGCAGCACGGCGACGGCCTGCTTCATGACGCGCGCGGATTTCACCACCTGCGGCAGGAACATCTTGCCGGCGCCGAAGAGGTCGCCGACGACGTTCATGCCCGCCATCAGCGGGCCCTCGATGACGTCGAGCGGCTTCGCGGCGGCCAGACGGGCCTCCTCGGTGTCCTGATCGACGAACTCGGTGATGCCGTTGACCAGCGCGTGCTCGAGCCGCTTCTCGACCGGCCACTCGCGCCATGCGAGGTCGCGCTTCTTCTCTTCGCGGGCGCCGCCGCGGAACCGTTCGGCCACGTCGAGCAGACGCTCGGTGGCGGTGCCGCCGGCCTTGGGCGCGCGGTTCAGCACCACGTCCTCGCAGGCCTCGCGCAGCTCGGGGTCGATCTGGTCGTAGACCGCGAGCTGGCCCGCGTTCACGATGCCCATGTCCATGCCCGCTTTGATGGCGTGATACAGGAACACCGCGTGCATCGCCTCGCGCACCGCCTCGTTGCCGCGGAAGCTGAACGACAGGTTCGAGACCCCGCCCGACACGTGGCAGTGCGGCAGGTTCTGGCGGATCCAGCGGGTCGCCTCGATGAAGTCGACGCCGTAGTTGTCGTGCTCCTCGATGCCGGTGGCGACGGCAAAGATGTTGGGGTCGAAGATGATGTCCTCGGGCGGGAAGCCCACGGTCTCGGTCAGCAGCTTGTAGGCACGGGCGCAGATCTCGGTCTTGCGCTTGAAGCTGTCGGCCTGTCCGTCCTCGTCGAAGGCCATGACCACGACCGCGGCACCGTAGGCGAGGCAGAGCCCGGCTTGGTGCAGGAAGGACTCCTCGCCCTCCTTGAGCGAGATCGAGTTCACCACCGGCTTGCCCTGCACGCATTGCAGGCCGGCCTCGATCACCTCCCACTTGGAGCTGTCGATCATGATCGGCACGCGGGCGATGTCGGGCTCGGCGGCGACGAGGTTGAGGAACTCGATCATCGCCTGCTTCGAATCGATGAGCCCCTCGTCCATGTTGATGTCGATGATCTGGGCGCCGTTCTCGACCTGATCGCGCGCCACGTCCAGCGCCGCGGCGTAGTCGCGGTTGGTGATGAGCTTGCGGAACCGGGCCGAGCCGGTGACGTTGGTGCGCTCGCCGACGTTGACGAAGGGAATGTCGCTGGTCAGCACGAAGGGCTCGAGGCCCGAGAGGCGGAGCAGGGGCTTATGCATCGGCGGTTTCCTCGATCTGGCGCGGGGCGTAGGCGGCGACGTGCTCGGCGATGGCACGGATATGCTCGGGCGTGGTGCCGCAGCAGCCGCCGACGAGATTGACCAGACCCTCGCGGGCGAAGACCTCGACCTTGGCGGCGGTGTCCTCGGGCTCCTCGTCGTACTTGCCGAAGGCGTTGGGCAGGCCGGCGTTGGGGTAGGCGCAGATCCGGGTGTCGGCGACAGCGGAGAGTTCTGCGAGGTGCGGCCGCATGGCGTCGGCGCCGAGCGCGCAGTTCAGGCCCACGCTGAACGGGCGGGCGTGGCGCACCGAGTGCCAGAAGGCGGTGGGCGTCTGGCCCGAGAGGGTGCGGCCCGAGGCGTCGGTGATGGTGCCCGAGATCATGATCGGCAGCCGCGCACCGTGCTCGGCGAAGGCCTCGAAACAGGCGAAGATCGCGGCCTTGGCGTTCAGCGTGTCGAAGATCGTCTCGATCAGGATCAGGTCGGCGCCGCCGGCGATGAGGCCGCGGATCTGCTGGCCGTAGGCGCGGCGCAGGTCGTCGAAGGTGACGGCGCGGTAGCCCGGGTCGTTGACGTCGGGGCTGATCGAGGCGGTGCGGTTGGTCGGGCCCACGGCGCCCGCGACCCAGCGCGGGCGGCCGTCCTCGGCGGTGGCGCGGTCGAGCGCCCGGCGCGCCACGCGGGCGCCCTCGACGTTCAGGTCGAAGACCGCCTGTTCCATCGCGTAGTCGGCCTGAGCGATGGTGGTCGAGGAGAATGTGTTGGTCTCGACGATGTCGGCCCCGGCCTTGGCGAAGGCGTAATGAATGTCCTCGATCGCCTTGGGCTGGGTCAGGATCAGCAGGTCGTTGTTGCCCTTCTGCGGATGATCCGAGTGGAACGAGCAGCATTGCCCGCCGTGGCCGCGGAAGTCGTCCTCGTCCAGACCGAGGGTCTGGATCTGCGTGCCCATCGCCCCGTCGAGGATGAGGATGCGTTCGCGGGCGGCCCTTGTCAGGTCGGCCACGGTCTTGGTCGGCGGAAGAATGAAGCTGTGCATGTCGGACCTGCCTTTATCAGGCTTCACGGATACTCCACACGGGCCGCACAATCAAATTCAACGATCGTGACAGGATCATGAGGTTCATTCATATAGCCGCCGCCGTGACGTCGTGCAAAACGTCCCTGGAACGGGCCCGGCCGCGCATCTGCCGGGCCCCGCGTCCGTCACCGGTCAGTGCGCGACCATGACGTGGCGGACCACGGAATAGTCCTCGAGCGCGTAGGAGGACATGTCCTTGCCGTAGCCCGACTGCTTCATGCCGCCATGGGGCATCTCGTTGGTCAGCATGAAGTGGGTGTTCACCCAGGTGCATCCGTATTGCAGCCGCGAGGCCACCTGCATGCCCTTCGAGATGTCCCTGGTCCAGACCGACGAGGCCAGCCCGTATTCGCTGTCGTTGGCCCAGGTGATGGCCTCCTCGGGGTCCGAGAACCGGGTGACCGAGACCACCGGGCCGAAGACCTCGCGCCGCACGATCTCGTCGCTCTGCAGGGCGCCGGCCACGACGGTGGGCGTGTAGAAGAAGCCGCCGCCCTCGGGAATCGCGCCACCGGTGGTGACCTCGATGTGGTTGGCCTCGCGGGCACGGGCCACGAAGCTCGCCACCCGGTCGCGCTGGCGCTGCGAGATCAGCGGGCCGATCTCGTTCTTCTCGTCGTCGGCGTCGTTGTAGGTGATGCTCGAGACCGCATCGGTGAGGTCGGCGACGAAATTGTCGTAGACCGAGGCATGGGCATAGATCCGGCAGGCGGCGGTGCAGTCCTGCCCGGCGTTGTAGAAGCCGAAAGCCCGCAGCCCCTCGACCGTGCCCGCGATGTCGGCGTCGTCGAAGACGATGACCGGGGCCTTGCCGCCGAGCTCGAGATGGGTGCGCTTGATGGTCTTGTTGGCCGCCTCGAGGATCTTGCGCCCGGTGGCGATGTCGCCGGTGAGCGAGATCATCGCCACCTTGGGGTGGTGGATCAGCGCCGAGCCCACGGTCTCGCCCCGGCCGAGGATGATGTTGACCACGCCCTCGGGCAGCACCTCGGCGAAGATCCCGGCGATCTTGAGCGCGGTCAGCGGCGTCTGCTCGGAGGGCTTGAAGACCACGGTGTTGCCGGCGCCGATGGCGGGGGCGATCTTCCACGCCATCATCATCAGCGGGTAGTTCCACGGCGCGATCGAGGCCACCACGCCGATGGGATCGCGGCGGATCATCGAGGTGAAGCCCTCGAGATACTCGCCGGCCACCGGCCCGGTCATGCAGCGCACGGCGCCCGCGAAGAAGCGGAAGCAGTCGACGATGGCGGGCAGCTCGTCCCCCAGCGCCAGCGGGCCGGGCTTGCCGCAGTTGAGCGCCTCGAGCCTGGCGAACTCCTCGGCCTCGGCCTCGATGCGGTCGGCGATCTTCAGCAGGTAGCCCGAGCGCTCGGCGGGGGTGGTGCGGGACCATTTCGCAAAGGCCTTGTCGGCGGCGGCGACCGCCTCCTCGACCTGCGCCAGCGAGGCCTCGGGCAGGGTGCAGATGACCTCTCCGGTGCGGGGGTTGAGGATCTGCTCCTCGGTCTCGGTGCCAAGGACGCGCTGCGCGCCGATCAGCATCTGGGTGTCCATGGGTGTTCTCCCTGTCTTTTCTCGTTGGGGGGTCATTTCTCGGCGCCGGCGGTGTGTTCGCCGTCGCGGGTCAGGTAGTAGGCCGCGAGGATGGGCAGGAAGGTGACCAGCACCACCGCCATCGCCACCACGTTGGTGACCGGCCGCTGGCGCGGGCGCACCAGTTCCTCGAGCATCCAGATCGGCAGCGTGGTCTGCTGGCCGGCGGTGAAGGTGGTCACGATGACCTCGTCGAAGCTGAGCGCAAAGGCCAGCATGCCGCCCGCCAGCAGCGCAGTGCCGATGTTGGGCAGGATCACCAGCGTGAAGGTCTGCAGCCCGTCGGCGCCGAGATCCATCGCCGCGTCGATCAGCGCCCCCGAGGTGCGGCGGAACCGCGCCACGGCGTTGTTGTAGACGATGACGATGCAGAAGGTCGCGTGGCCCAGCACGATGGTCCATGTGCTGAAGGGGATCTCCAGCAGCGAGAAGGCCGAGCGCAGCGAGATGCCGGTGATGATCCCGGGCAGGGCGATGGGCAGGATCACAAGAAGCGAGATGGTCTCGCGTCCGAAGAACCGCGACCGGGACACGGCGGCGGCGGCGAGCGTACCCAGCACCAGCGCGATGGTCGTCGAGATCGCCGCGACCTTGAGCGACAGGCCAAGCGCCTGCCAGACATCGGGGCGGCCCACGGTGACGGCAAGCCACTTGGTGGTGAGCCCGGGCGGCGGCCACTGGTAGCTCGTTTCTTCGGTGGTGAAGGCGTAGACGAAGATCAGCGCGATGGGGGCCAGCAGGAAGATCAGGCCGCCGAAGGCCGCGAGGCGCAGGGCGAGGGGGGCGCGGGCGTCAGAGTGCATCGAAGGCTCCCATGCGGCGCGCGGACCAGAGGTAGATCCCCATGATGACGATGGGCACCACGGTGAAGGCGGCCGCCAGCGGGATGTTCCCGGCGGTGCCCTGCTGGGTGTAGACCGCCTGCCCGATGAAGAGCCGCGACGAGCCGATGATCTGCGGGATGATGTAGTCGCCCAGCGTCAGCGAGAAGGTGAAGATCGAGCCCGCGACCACCCCCGGCAGCGCCAGCGGCAGGATCACCAGCCGGAAGTTCTGCCGCGGCGTGGCGCCGAGATCTGCCGCCGCCTCGATCAGCGTCGCGGGCACGCGCTCGAGCGAGGCCTGCACCGGCAGGATCATGTAGGGCAGCCAGATGTAGGTGAAGACGATGAAGGTGCCGAGGTAGCTGACCGAGAGCGAGTTGCCCCCGATGACCGGCACCGCCAGCACCGCCTCGAGCAGCCATGTCAGGTGCAGCTTGGCGAAGAGCCAGGTCAGGATGCCCTCCTTGGCGAGCACCAGCTTCCACGCGTAGACCTTGACGAGGTAGCTCGACCACAGCGGCAGCATGATCCCGAGGTAGAACACCGCCTTCCAGCGGCCCCGGGCGTAGCGGGCGGCGAAATAGGCGATGGGGAAGGCGAGGATGGCGCTCGCCACCGTCACCGAGGACGCCATCAGCACGGTGCGCAGGATGATGTCGAAATTGTAGGGCCGCAGCAGCTCGCCGTAGGTCTTGAGGGTGAACTCGCGCACCACGAGGCCCGAGAACTCGTCGATCGAGAAGAAGCTCTGGATCAGCAGGGCGATCAGGGAGCCTACGTAGACGATCCCGAGCCAGAGCGTGATCGGCAGCACCATGAGGAAGACGAACATCCGCGGGTGGCGCAGGATCCAGTCGATGAGGCGCGGCAGCAGCCCGCCGCGCGGCGCGAAGATCGCGGGCGCCGGATCGCGGGCAGTGGCGGAAAGGGGGGCGGCCTGCGTCATGCGGCCCCCAGCAGGTGGGCGCGGGCGGCGTCCCACGAGACGCGGGTGGCGGTCCCGGGATCGGGGGCTTCGGCATGGGGCGGTACCAGCGCGGTCAGGGGCTGGCCGTCGAGATCGAGCGCAAGCCGCGTGTAGCGGCCGTGGAAGGCGCGGGCGGTGACGGTGGCGGGACGGCCCGCGGGGTCGAGCACGATGTCCTCGGGGCGCAGGCTTGCCCACTGGCCGGCGGGGCCGACGCCCGCGACATCGGCGGGAATGACATTGGACGAGCCGACGAAATCCGCCACGAAGCGTGAGGCGGGGCGGCGGTAGATCTCTTCCGGCGTGCCGATCTGCTGCACGCGGCCCTCGGCGAAGACCGCCACGCGGTCGGCCATCGACAGCGCCTCGTCCTGGTCATGGGTGACGAAGACGAAGGTGAGGCCGAGGCTGCGCTGCAGGGTCCGCAGCTCTTCCTGCATCTGCTCGCGCAGCTTAAGGTCGAGCGCCCCCAGCGGCTCGTCGAGCAGCAGCACCCGGGGCTTGTTGACCAGCGCCCGGGCCAGCGCCACGCGCTGGCGCTGGCCGCCCGACAGCTCGCCGGCGCGGCGGTCGCCGTAGCCGCCGAGCTCGACCAGCTCCAGCGCCTCGCGGGCGGCGCGGTGACGCTCGGCGCGGCCGACGCCCTTGACCCGCAGCCCGAAGCCCACGTTGTCGAGCACGTTCATGTGCGGGAAGAGCGCGTAGCTCTGGAACACGGTGTTGACGTTGCGCAGATAGGGCGGCACGCCCTCGGCGCGTTCGCCGAAGATCTCGATATGCCCGGCGGTGGGCTGTTCGAAGCCCGCCACGAGGCGCAGGCAGGTGGTCTTGCCCGAGCCCGAGGGCCCGAGCATGGCGAAGAATTCGCCGTCGCGAATGGCGAGGTCGACCTCGTCCACGGCCTTCACCGGTCCGAAATGGCGCGACACGCCCCGGAAGGTTACAGCATCCATCAGGTCAGTCTTTCGAGGGAAGAGAGAGGGGGAGGCGCACCGGGTGGGCCGGCGCGCCTCGGTCACGTCGCGATCAGCGCCCGCCGATCACGCCGATGTAGTCGGACACCCAGCGGTAGTAGGGCACGCAGCTGCCCTGGCTTTCGCATTGCGACACCGGGGTGCGCCAGAAGGCGATCTTCTCGAAATCGTCGAGGCCGTTGGCAGAGCAGCCCTCGGCGGTCTGCATTCCCGAGCCGTCGGTGCAGGCCTCGGGGACCGAGGGCACGGCGCCGAACCAGACCGAGAGGTCGGATTGCAGGTTGGACGAGAGCGAGTGCTCCATGAACTTGTAGGCGCAGCTCGGGTGCTCGCTGTCGGCGTGCAGCATCAGCGTATCGGCCCAGCCGGTGGCGCCTTCCTCGGGGATGGTCGAGGCCACGGGGGCGCCGTCGGCCTTGAGCAGGTTGACCTGGAACGGCCACGAGGACGAGGCCACGACGCCCTCGTTCTTGAAGTCGTCGATCTGGATGAAGGCGTCGTGCCAGTAGCGCGAGACCAGCGTGCGCTGGGTGCGCAGCAGGTCGAGCGCGGCGGCATATTGCGCGTCGTTCAGCTCGTAGGGCGAGGTGATGCCGAGGTCGGGCTGGTGCGCCATCAGGTACATGGCGGCGTCGGCCACGTAGATCGGGCCGTCATAGGCCTGCACCCGGCCCTCGTTGCTCTCGCCGTCCTGCAGGGTCATCGGCTCGAAGACCACCGACCAGCTCGTCGGCGCCTCGGGGAAGACCTCTGTGTTGTACATCAGCACGTTCGGGCCCCACATGAAGGGCGTGCCGTAATGGGTGCCATCCACGGTGTGCCAGGGCGCGTCCTTGAGGCGGTCGTCGACCTTGGACCACGACGGGATCAGGTCCACGTTGACGGGCTGCAGGCGTTTGCCGGCGATCAGCCGCAGCGAGGCGTCGCCCGACGCGGTCACCAGGTCGAAGCCGCCCTCGTTCATCAGCGCCACCATCTCGTCCGAGGTGTTGGCGGTCTTGACCTCGACCATGCAGCCGGTCTCTTCCTCGAACTTGGTCACCCAGTCGAACGCGGGGTCGGTCTCGCCGCGCTCGATGTAGCCCGGCCAGGCGACGATGGAGACCGAGCCCTCGCCCTCGCCAAGCTCGGTGAGCATCTCCTGGGCGGACAGCGGAAGGCTGGTGGCGGCAACGAGCGCGAGGCCCGACACGCAGCCGTGGAAGATCTTTTTCATCTTGCGTTCCCTGTTGCAGCGGGAGTCCGTGCTCCCTTGCCGCAAGCGTGGGTAGAGAAATCCGATTTCACAAATTCAATTGTCAGGTTGGCCGTATCGGAATTTCCGATACCTCCCCTGCAACGCCGCGCTGGCGTCGGATTATCGAACGTTCTTGTAGGTTTGCGCCGAGCGGATGAATTCGCGGGTCGCGGGCGAGAGCGGCGCGCCCTTGCGCCAGACCACCCCCACTTGCACAACCGGCAGGCTTCCCGACACGTCGCGCGACACGATGCGGTCGCCTTCCAGCGACCAGCGGCGATAGACCAGCTCCGGGAGGATGGCGATTCCCGCGCCGGTCGCCACCAGCGAGCGCACCGCCTCGACCGAGCGGGTGCGGAACGCCACCCTCGGGCGGGCGCCGAAGGCCGAGAGCAGCTTGCGGGTGGCCTCCTCGATCTCGTCCACGCGCAGCATGATGACGGGTTCGTCCACGAGGTCCTCGATGGAGACCGAGGTGCGGGTCGACAGCTCGTGGCCGTTGGGCAGCCAGAGCTGGTAGGGCGAGGTGTCGATGATCTCGGTCTGCAGCGCCATGCGGTCGCGCATGTTGGTGGTCACCATAACCGCCGCGTCGAGCTCGCCGCCGATCAGCAGGTGCTCGAGATACTCGCCGCTGTCCTCGAGCGCGGTCACCTCGACGCCGGGGTTGGCGCGGCGGAAGCGCGAGAGGATGTCCGAGAGCACGTAGCCCGCCACCAGCGAGGTGACGCCCACGTGCAGCTTGCCGCTGATCCGGTCTGGATCCTTGGAAAGCGACAGCCGCGCGTCCGACACGCTGCCAAGGATGCCGGTCGCATGGCGCAGGAACTGGTGGCCCTTCTGGGTGATGTCGAGGCCGCGCGGGTGGCGCTCGAAGAGCCGCACGCCGAGATCGGCCTCGAGCTCGCGGATCGCCTCGGTCACCGCCGATTGCGAGATCGCCAGCGCCTGCGCGGCCCCCGAGACCGTGCCGCTTTCGGCGACGGCGAGGAAGTACCGCAGCTGTCTGAGTGTGAATGCCATGCGCTCCGCCCCTGCCTGTGCGCGTCCCCGGATCGGTCACCGTGGGGGCGCCCCCGGGCGGCAGCAGACCGCCCGAGGGCGGCAGATGCAAGCCCGCCGCGTCACG
>Ga0208328_1000999_pt1 | contig 10998 bp, 8 predicted proteins | sample DeeseametaMP2633_FD_184170 | JGI IMG/M metagenome (GOLD analysis project Ga0208328, IMG submission 184170) | Marine microbial communities from the Deep Atlantic Ocean - MP2633 (SPAdes) | ecosystem: Environmental > Aquatic > Marine > Unclassified | place: Northeast of Antigua and Barbuda, North... | reverse complement strand
CCGATCAGCTCGGTCTCCTCGGCGTCGAGGAGCGCGTAGTTGAAGGACTCGTGGGTCTGCATCTCCTCCCAGTGCCGCTGCAGGTCCTCGCGGTCGGCCTCGGCGCTCATGTCGGCCGGGGGCCAGCCCCAGGCCGCGCCGTAGATCGACCACAGGCGCTCGCGGGAGCCCATCACGGCGAGCATGTCCTTCTCGGTGTCGTCGGCGGTGATCGGGCGCAGGTGGTGGCCGGTGGGCAGGTCCACCCGCAGCGGGTGCTCCCAGTCCGGGGGGAGCCAGGTCGTGGTCATGAGCAGATGGTGGCGCCCGGCGGCAGCCGTCCGCCAGGCATTTCCGCGGCGGGCGCACGCCACGGAGCCGCCGAGCGCCGGGGTCCCTGGTCCGGGGCGCCTCCTGGCGTAGGCTCGGCGCACCCCGGGCACTCCGGCGGCGATGACGAGAAGCAGGAGGTGGACCGGCTCATGGTGCACCTGACCCTCGCGGGCACGAGCGAGGACGGGAAGCGCCTGCTCCTGGTCAGCGACGCCGGGGAGGAGTACACCCTCGACGTCGACGCCCGGCTCCGCAGCGCCCTGCGCGGCGAGACGTCACGACTCGGTCAGTTGGAGATCACCATGGAGAGCGTCCTGCGGCCTCGCGACATCCAGGCCCGCATCCGGGCCGGAGAGACGCCGGAGGCGGTCGCCGAGGCGGCCCAGACCAGCGTCGAGAAGATCATGCCGTTCGCCGGGCCCGTCCTCGCCGAGCGCGAGCACGTCGCCCAGCGGGCCCAGCGCAGCTCGGTACGCCGCCGCAACGGCGACGGGGCCCGCATCCTCGGCGAGGCGGTCGAGTCGCACCTGCGCTCGATCAACGTCGGGGCCGACACCGTCGCCTGGGACGCCTGGCGGCGCGAGGACGGCCGCTGGGTGCTCACCGCCGACTTCGCCACCCAGGCCCGCAGCGGCACCGGCACCTACACCTACGACATGCCCGGCAACTACGTCGTGGCCGAGGACGACGACGCCCGCTGGCTGATCGGCGACCGCTCCGCCACCCCGGCCGCGCCGCCGGCCCCCGACGACCTCGAGCAGGTGCGCCGCCGCCGCGCCGCTGCCCTCGACGAGCCCGACCAGCTGCCGCTGGGTGACGACGCGATCCACCTGGTCGCGCCGGAGACCGTCCCCGACCTCCACGACGAGACGCCCGCCGAGCAGGTGCGCACCGACGCCGAGCCGGGTCAGCCCGAGCCCGCGCCCGAGCGCGAGGCGGACGCGGCCCCCGCCGCGCGCGAGACCACCGAGCCCCCGGCCGCCGAGCCCGCGCAGCAGGCCGAGGCCGCGCGGCCCGAGCACCTCGACGAGCCGGCGGCCCGCAAGCCGACCCGCAAGCGCGGACGCGCCTCGGTGCCCAGCTGGGACGAGATCATGTTCGGCGGCTCGAAGGAGTAGTCCCCGCGCGAACGCGGTGCCCTTCGGGGTCCTCACGCGCCTCCGGGCAGGACTAGTCTCCGCCCATGGCCTACTTCGTGACCGGTGCCACCGGGTTCATCGGCCGGTTCCTCGTGACCGAGCTGCTCGACCACCGCGAGGGCGAGATCTTCGTGCTCGTGCGGGCCGGCAGCCGCCACCGCATGGAGGCGCTGATCCGGCGCTGGGGCACTGACCGCGTCACGCCGGTCGTCGGCGACCTGTCGCAGGACGGCCTCGGCGTGGACCCCGCCTGGGTCGCCGAGCACCGTGGCTCCGTCGAGCACTTCTTCCACCTGGCGGCCATCTACGACATGACCGCCGATGACGCGACCAACGAGACCATGAACGTCGGCGGCACCCGCCACGCCGTCCAGCTCGCCGAGGCGCTCGAGGTCGGCTGCTTCCACCAGGTGTCGTCGGTGGCGGCCGCCGGTGAGCACCACGGCCGCTTCGACGAGACGATGTTCGACCAGGGCCAGCACCTGCCCTCGCCATACCACCGCACGAAGTTCGAGTCCGAGCGGATCGTGCGCGAGGAGGCTTCGGTCCCCTGGCGCGTCTACCGCCCCGCGATCGTCGTCGGCGACTCCCAGTCCGGCGAGATGGACAAGGTCGACGGGCCCTACTACTTCTTCCCGCTCATGAAGATGCTGCGCGACCGGCTGCCGGCCTGGTTGCCGCTCGTCGGCGTCGACCTCGGCGACACCAACGTCGTGCCGGTGGACTACGTGGCCAAGGCGATGGACCACCTCGCCCACCGCCCCGACCTCGACGGCCAGGCCTTCCACCTGGTCAACCCCGAGCCGCAGCCGGTGGTCGAGGTCGTCAACACCTTCTGCGCCGCCGCCGGTGCCCCGCGCTTCGCCACGCCCGTCGACCGCGGCGTGACCCGGGCCGGGCCGCTCGCCCTGGTCCCCCGCGCGATGCGCCCCTCGACGTACGTCGGTGCGCTGGTGCGCAACGGGGTCGTGCAGTCGGTCCTCGACCCGCTGACCAGCCAGCTGGGCGTCCCCGCGGAGGTGCTGGGCCACACCGGGTTCGCCCCCGTCTTCGACTCCCGCCGCACCGAGCGGGCCCTGGCCGGCTCCGGGATCGGTGTGCCGGACCTGGAGTCCTACGCCCGCACGCTGTGGGCCTACTGGGAGGAGCACCTCGACGACTCGTGCGGTCGTGACGCCGACAACCGCGCGGCGTTGCAGGGCAAGCACGTCGTCATCACCGGCGCGTCCTCCGGCATCGGGCAGGTCACCGCGCTCAAGGTCGCGCAGTGCGGCGGCATCCCCGTGCTGGTCGCCCGCGGCAAGGACAAGCTCGAGGAGACCCGCGCGGTCATCGAGGCCCGCGGCGGCACCGCCCACGTCTACCCCTGCGACCTCTCCGACCTCGACGCCATCGACGCGCTGTGCGCGCAGCTGTGCGCCGAGCTGCCCTCGGTCGACTTCGTGGTCAACAACGCCGGTCGCTCGATCCGCCGCTCGCTCAAGCTCAGCCACGACCGCTTCCACGACTTCGAGCGGACCATGCAGCTGAACTACTTCGGGGCCATCCGCCTGGTCATGGGCCTCGTGCCGGCGATGCGCGAGCAGAAGCGCGGGCACATCGTGAACATCAGCTCCATCGGCGTGCAGACCAACCCGCCGCGGTTCTCGGCCTACGTCGCCTCCAAGGCGGCGCTGGACTCCTGGTCCAACGTGGTCTCCTCCGAGCTCGTCGGCGACGGCATCACCTTCACCGGCATCCACATGCCGCTGGTGCGGACGCCGATGATCGCCCCCACGAAGATCTACGACAAGTTCCCCACCATCTCCCCGGCGCAGGCCGCCGACCTGGTCATCAGGGCCATGGTCGAGCGCCCGCACGAGATCAACACCGCCCTGGGCAACGCCGGCGCGATCATGCACACGGTCGCGCCCAAGCTGGCCTTCCGCATCCTCAACATGGCCTACCACGTGTTCCCCGACTCAGCCGCCGCCCGCGGCGACGCGGCCCAGGGGTCGCGGGAGTCCGAGCAGATCATGCTGGCCAAGATCTTCAAGGGCATCCACTGGTGATCCGAAGCCGGGCCCGCGACCTCAGTCCTCGGCCACCGGTCGCGCAGGGTCGCTGACCCAGTCGCTCCACGAGCCCGGGTAGAGCGCGGCCCGCACGCCCACCAGCTGCAGGGCGAGCACGTCGAGGCACGCGGTGACGCCCGAGCCGCAGTACGCCGCGACGTCCGCCCCAGGCACGGCCCCGACGGCGGCGTACTCCTCGCGCAGCTCGGGGACCGTGCGGAACCTCCCGTCCGCCGTGAGGTTGAGCGCGGTCGGCACGTTCACGGCGCCGGGCACGTGGCCGGCCACCGGGTCCACGGGCTCCACCTCGCCCCGGTAGCGCTCACCTGCTCGCGCATCGACCAGCACGCCCACCGCCGGCACGTCGGCGGCGGCCACCACCGGCATCGAGCCCGGCTCGCCGTCCAGGTCACCGCGCACCGGGGTGACCCCGCCGGCCTCCACCGGCCCACCGTCGGCCACCCACGCGCTCCAGCCACCGTCCAGCACACGCACGTCCTCGACGCCGTGGTGACGCAGCAGCCACCAGGCACGGGCGGCCGCGTGACCGGACCAGTCGTCGTAGACCACGACGGGCCGACCGCGGGTCACCCCGGCCGCGCGCATCGCCTCCAGGAACGCGGCGGTGCTGGGCAGCGGGTGCCGGCCACCGCGGCGGTCCTCGCGGACCGGGGCGGCCAGGGCGGTGTCCAGGTCGACGTACGCCGCCCCCGGGACGTGCCCCGCCGCGTGCTCCCCGGCCCCCGGCGGGCCGCCCAGCCGGTAGCGCACGTCGAGCAGGGTCGGCGCCCGCCCGGCCTCCAGCAGCGCGCTCAGCTCGGCGGTGTCGATGAGGGGATGCACTGGCCCGGACATGCGCCCATCCTGCCGGACACCTAGGATCTCGCCCCGTGGCTGAGCTCCAGTTCTTCACCGGCACCATGGACTCCGGCAAGAGCACGCTGGCGCTCCAGACCAACCACAACCACGCCGCACGCGGCCGTCAGGGGCAGATCTTCGTCACCCGCGACCGGGCCGGCACCGGACGGCTCTCCAGCCGCCTCGGCCTCACCCACGACGCCCTCGAGGTCGACTCCGACTTCGACTTCTGGCGTCACGTCGTCGACCACCTCACGCAGGGCGCCCGGATCGACTACCTGATCTGCGACGAGGCCCAGTTCTACTCCCCCGACCAGATCGACCAGCTCGCCAAGATCGTCGACGAGCTGCAGATCGACGTCTTCGCCTTCGGCATCCTCACCGACTTCCGGACCCTGATGTTCCCGGGCTCCGCGCGCCTGGTAGAGCTCGCCGACCGGATGAACGTCCTGCAGGTCGAGGCGCTGTGCTGGTGCGGCAAGCGCGCCACCCACAATGCGCGCACCGAGAACGGCGTCATGGTCGTCGAGGGCGACGTCATCGTCGTCGGTGACGTCGAGCAGCCCGACCAGCACGACGCCGACGTCGACATCGCCTACGAGGTGCTCTGCCGCCAGCACCACCGCCGTCGGCTCACCGCCGCCCGCGCCAAGGCGGTCTCCCTCGCCCCGGAGCCGCTCCCCTTCGGCTGACCCCACCCTGCTGGTCGAGGCCACCTCGCGCAGCGTCGTTCCCGCTCGTTGGTCGAGGTGCGAGGAGCGCCAGCGACGAAGCCTCGAGACCCCGTACGCCGACGAGCAACCTCCCCACGGGGCGACTGGAGGGTCTGTCGTGACCCCCTTTCACGCCACGCCCTCCGGTCCGCTTCGACTCCGTGGTCGGCGCGGGTGGGCAGGAAGCGCTGAGCGCGTCCCGCGGCGGCCTCAGGCCTCGCCGACGTCCAGCAGCACCTTGCCCACGGCCCCGCCCTCGACGGCGGCGTGGGCGTCGGCGGCCCTCTCGAGCGGGTAGTGGTGAAGCGGCAGCCCGGCGTCCTCCCCCACCCGCAGCGCACCGGCCTCGACCGCCGCGGTGACGTCCTCCGCGGCGGCGGAGAGCAGCGCGCGGTCGAGGGTGTAGAGCAGCACCCCCTGGAGACGGAGGTTCTTGGCGAAGGTGGGGCGCACCGGCACGACTGCCTCGGCTCCCCCGTTGTCGGCGTAGTAGGCCAGCGTCCCGTGCACCCTCAGCACCTCGACGTCGACGGCGACGTTGCCGGCCAGCGAGACCTCGACGACCAGGTCGACGCCCTTCGGCGCCACCTCGCGTACGCCGGCGACGGTCGCGGCCGTGCCGTCGGTGTAGTCCACGGTGTGCTGGGCACCGGCCGCACGGGCCAGCGCCGCCTTCGCCTCGCTGCTCACGGTCGCGACGACCGTGGCCCCGGCCCACCGGGCCAGCTGGATGGCCGCGTTGCCCACCGCGCCGGCGCCGCCGGCGACCAGGACCGTCCGCCCCTCGAGCACGCCGGGGGCCAGCCGGGTGACCGTGCCCGAGGTGAGCGCCCGGTGCGCGGTGACGGCGGGGACCCCCAGCGACGCCCCGAGGTCGAAGGACGCGTCGTCGGGCAGGCGCACCAGGAGCGAGACGGGCTGGACCGTGTGCTCGGCCGCCGTGCCGCGGGGGCGCTGGTACTGCGCGAGGATGGTCCACACACGGTCGCCGACCGAGACCTCGGTGACCCCGGGGCCGACCTCCTCGACGACACCGGCGCCGTCCTGGCCGGGGACCACCTCGTCCCACGCACCGTTCATGCCGTTCGCGCGGAACTTCCAGTCCGTCGGGTTCACCCCGGCCCGCACGACCCGGACCCTGGCCTCCCCCGGGCCCGGCGTGGGCACCGGACGGTCGACCACCTCCAGGACGTCGGCGGCGGACCCGGTCTCGCGGTAGACGACAGCACGCATGGTGCCGAGCCTGCCAGAGCGCCCCAGCGCGACCACCCCCACCAGGACCGACGCCTACAGCGCCTCGGCCATCCCCGCGACCGCCCGCAGCCACGACTGGCGCGTCGCCTTCGACAGCTGCGCGTAGGGCACCACCGACCCCGCCACCAGCGCGGGGTCGTAGGGCACGCGGTAGACCGCCCGCGTGCGCTGCTCGTAGACGTCGACCAGGTCGGCTGCCAGCTTGTCGTCGACGGTCGGCGAGGGGTCGGAGAGCACGGTGACGGTCTTGTGCTTGAGGTCGGCGTAACCGGCGTCCTGGAGCGCGTCGAGCATCCACAGCCCGGAGTAGCCGGTGTCCTCACGCACCGTCGAGGTCACGACCAGCAGGTCCGCGGACTCCGCCGCGGCCAGCCAGTTCTCGGCGCGCATGTTGTTGCCGGTGTCGATCAGCAGGATGCGGTAGAACCGCTCGAGCAGCCGGTGCACCGCCAGGTAGTCCTCGGCGCGGATCGTGCCGGTCACGTCGGGGCGCTCGTCGGAGGCCAGGACGTCGAAGTGCGCGTCGCCCTGCGAGCGCACAAACGCCCCCAGGTCCCCGATCCGCGACTGGTAGACGTCGCTGAACCGCTCCAGGTCCTCCAGCAGCTCCCGGGTGGTGTTGCGGTGCGTGCTGCGGGTCCCCCGGATGCCCAGGGTGCCGCGGGTCTCGTTGTTGTCCCACGCGACCACTCCGCCGCCACGGACGGTGCCGAAGGTGTAGCCCGCAGCCAGCACCCCGGTCGTCTTGGCCGCCCCGCCCTTGGGGTTGATGAAGGCGATGGTGCGCGGGCCGTCGAAGTCGCGCTGCACCGCGCGGCGCAGCGTCTCGTGCTCCGCCTCCGCCGGGCCCATCGCCAGGTCGGCGAGGCCCCGCGTGACCCGGTTGACCCAGCCCCGCCAGCCCCAGGTCGCCGGGCCCAATCCGACCTCCTCGGCGCGACGGTCCAAGAAGTCCGTGGCGCTCATGAACCGGCGCGGCCCCTGCGGCTCCTCAGCAGCGGGCTGCTGAGCGGGCTGCTGGGCGGGCTGCTGGGCGGGCTGCTGGGCGGGCACCAGCGGCGCGCCGGCCACCCTGGTGGCCTCGGCGTCGCGGCGTCGGCCGTAGGCGGTGAGCTCGTCGGTGGTGTAGAGACGGTCGCTGGTGTCCCCGAGGTGTCCCTGCGTCATGAGCGGCTTCTTCCCCAGCCACGAGCCGGTCACACCACCTGCTCACAGCCCGGTGTCACGCAGCGCGCGCTCGACCACCCGGTGGAAGGTCGGGTAGGCGAAGTGCATGCCGCGCAGCGTCGGCACCGTCAGCCGCGCGTGGACCGCGGTCGAGAGCAGCCCGACCACCTCCCCGCCGTACGGCGCCACCACGCTCGCCCCCACCACGACCCCGCTCCCGGCGTCGGCGACGACTTTCACCACCCCGCTGGCCTCGTCGATCCAGCCGCGGGGGCTGCTGTCGACCTCGGCGGTGCCCACCACGACCGCGAGCCCGCGTTCCCGGGCCTGCGCCTCGGTCAGGCCCACCCCGGCGACCTCCGGGTCGGTGAACGTCACGCGCGAGACGGCGTGGTACTCCGCGGTGGGCCCGTCCTGCTCGAGCAGGTCGTGCACCGCGATCCGCGCCTGGTAGAGCGACATGTGCGTGTAGGCGCCGTGCCCCGTGACGTCCCCGACCGCCCACAGCCGCTCGGCGGCTCGGCAGTGCTCGTCGACCTCGACGGTGCTCGCCGTCGGGTCCAGCCCCACCGTCTCCAGGCCGACGTCGTCCAGGTGCGGCCGACGCCCGGTGGCCACCAGCAGGTGCGCGGCCCGCACGACACCGGAACCGGTCGTCAGCTCGAAGCACGTCCCGTCGTGGCCGACCCGCTCCACCTCCGTGCGGGTCCGCACGTCGATGCCCTCCTGGCGCAGGACCCGGGCGACGACCTCGGAGGCCTCCGGCTCCTCCGGGCCCAGGATCCGCTCGGCCGACTCCAGCAGCGTCACGCGGCTGCCGAGCCGTCCGAAGGCCTGGGCGAGCTCGCAGCCGATGTTGCCGGCCCCGAGCACCGCCAGCGACCCCGGCGCCTCCTCGACACCGAACACCTCCCTGTTGGTCCAGTACGGCGTGCCGGCCAGGCCTGCCACGGGGGGTACCGCCGGCGACGTCCCGGTGTTGAGCAGCACCCCGCGACGACCGGTCACCAGCACCGGCCCCTCGTCGGTCTCGACCCGGACCCGTCCCGGGCCGTCCAGCCGCCCGTGGCCGCGCACGATCCGCACGCCGGCGGACTCCATCGGCTCGGTGTGCCCGTCGTCGTGCCAGTCGTGGGTGGCCTCGCGGATGCGCCGGGCGGCCGAGGACGCGGTGCGGCCCTCCCGGGCCGCGTGGATCATCAGCTTCGAGGGCGTGCAGCCCCAGAACGGGCACTCCCCGCCCACCAGCCGGGCCTCCACGGCGACCACGTCGAGCCCCGCGCGGGCGAGCCTGCGGGCGGCGTACTCCCCGCCGGAGCCGACGCCGAGGACGACGACGTCGGTCTCGACCTGTCGCACTCCCGCGGCCACCTCAGGTGTCCAGGTGCTTGGCGCGGGCCAGGCAGAACGCGCCGTAGCAGAGGATGCCCACCGCGATGACGAACAGCAGCACCGGCCCCGCAGGTGCGTCGAGCACCGTCTGCAGGGCGACGTCGAGCCCACCGGACTTCTTGGCCTGGTGCTCCCAGGCCGCCCAGACGAACAGCCCGCCGACGACGCCGACCGCCACGCCCTTGGCGAGGTAGCCGATCTTGCCCAGCGTCACGTACGCCGAGCCCAGGTCACCGCGCTGGCCCTCGGCCTCCAGGTCCTCCCGGAACCCCTCGGTCCATCCCTTGTGCACCTGCTTGATGCCGTAGCCGATGATCGCGGCGCCGACCGCTCCCACGATCAGCCGCCCACCCGGCAGCCCCATCAGCTGGGCGGTCCAGGAGTCGGTGCCGCCCTTGGAGCCGTCCCCGATCGCGACCTGGATCGCCGAGACCCCGATCGCGGCGTACAGCGCGGCCTTCACGCCTGCACCCCACTCGTGGTCGGAGACGACCTCGACGACCCGCCAGATCACCAGCAGCAGCATCCCGACGGCGACCCCCCAGACCAGGGCGGCGCCCATCGGCTGCTGGGCCAGCTCGTGCAGCGCGCCGCTGCTGTCGGCCTTGCCGGACTGGTCACCGAAGGCCAGCTGGAGCGCCAGCCAGCCGATCAGCAGGTTCACCAGGCCGTACGCCGCCATCCCCGCCCGCGCCGCGTGGCGCACCCAGGGGTGGTCGTCGCCGCGGTGGGCGACGTCTCCGGCGGACTGCTTGATGGCTCCCATGCCCTGATCTCTACCCGCGTCGGGAGTGGCTCGCACCACCCCCCGGGTCCTCAGCCGAGATCGTCGAGCGCGGACTCGATGGCGCGGTGGAAGGTGGGGTAGGCGTAGATCATCGTGCGCAGCGTGGCCGCGGGGACCTCGGCGTGCACCGCGAGCGCGAGGTGCCCGAGGATCTCGCCGCCCGCCGGGCCGACGACGCTGGCCCCGACGAGGACCCCGCGCTCGGCGTCCTCGACGACCTTGATCACCCCGGTGCCGCCCGGCCCGTGCAGCCAGCCGCGCGAGGACTGCTCGAGGGGGGTCGTGCCGATGCGCACGGTGAGCCCCCGGTCGCGCGCCTGTTGCTCGGTCAGGCCGACACCTCCGGCCTCGGGGTCGGTGAAGGTGACGTGCGGGACAGCGTGGTACGTCGCCGGCGCGCCGTCCTCGCCCAGCACGTCGCGCAGCGCGATCGCCGACTGGTACATCGAGACGTGGGTGAACGCGCCGTGGCCGGTCACGTCCCCGATCGCCCAGAGCCCGTCACCGGCCCGGAGCCGCTCGTCGACCTCGAGGCTGCGGGCCGACGGGTCCAGCCCGACGGTCTCGAGCCCGAGGTCGTCGAGGTTGGGGGTGCGGCCGGCCGCGACGAGCAGCCGGTCGGAGTGGACGACCTGCCCGTCGCCCAGCGTGACGGTGAAGGTGCCGTCGGCGTGGGACACCGAGGAGATCTCCACGCCGGCCATCACCCGGACGCCGTCGGCGACGAGGGCGTCGGCCACCACCGAGGACGCCTCCGGCTCCAGCGGCCCGAGGATCCTCGGCCCCGCCTCGAGCAGGGTGACCCGGACCCCGAAGCGCGCCATCACCTGGGTGATCTCGGCGCCGATCGGGCCGCCGCCGATCACGGTGAGGCTGCCGGGCAGGTCGGTGACCTGCACGACCTCGCGGTTGGTCCAGTACGGCGTGTCCGCCAGCCCCTCGATCGGCAGCCGCGCGGGCCGGGTGCCGGGGTTGAGCACGACCCCGCGCGCGGCCCGGAAGGTGGTCACGGTCCCGTCGGGCGCGGTCACCTCCACCACCCCGGGGCCGGCGAGACGACCGGTGCCGTGCAGCACGGTCGCCCCCGCGTCGGCGAGCCGGCCCACCGCCACCTGGTCGTCCCAGTGGGTGGTGGCCTCCTCGGCGATGCGGCGCGCGACCGGCGCCCACGACGCGGTCACCGAGGTCTCCCCCGCCACCCCGTCGACGCGCGAGGCCTCGGCCAGCAGGTCGGCGGCGCGCACCATCATCTTCGACGGGATGCACCCGTAGTAGGGGCACTCACCGCCGACGAGGTGCTTGTCGACGGCCACGACGCGCAG
>Ga0208328_1000997_pt1 | contig 11019 bp, 10 predicted proteins | sample DeeseametaMP2633_FD_184170 | JGI IMG/M metagenome (GOLD analysis project Ga0208328, IMG submission 184170) | Marine microbial communities from the Deep Atlantic Ocean - MP2633 (SPAdes) | ecosystem: Environmental > Aquatic > Marine > Unclassified | place: Northeast of Antigua and Barbuda, North... | reverse complement strand
AGACGATTTGCAAGGCAAATCTGCCGTGAGGGGGCACCGAACTGACGTCGAATGCCATTCTGAAATGGCAGGAAGATCGAAAGGTCGAGTGTCACTACATCGCGCCAGGCAAACCCCCTCTGGGGACATTGCTTCGCAATGCCCTGCCGGGCAGTGATGCAGAACGGGTTTGTCGAAAGCTTCGACGGCCGCCTCCGGAACGAGTGCCTCAACGAGCACCTGTTCGCAAACCTGCGCCATGCCCAGGAGCGGATCTCGGCTTGGCGCAGGATCGCAAGGATCTGTGGTACGTTCAATCTCGTCATCTTCATCAGAATCTCCTCAGGTATCTTGCTGAGAAAATTCTACGTCCGCATCCCCTTGGTTTTGGGACGGGTTACCCATCTGCCACGCGCGCAAATGCTTTTCTCCGTTTGCCAAAGCCATTGAAGCCGGCCGGCCCGCGCGGCAATCCGTCAGAACAGAACGAAGTCTCCGACCATCAAGTTGCGCGCCATCCACGGGGTTTGGCTGAGGCGGTCGTTTTCCGGAACGCCCGCTTGCGCATCCCGGACACGCGATGACACCAGGCTTTTGGTTCCGCGGAACAATTCGCTGAGTTCGACCAGCCCGTTTCCGTTACGGTCGTAGGCATTCCCGACGATCACCTCCGCAAGAGCCTGGGCGAAAAACCCTTGCGCCGTTTCCGGGTCTTCCAGCGAGAATTCGCGCCCTTTCGCAGCGGCCAGAACCACAAGACCGGAGGGCATCTGATCTATGGCCCCGCCCACAACCTGATCGTTGGTAGAGAAGAGGCCTTCACCGGCGCGTCCGCTATGGCAGGCGTCAATGAACAAAGCGATGCGCAGGTCCGTTCCCTCCAGAAGCGACGAGATCGAAGAAAAGGACAGAGCCGTTCCTGCGATATCGTCCAGCGTCGTCCCGGACGCGCCTAGGTAATATCCCCCGTCCAGGTCCAGCCCGTGACCGGCAAAATAGAGCGCGAGCGTGTCGCCAGGACGGGCTTTCTCAATGATGGCCGCCAGTTCGGACAGGATCCGGTCCGGAGTGGCCTCTCCGTCCAGAAGGACGGTTTCCGAGGCAATCTCAACCGTTTCCCCGGCACGCCCGGCCAGGGCCGATGCAACCAGGCGCGCGTCCGGAACCGCCGCCGTCAGGTTCAGGGCAGGATCCCCATAGTCATTGATCCCGACCGACAGTACATGAAGCTGGCGCTGAGCCTTTCCTGCGTTCACTTCCAGGCTGAATGGCACGCTGGCGACATCGTTTTCATCCGTTGCAACAAGGCTGATCCAGCGCGTCCCGGGCAGAAGCTCGATATCCTCTTGCCAGTCAAAGCGTAGATTTTCGCCGGGCAGGACATCTGTGCGCAATCCGTCCTGAAACAGGCTCAAGGCCTTGATGGGGACGGAAGCCTGTGCCCGCGCGTCGAGCCGAACCTTGGTTCCGTTGACCATGACCGAGGCTTGCAGGACCGGGGGTGGCGTGATCCGGACGGGGTCCGGCGCAGGCACGCCCGCCAGAACGCGTTGGGCTAGGCCGGGAACCTTGAGGAAGCCTTCGAATTGCTGGGCAGTGTATTCGCCGAAATGGCCGGGAAAGGTGTAGGCCACGAAATAGGCGCCTTCCGAGGTGGCATCGTAGTGGCCGTTTTCGGTCCAGACGATCACCTCGTCATCCGCGTAGAGACCGGACAGAACCGTCCGGGAATCCGACAGGCGATTGACGAAAAAGCTGCCGTCTTCCTGAACCGTGACAAGGTGGCGCCCGTCTTCGGTGATCATCACGTTGTCAAAGAGATCGCCGCGCGGCAGATCGAACTGCTTGGCAATCACCTTGCCGGTCCGCAGGTCGACCACGGCATAGCCAAGCGCCTCTTGCGAGTGCAGGATCGCCAAGTCACCGAAGGCCTTTAGCCGGAAGGAGCAGGCGTCGATCGCATAGGGGCAGATCGTCGCCGTGTTCGTGCCGTCATTGCGCAGGTCGAGGCCAAAGACGGTTCCCCAGGGTTTTTCAAACTGGGAGACACCGCCGTCAATGTTGGAAGAAAAGAGGTAGGTTGTCGGATAGGCGAAGGCAGCCGAGCCTTCGTGGCACTGGAATGTAGTCAGCCGATGCTCGGCCCCGCCAGAGGACCATCGCCAAAGGGTGTGGAAATCCCCGAGCAACTTGTCGTTGGCGGCGCTGCAGGACGACAGGCTCATCCGCCGCCCAAAGCGAGTGACATCGACACCCGTTTTCGTGGCGATCTCGGTCCAGAATTCTCGATAGGCTTCGGTCACTCTGAGGTCGTGATGATCCTGAGCGGCGAAACGATCTGCGGAAGTGACATATTTCTTTCGGTCGTCGAACTTGGGCAACCGTTCCTCGACGTCGATCCGTTCGACGACTTCACCCGCGACCACCGGCAGGCCAAACTCCCGCAACCGCTTGTGCATCCGATCAGCGGCCCCGGGCGCATCCGCGTCCAGGGACCGCCACGCCAGCGCACCGCCCGACAGGGGCCGCGACGCGGAGCCGCCCTCAGCCAGCGGTTCCAGTTTGCGCTGAGCAACGAGGTACGGCGTCAGCGCGTCCGAGATGATCTGGTTTTCCTTTGACTTGTAAGACTGAGAGAAATGGGTCGGAAACGCCTGCGTGATGGTCACCTCGGTGGAATACCGGAGCCCGATCCCGATGGCCGGTTCCACCACAGCCTGTTGACGTCCGATTTCCCTCAATGCGCCATTGCGGTGCGAGGCATCGACGCGCGCGCCCCCGGTGATCTCGGGCATGAACCTGTAAAACGGATTGCCGTCGCTCAGCCGAAAGACCGTCATCTCGTTGTAGGCCTCGGTCACGAGAGCGTTGTTTTCCAGCTCCAGCAGGTAGCGGTTCTTGTTCGCGCCGCAGATGCGGCAACCGTTGTTCGTTGCCAGTATGGTGCGCCCGGCAACGAAGTTGTGGAACCGCGAAAGACCGCCACCCGAGAGGACCTGCAAGGCGAAACTGTCGTCGTGGGACCAGATCAGCGCGCTCCAGTCCGAATTCACCAGCATACCGTTCTGGTCCTGAACCACGCGTTTGCCGTCGACCGAGTCGTAGATCCCGGCCTCGTCGCCGCCGGTCAACACGACGTAGCGCCCGGCGGGCGAGAAATGTGGGACCCCGACCCTCTCCATGATTTCTGCCCCCGTGGCGGCATCGGTCAGACGAAAGCGTCCATCGAACAGCTGCAGGTGCCGGGTGCCATCGCGGTTGATCAGCGTGTTGGACGGCGCCGTCCCCGTGACCCTGTCGCGGACAACGATCACGGGCCGGCCCGCGGTGGCGACTGTCACGGTGGCGCTGCCCTGTCCGGGCGTCTGCACGTGCTCGTCACAGCCGCTATGGCCCAGAACAGCCCAATCCACCCGAAGCGGCCCGGATTGCAGCGGCTCGACCGCGATGTTGCCGGATTTCGGCATGCCGCGCCCGTAGTAGGGGATGACCGCGCGGGTTCGATCACGGTTCCACGAGATATCGAAAGGCGCCTTGGCCCCGGGCAGCAAGGCATACATGCCATCGCCCGAGAGGCGCACGGCACGGTCGAAAGAGACCATCAGGAAGATCGGTTCGCGTTCCGGAAAGCCGGGCCGCGCCCAGTCGATGGACAGGCGTTCGCCCACGTCCAGACTGTCGCTCTCTAGGCTGACGCGGGTTTCCCCGGCAAGGCGGTCGGTCACCTCGACGCGGGCCTCACAGCTCAGATCGGAGCGCAGGCCATAGGGCCCGGCCTGGGCCGCCAGTGTGGGCAGGAAAAGGGCGGCCAGCGCGGTGGCCAGCATGGTCACGGGGAAACGCGTCATGGAATGTCCTCAGCTGTCCAGCAGGATGATCTGAACCCGGCGATTGACCTCGCTTTCGGGGCGTGCGGGATCTTTCAGGTCGCTCTCTCCCCGCCCGGCCGAGATGAATCGGTCGGCAGAGAGGCCCGAAAGGCTCTGCAGCCTTTGCCGGACGCTTTCGGCGCGGCGTTCGGACAGGTCGAGGTTGTAGCGGTCAGAGCCGCGCGCATCGGTATGACCCAGGATGACAAAACGCTTTGTGGCAAAGCGCTCATCCGTGATCGCCGTGGCCAGTGTCTGGATGTCGGGCAGCGATGTCGTCGCCGGGGTCGCGCTGTTGTAGTCGAAGAAGATTTCCACATCGACGCTGACCAGCGGACCGGGCTTGGCTGCGCCGGGCAGATCCTCGGTCCGGTCCTTGACCAGAAGGCGGGGTTTCAGCCCGTTGGTGGTGACGGGCTTTGTGCCCGGCACGCTGGCGGGGTCGATGCTGCGCCGGGTCAACTGTACGCGCGGGCCGCATTTCTCTGCGATGCCCGCCAGGCAGTCACTCATGGCGCGGGCGCGTTCGTCTGGTTCGGGGGGCAACTGAAAGCCCTTGAGTTCGACGGATTGGGCGGCCAGGGGAAGCGCCATGCCAATCGCCAGGGGCAGGGCAAGGTAAAGGGATTTCCGGGTCAATGCGTCAGCCTCCTCACGGGCCGGGGGCCGAAACCGCCCCCTGTCCCGTGTCATGTGTCAACAATCACCCGGAAAGTGTCTGTTGTGACAGAAGAGTTGGCAAGACCGCATTTCCTGTCCCGTTCAGGACTTCAGCCGCGTCCCCCTGCGGAACAATAGCCAGGCGGCCAGGCAGGCAAGGATCGTTGCGGCCAGCGCGATGGCAAAACCCAGGGCGGGGGCGGTGTCAGACACACCGATCACGCCCCAGCGCGCGCCGTCGATCAGGTAGAAGACCGGGTTCAGATGGGTGATCTGGTACAGCCCCTTGGGCAGCGCCTCGACCGAGTAGAACGTGCCCGACAGGAAGGCGAGCGGCGTGATGATGAAATTGGTGATCGCCGCCATCTGGTCGAACTTCTGCGAAAAAATCCCCGCGATCAGCCCCAGCGCCGACAGGAAGGCCGCGCCCAGCGTGACAAAGGCCAGTGTGACCAGCGGCGCCTGCGGCACGATGCCCAGTACGGCCCAGAACATCGCCAACAGGGCCACAGCCACGAACAGTCCCCGCGCCGTGCCGCCGATGACATAGCCCAGCACGACCTCGCCCGCCGAAAGCGGCGGCATCAGCGTATCGACGATATTGCCCTGCACCTTGGACACCATCAGCGAGCTGGAGGTATTGGCAAAGGCGTTCTGGATCACGGTCATCATCAGGATGCCAGGCGCGATAAAGGTGGTAAAGGCCACGCCCATGACGTCGCCGCGCTGCGGACCGATGGCGATGGTAAAGATCATAAGGAACAGCCCCGCCGTGACCAGCGGCGCCAGCAGGGTCTGGGTCCAGACATTGGTGAACCGCAGGATCTCGCGCTTGCACAGGGTCCAGAATCCCAGCCAGTTCACCCGGCCGAAGCGGCGATCGCCGGGGGCGAATGTCGGTGTGTCGCTCATGGTGCCTCCAATTCCGTTCGGCGCCTTGTAACTCGGGCTGCGATGATTAGTATAGGCGCGTCACTCAATCTCTCGGCGGCCCCTGCACGTGGCCGCTTTTTTCGCTGGGGGAACCCGATGTCGTGGACCGATGAACGCGTTGAACTGCTCAAGAAGATGTGGTCGGAGGGTCAGTCGGCCAGCCAGATCGCCAAGGAACTGGGCGGGGTGACGCGCAACGCGGTGATTGGCAAGGTCCACCGGCTGGGCCTGTCGAACCGCGCCGGGGCCGCGCCCGCCGCCGCAGAGGCCAAGCCGGAACCCAAGACCCAGCCGGCCGCGGCCAAGGCCAAGCCACAGCCCAAGGCCGCGCCGGCAAACAAGCCCGAGCCGGCCCCCGAGGCCAAGCCTCAGCCCGCCGCCACGACACCGGCGGTCAGCCCGGCCCGCAAGCAGATCATTCCGGCCGGTCAGCCGCTGCCGCCGCAGCCCTCGACCAATGAAATCAGCCCCGAAGCCCTGGCAAAGGTGAGCGAGATCGAAAAGAAGGCCAAGAGACTGACCCTGATGGAATTGACCGAACGGACCTGCAAATGGCCCGTCGGTGACCCGGCGACAGAGGACTTCTGGTTCTGCGGTCTGCCCGTCCAGCAGGGCAAACCCTATTGCGAGGCCCATGTGGGCGTCGCCTTTCAGCCGATGAGCGCGCGGCGCGACCGCCGCCGCTGACCGACCGGCGCCGGGGGCGTTGACCGCCCCCGAGCCCTCAGGTTCCGACGCCGCGCAGCCGCAGGGCCCGCGCGGCGTCGTTGCGACAGGGGGTCTTCCAACCGTAGTTCCCCGAGATTTCCTCGACGCTCCAGACCCCGTCACCCAGGGCACCTTCGTCCTCGGGCGCGGCATCTATCCAGCCGGAGAGGACATAGCGGTAATGTCCGGCTGGATCGCCCTGCATCTCGACCTTTGCCCGCCCGTCGCGGCTTGTCTGCTGTTCAAGCTGTCGCCAATCCATCAACTGTCGCCTTTCCCAGTTCGCCTGCCCGCGCTATGACGCGCCATGACCCAGAATCCTCCTGATCTTCGCCCCGACCTTGCCAGGGCGCGTGTGACCGAAACCGCCCGCCCCGGCCAGCCGACCATCGGAATGGTCAGCCTTGGCTGTCCCAAGGCGCTGGTCGACAGCGAACGCATCCTCACGCGGCTGCGGGCCGAGGGTTATGGCATCTCCCCCGATTATTCGGGCGCCGATGCGGTGATCGTCAATACCTGCGGTTTTCTCGACAGTGCCAAGGCCGAGAGCCTGGATGCCATCGGTGAAGCGTTGAGCGAGAATGGCCGCGTGATCGTTACCGGCTGCCTGGGGGCGGAGCCCGAGTATATCACCGGCGCGCACCCCAAGGTTCTGGCCGTGACCGGCCCGCATCAGTATGAACAGGTGCTGGACGCGGTCCATGCCGCCGTGCCGCCCGATCCCGATCCCTTTGTCGACCTCTTGCCCGCCAGCGGCGTCAGCCTGACCCCGCGCCATTTCAGCTATCTCAAGATCTCCGAAGGCTGCAATCACGCCTGCAAGTTCTGCGTGATCCCCGACATGCGCGGCAAGCTGGTCAGCCGCCCGCACCGCGCGGTTCTGCGTGAGGCGGAAAAGCTGGTCGAGGCGGGGGTGAAGGAACTGTTGGTCATCAGCCAGGACACATCGGCCTATGGCACCGATTGGAAGGACCGCGAGACGAAATTCCCGCTTCTGGACTTGGCGCGTGACCTCGGGTCGCTCGGCGCCTGGGTGCGGATGCATTATGTCTACCCTTACCCTTACGTGCGTGAGCTGATCCCGCTCATGGCCGAGGGCAAGGTGCTGCCCTACCTCGACATCCCGTTCCAGCACGCGCACCCGGACACGCTGCGCCGCATGGCCCGGCCCGCCGCTGCCACCCGCACGCTGGATGAGATCGCCGCATGGCGCGCGATCTGTCCGGACATCACGCTGCGTTCGACCTTTATCGTCGGTTATCCCGGCGAGACCGAGGAAGAATTCCAGACGCTGCTGGACTGGATGGATGAGGCTCAGCTGGACCGCGTGGGATGTTTTCAATACGAGAACGTCGCCGGCGCGCGGGCCAATGCGCTGCCCGATCACGTCCCCGAAGAGGTCAAGGCCGAACGCTGGGCGCGGTTCATGGAAAAGGCGCAGGCGATTTCCGAGGCCAAGCTGGCGGCGAAACTGGGCACGCGGCAAGAGGTGATCGTCGACGAGGTTGACGAGGATGGTATCGCCACCTGCCGGACCAAGGCCGACGCCCCCGAGATCGACGGGAACCTCTTCATCGACGAGGGCGCGGCCCATCTGCAGCCCGGCCAGATCGTGACCGTCGAGGTGGACGAAACCGGCGAATACGATCTCTGGGGCCGCCTGGTCTGACTCATCTGCAACGACGCGCCGTCTTTGCTCCTTGGCCAGTCTGGATTTCATCCGGACCGGCCAAGGTCATAGGTCTCAGACCGTTTCGTCCTCAAGGTGCAGCTTCATGTCGATCAGGACCTTTTGCAGCGCCACCGCCTCCTTGAGCAGGCGTTTGGCCTCGTTGGCCGAGATCACCCCGTCCTCGATCGACTGGTTGTACTCGGCCATCAGCATGGCAAAGCGCTGTGACAGCGCGATCACGTCGGAATTGACCCCGCCCGAGGATTTGGCGTTGCGCCGGTTGTCGTCGAATTGCAGCTGGATGCCCTTGAGCTCGGCCAGCGCGGCGGTGACATGGGGGTAAGAGGCGGCCTCTTCCAGCGCGGCCACGGCATCCACGGGCATGTACCTGTCGGCATGTTCGGGATAGTCGGAATAATAGCGGCCGAGGGTCGCCTTGGATTTGCCGGTCAGCGCGCAGGCTGCCTCTATCCCGACGTCCTTGACCAGTGCCTCAATATGTTTCTTCAGATACCGTCCGACTACTGACATTTCTCTCCTTCACCCCGGCCAATTTCCCGGGGACAACAAAATACCCATTCCCATTATTATCCCCGTATTGTCATGTCATGCGCAAACGCGCCGGGCGTCAAGGCAGCACCGTTGGTTGACCTTACGTAATGGTCTTGTCCGATGGGTTGAAACGCCGTCTGCCCGCGCTTGCTTTGCCTGCGGGGCTGGGGCAAGACGCCCGGCATGGCCAAGCTGCACTTTCACTACTCGACGATGAACGCCGGCAAGTCGACATTGCTGTTGCAGGCGGCGCACAACTACAACGAACGCGGGATGGACACCTATCTGCTGACCGCCGCGGTGGACAATCGCGCCGGGGCGGGCCAGATCGGCTCGCGGATCGGGTTGGCGCGTCCGGCGGACACCTTCGGCCCCCGGACGGATCTCTTTGCCAAGATCGCGGCGCGGCTGGACAAGGGGGCGGTCGCCTGCGTCTTCATCGACGAGGCACAGTTCCTGACGCGCGACCAGGTCTGGCAACTGGCGCGGGTGGTGGATGACCTCGACGTGCCGATCATGGCCTATGGCCTGCGGGTGGATTTCCGTGGCGAGCTTTTTCCCGGATCGGCGGCCCTGCTTGCCCTCGCGGATGTCATGCGAGAGGTGCGCACGATCTGTCATTGCGGGCGCAAGGCGACGATGGTGATCCGCCAGGGACCGGAGGGCGAGGTGCTGCGTGACGGCGCCCAGGTGCAGATCGGCGGAAACGAGACCTACGTCAGCCTGTGCCGCCGGCACTGGCGCGCCGCGATGGGAGACGAGGCAGTCTAGACAGTACCCCTACAGTTCGGGCCGGGCAGGGGGGCTAACGGCGCGCGGTGCTGGTCACTCCCATTCCATCTGTTCAAAGACGGTTTGCGCATTGCGCCGGGCAAGCGCGTCGAACTGGTCGAGATAGGCAAAGTCGGACTGATCGACATCGACAGCGCCCAGAATGTCCCCGCCGGAGTCGATATGGTCGCGGATGCGTGCCCGCAGGTTCGCCAGGTAATCGCGGGTGTCGCGTTGCGCGGTGGCCAGATCCGTTGCGGGGCCGTGACCGGGGACCAGGTGCAGCGGCTCCAGTGCCTCGATCGCGGCGAAGGCCTCCAGCCAGTGGGCGCTGTCGGAAAACTCCATCACGCCAAGGACGCGGCCGATGTAGACCACGTCGCCGGTAAAGACGATGCGCGCCTCGGGCAGCCAGACAAGGCTGTCGCCCGGGGTATGCGCCGGGCCGACATGGTGGATCTCGATCCGCGTGCCGCCGAGGGTCAATTCATGCGAGGCGGCAAAGATCACGTCCGGTTGCGCCGGTTCCGTCCCTTCCAGCCCGTCGCTGCCGATCAGCGCGTCGAGCATGGTCATCTGCAGGGAGGCGCGATCCTTCTGGTCGGCGAAGGCCGCGGCAGAGGTGATCACCTGCGCGCCCTGCGATTGCCAATAGCCGTTGCCCAGCCAGCGGTGATCTTGTCCGCCGGTGTTGATGACATGGGTTACGGGGCGATCCGTCAGCCCGCGCACGACGTCGTGCAGCGCCTCGGCGCCTTTCCAGCTGCCGCCCGGATCGACCAGCACCGCGCCCTCGGGCGTTTCGATCAGCCCAAAGGTGGCATTGTTGCCCAGGTTCTGCGGATCGCGCTGCGCGGCAGGGCCTTCGATGGCCCAGATGCCCGGCGCGACCAGTTGCGGATCAAGACCCTGGGCCAAGAGGCCAAGAGGCCAGAGGGTCAGGGCGGCAGCGGCAAGGGCAAGGCGGCGCATGGGAAAATCCTCGGGTCGTGAACGGTATCGGATCCTAGGCGGTGCAAGGCGCGGCTGGAAAGCCTGCGGGCTGCGGCGCATCGTCCGGGCCGGGGGTGCCCGCCTTCGTTCTTGAAGCCTGCGCATGATCCACTAACCTGCCGCCATGATCCGCCAGCTTCTTCCCGTCAGCGCCCTTTTGCTTGGGTCCGGCCTGTTGCTCTTTGCGGGCGGGATGCATGGTCTGATCCTGCCGGTGCGCGGCGCCGCCGAGGGATTTGGGGCGACCGAACTGGGGCTTTTGGGCACCGGCTGGGCCGTGGGCTATGTCGCGGGTTGTTTCTACGTGCCGCGCATCGTCGGATCGGTCGGCCATATCCGCGCCTTCGGTGTCATGTGCGCCTTTGCGGCCATCGCCATCCTGTTGCAGGCGCTTCTGGTCACGCCCCAGTTCTGGATTCCGGTACGCGCGGTGTCGGGGTTCTGCTTTGCCGGGGCGGCGATGATCGTCGAAAGCTGGCTGTCGGACCGGGCCTCGCCGCAGTCGCGTGGGACGATCTTTGGCATCTACACGATGGTGAACCTTGGCGCGACGACCGCCGGGCAACTGGCCATCGCGACAGGCGATGCCAGCGGGTTCCTGTTCTTTGCCGTGGCGGCCATCGTCTACAGCCTGGCGCTGGTGCCCACGGCGCTGTCGACCTCGGAATCCCCGGCGCCGCTGACCTCGGTGCGGCTGAACCTGCCGCTCTTGTGGCGCAACTCACCCGTTGCGGTGGTGGCGGTCTTTCTCGTGGGGATTTCCAACGGCTCTTTCGGCACGCTGTCGGCGGTCTATGCTGACCGGGTGGGGCTGACGCTGGGGGCGCTTGCGCTGTTTGCCTCGATCCCTGTCTTGGCGGGGGCCTTGTCGCAGGTGCCCAT
>Ga0208328_1000995_pt1 | contig 11027 bp, 7 predicted proteins | sample DeeseametaMP2633_FD_184170 | JGI IMG/M metagenome (GOLD analysis project Ga0208328, IMG submission 184170) | Marine microbial communities from the Deep Atlantic Ocean - MP2633 (SPAdes) | ecosystem: Environmental > Aquatic > Marine > Unclassified | place: Northeast of Antigua and Barbuda, North... | reverse complement strand
TCCCCCGCTGCAAGCTGCGTCGCGGGGAGGGTCACATGGGTCAATTCTCAATGGAAATTACGCGCTCTCCCGGGTCAGTTCTGGGTGGAAATCAACAGGAAGGCGATGCCTTCGCTCGCCCATTGCTTCTGCGCCACCAGCAGGATCTGCAGCCGGTGCGAATCGAGCCGTCCGACGTCGCGGGCCGAGATGGTGACCGGCAGGTGGCGGGCACCGAGCAGGAAGGGAACGAGCGCATCTTCGCCGTTGCGGTTCCGCGCGGGTTCGAGAGCGTGAAAGTGGACGTCGGTCATGGCGGGGTCGGCACCTCTGGCAGCGTCGAGAGCGGAGCGACCGGCGGGACGATGCCCGATCCGGATCAGCAGAAGACATACGTGCGGTGTCTTAACAAAGCGTTCTGGCGCGACGTGAATCCGGCCCGTCTTGCGGCGCTCCGTCGAATTCTCCACAAACAGCGCAACAACATTGGGAGAACGATGATGGCGCGCAATGGCGGACAACTGGTCGTGGACTGTCTGGTGGCACTCGGGGCGAAGCGGGCCTTCGGGGTCCCGGGCGAGAGCTACCTCGCGGTGCTCGACGCGATGCACGACCGCGACATGGCCTTCGTCAACTGCCGGCAGGAGGGCGGGGCGGCCTTCATGTCGGCGGCGCATGGCAAGCTGACCGGCCAGCCGGGGATCTGCATGGTGACGCGTGGCCCGGGGGCGACCAACGCCTCGATCGGGGTGCACACGGCGATGCAGGACAGCGCGCCGATGATTCTGCTGGTGGGCCAGATCGCCACCGACATGCGCGAGCGCGAGGCCTTTCAGGAGGTCAACTACCGCGCCGTCTTCGGGACCATGGCGAAGTGGGTGACCGAGATCGACCACGCCGACCGTATCCCGGAGCTGGTGTCGCGGGCCTGGACGGTGGCCACCACCGGGCGGCCGGGGCCGGTGGTGCTGGCGCTGCCCGAGGACATGCTGATGGCCGAGACCGACGCCGCGCCGGTCGCCGGCCCGCTGACGGTCTACCCGCCCGAGCCCGCGCCCGCCGCGGTGGCCGAGACGCTCGAGCTGCTGGCCAGCGCCAAACGTCCGCTGATCCTGCTCGGCGGCGCGCCTTGGGACCCGGAGGCGAGCGCGGCGCTGCAGCGGTTCGCCGAGGCCTCGGACATCCCCGTCGCGAGCTCCTTCCGCTATCAGGACCAGTTCGACAGCCGCTCGCCCTGCTTCTGCGGCGATGCGGGCGTCGGCATGACGGCGGCGATGAAGGGGCTGATCCGCGACGCCGACGTGATCCTCGCGCTGGGCATCCGCTTCGGCGAGAACATGACCGACGGCTACACTCTGCTCTCGGTGCCGGACGCGGCGCAGAAAATCGTGCATGTCCATGTCTCGGACCGCGAGATCGGCAAGGTCTACCGCCCGGTCCTTGGCATCCACGCCTCGCCCGAGCGCTTCGCGATGGCGCTGACGAGTTCGGTGAGCGGCGGGTGGGGCGCGTGGCGCGAGGCGGCGCGCGCGGCCTATCTCGGCTTCATCGACAAGGCGCCGGCGCAGCCCGGGCCGGTGGACATGGTGGCAGTCTGCGCGCATCTGCGCACGCGTCTGGCGGGGCAGGAACTGGTTCTGACCAACGGCGCGGGCAACTTCACCGTCTGGTCGTCGCGCTTCTTCCGGTTCGAGCCGGGCATGCGGCTGCTGGCGCCGCAGTCGGGGTCGATGGGCTACGGGCTGCCGGCGGCGGTGGCGGCCAAGATCGAGCGCCCAGAGGCGGTGGTGATCTGCTTCGCCGGCGACGGCGACATCCAGATGACCATGCAGGAGATGGCGACGGCGCGGCAGGCCGGGGCGGCGGTGATCGTGATCGTGGTGAACAACGGCACCTACGGCACCATCCGCGCCCACCAGGAGCGCGAGTTCCCGGCGCGGGTCAGCGGCACCGAGTTGGTGAACCCGGACTTCGCGGCGCTGGCGCAGGCCTGCGGGCTGCACGGCGAGACGGTGTCCGAGACCGGCGCCTTCGCCGAGGCCTTCGAGCGGGCGCTGGCCTCGCCCACCGGTGCGCTGCTGGAGCTGATCGTCGACAAGGAGGCGCTGACGCCCTACCGCACGCTCACCGAGATCCGAGAGGGTCGCTGACGGCGGATTGGGTCAAGCCGCACGGGCGTAGCGGCGCCCGTGCGAGAGCGCCGCGTGCTGGCGCGACGGGGTTCCCGTGGTGTCCGGGAGGGATGGCAGAGCCGGCCGCGTTCCTGCGAGGCGACGGACGCTACCCGACGAGAGGGCAAAGTCCAAGCGCCCCTGGACATGCCAGGGCGCGGCTCACCGACGCCGGGACGGGCTCAGCAGTCTGCGAGCGGGGCAGCCTGCTGCAGCGCGGCCTTGAGGCGCGACGTGTGCACGGGCTTGAGGCAGCATTCGGCCTGCGGGTAGCGGGCCTTGATCTCGTGGTCGTTGACGTGGCCGGAGTGGAACACCAGCCCCACGCCCATTTCCTGCAGCCGGTCGGCGAGAGGGTAGACCTCGCCGTCCTTGAGGCTCACGTCGAGCACCGCCATGTCCGGTCGGGTGTCGCCGATCTCGCGCATCGCGTTCGACACGGACGCAAAGGGGCCGATCACTTCGAAGCCGAATTCCTCGATCAGCAGCTGGAGGTCCAGCGCGACGATGTATTCGTCCTCGCAGAGCAGCACCTTCGACTTGGGCATGGCATCAGCTCCAGCTGTCAGGGGCATAGGTCAGGGTCATCCTTCGTTCATGGTTGCCATACTCGACGGACACCTGTCCGTTCAGCTGTACGGCGGAGAGCTGCACGAGCGTCGAACCAAATCCCGACGCTCCGTCTGACGGCTCAACCTCCTGCCTGTGGATTTCGTTCCATGTCAAAATCACATGGCCGCCCCGTTCGCGGCGCCAGGTCACTTCGAGGTGCCCGTCGGCGGGGCCGAGCACCCCGTACTTGGCGGCGTTCGTGGCCCATTCATGGAGCAGCAGCGACAGCGCCGTGAGCTCCTGACTGGCGATCGGAACCACCGGTCCCTCGATGCGGGCGACGGCCTCGCCCGAGTAGGGCTCGAGCGAGGCGCGGATCGTCTGTTCGAGCGTCAGCGTCTGCCGGGCGGGGGCGTTCTGGGTCAGGTCGTGCGACCGCGCCAGCGCGTTCACCCGGGTCTGGATGCCGTCCACCAGATCCTCGACCGAGTCGGTGGTGCGGCTGGCAAGGCGGACCATGCCCGAGATGATCGAGAACATGTTCTTCACGCGATGGTTCATCTCGCGCAGCATCATCTCGCGGATCTGCTTGGCTTCTTGCTCTTCGGTCACGTCGAAGAGCACGCCCAGCACCCGTGCGGTGCGGAGCCCGTCGACCCGGCGGCCGACGATCTGGATGGAACGGGCGCGGGGCTCGTCGCCGGCGAGGTGGCACACGATCTCGACCGGATCGCCCAACTCCGAGAGCGTGGTCATGGAGGTGGCGATGCCGGCGCGGGCATCCTCCCGGAAACACAGAAGGAATTCCTCGAGCGACAGCACCGGGCTTTCGGCCCCGAGGCCGCTGCAGGCGGTCTCGTCGAGCTTCATCACCCGGGTGGACGGGTCGAATTCCCAGACCCCGAGCGAGGTCACGTCAAGCGCCAGTCGCAGCCGTTCGCCCTCGCGCTGGAGCGCGTCCTCGAGCCGCAGCGCGTCTGTCAGCTCGGTGAACACCAGCGTCGCCCCGTCCAGTTCGCCGTCGCGGGTGCGGTAGGGGGTGATGACCAGCGACCATGTGCGCTCCTCGGCGCGGTCCGAGACCCGCAGGTGGCGCACGTCGCCGTCGTCCATCACCTCGGCGATGGTCTCGAGCACCTCGTCGTTGCGGCGCAGGATGCTGGTGACCTCGGCCAGCGGCCGGCCCCGGTCGCTGTTGCGGAACGGGTAGATCGACTGGATCGCATCGGTGAAGTTGCGGATCGACATCTTCCGGTCGACCACCACCAGCGGCAGCGCGGTGGAGGCGAAGAAGTTCGACAAATCGGCGTTGGCGCGCGACAGCTCGTCGACCTTGCCCTTGAGCTCGTCGTTGACCGTCGAGAGTTCCTCGTTGGTCGACTGGAGCTCCTCGTTCATCGACATCATTTCTTCGTTGGAGCTCTTCAGCTCCTCGTTCGCGGTCTCGAGCTCCTCGACGGTGGTGTGCAGCCGCACGCGGGTGTTGCGCAGTTCGTCCTCGAGGCTCTGGACGTGGCTGTCCATGTTGTCGAGATCGTCGAATTCCTCGTCGTCGTAGGCCTCGAAGCGGTCACGCTCGCGGAAGACCAGCAGGATGGTGCCGTCCTTCAGCGGCTCGGCGATCAGGTCGAAGGCCTGCAGCCCGAACTCCGAGCGCGCCGAGAGCCCACGCGAGATGGTGCGGCGCTTGTTGGCGCTGACCTGCCGGATGATCGCCGAAAGCGGCTCACGCGCGCCGGGGCGGGCGATGGAGGTGGCGAAGCGGTTGGTGTCGGGATCGCCCGGCGCGTATTCGAGATACTTGCCCAGCCGCCCGGTGGCCTTGAGGATCTCGCCCGCCGTGGTCACCCGCAGCGTCGCGGGAGCGTAGGTCGAGAGCACCCGCTCGGTGGCGCCGCCGTCGCCCCAGTCAAGCCGCTTGGAGGGCGTGCTGTCGGCCTCGGCATGGCGCGCGCCGCCGCCGACGGGCCGGCTCTGGCCGCGCAGGTGCAGCGGGTATTCGGGCCGGGTGTCGTTGCGCTTGAAGATGCGCGCGCTCTGGTCGAGCGGTGCGAAGGCGTGGTCGTAGCGGCCGACGGTCTCGGACGGCCCGAGGAACAGCGTCCCGCCGGGCTTGATGGCGTAGTGGAAGATCGGCAGCGCCAGCCCCTGCAGCCTTTCCCCGAAGTAGATCAGCAGGTTGCGGCAGGACAGCAGGTCGATGTTCGAAAACGGCGGATCGCGCACGACGCTGTGCACCGAGAAGCGGATCATGTCGCGGATGCGGGCCGAGATCTTGAACCGCCCGTCGCGCGCGACGGTGTAGATGTCGCGCATCCCCTCTGGGATGTCGATCAGCGCCGCCTGCGGGTAGGTGGCGTCGCGCGCCAGCCGCAGCATCTGCTCGTCGATGTCGGTGGCGAAGATCTGGATTTTGACCGAGCGGTTCTGCAGCCGGGCCTCGTCGGCGAACATCATGGCGATGGTGTAGGCTTCCTCGCCGCTGGAGCAGCCGGGCACCCAGACCCGGATCTCGTCCTCGTTGCCGGCGTTGCGGATCAGCGGCTCGATCACGCGCTCGCGGAGCGCGGCGAAATGGGCGGAGTCGCGGAAGAAGCGGGTGACGTTGATCAGCAGTTCGCGGAACAGGATCTCGCATTCGTGCGGATCGGACCTGATGTGGTCGAGGTACTCCCCGGCGCTGCGCAGGTCGAGCACCTGGATGCGCCGCTGCACGCGCCGGATCAGCGTGCTTTTCTTGTAGCCCGAGAAATCGTGACCCACGAAATTGCGCACCACCGAGCAGATGTCTTCGAGGTACTGCTCGACCGTGTTGGCCAGCGTGCCATCGATGGTCTCGATGAAGGCGTGGGAATAGAATTGCTGGATCGCCTCGACGATGTCGCCGGGGCGGCGCACGAAGTCCACGAGCCCGGTGCCCTGCGCCGAGGTCGGCATGCCGTCATACTTGGCGGTGCGCGGATCCTGCACGATGCAGAGCCCGCCGTTCTCCTTGATGGCGCGCAGCCCGGCGCTGCCGTCGGCGCCGGTGCCCGAGAGGATCACGCAGGCGGCGAAGCGGCCCTGGTCCAGCGCGAGACTCTCGAAGAAATCGTCGATGGGCCGGCGCAGGCCGCGCGGCTGCTCGAACTCGGTCAGGTGCAGCACGCCGTTGGTGACCGAGAGGCCGAAGCCCGGCGGGATGATGTAGACGTTCCCGGCGAGGATCTTCTCGCCGCCCGACACCTGCCGCACGTTGAGTGCGGTGTGGCGGGCGAGAAGCTCGGCCAGCAGGCTCTCGTGGTTGGGGTCGAGGTGCTGGATCACCACATAGGCGAGGTTGCTGTCCGAGCGGGCCTCGGTCAGCATCTCGCGGATCGCTTCCAGCCCGCCGGCCGAGGCGCCGATGCCCACGATGCAGAGACGCTCGCGGTCCGGCTCGCTCTGCTCGGTGGTCTGGTCGTCCTTCTTTTCGTCTCTCATGGTCGTGTCGAAACCGCTCCCAGGCCCCTAGCGCCGGTTGTCGTCGAAGCTGAGCCGCGCCATCATCGCGACGGAGTCGGCGATGAGCTGGGCGGAACCCATCATCGCCAGCCCGAATTCCCGTCCGATCTGGTCGAGGTCGGTCAGCGCATGGGCCAGCTGCGCGTCGTTCTGCGCGATGCGCGAGCGCTGCATGGCAGAGCTCATGTCGAATTGCGAGGCGAGGATGAAGCGCACCTTGCCCTCGGGGTCGCGCAGCCGCGACATGAAGACGAAGTTGTGAAAGCTGGTGCCGTCCTTGCGGTAGTTCAGGATCGGGAAGCGTCCATTGTCGTCGCCGGCGCCATGCACGAAGTCATGCAGGGCCTGCCGCTGTGCCTCGGAGGTGCCGGTGCCCTGCAGGAAGCGGCAGTTCTTGCCCACGACCTCGTCCTGCGCATAGCCCGTGAGCTCGCAGAAGGACCTATTCACGATCGACAGCGGCGCGTCCTCGGCCATCTCGGAAACCGCGAGCGCGACGCCGGACTGTGCGATGTAGTCGCGGAACGTGGTGGGCAGGGCGGAATAGAGGCTCATCTTGGGCGGTCGCAGGTCTGGGGGTGGGGCGCAATGACGGGTTCTGAGGGCATGTGACGACTAGATGCATCGCTTGCACAGCGAGGCAAGGGGAAACGGGTCGAAATCGCATGTGTTGTTGCCTTGTCCGCGCGGCTTGCCGGTCCCGGGGCTCCGTCACCGCGGTGTGATCGGGCGTGAGCGCCCGCGGCGGTCGCCGGGGTTTCCCCGCTCCGGAAAGCTGCCATGTTCAGGGTATGCCCCTTCGCCCGACCCGTCCCTGCCGCCGCCGGAGCCCGCCATGTTCTCACGCCGCCGTTTCATCATCGCCTCTGCCGGGGCGCTTGCCACGCCCTCGGTCCTGCGGGCCCAGAGCGTCGAGACCCTGCGCGAGGCCGCGACCGGGCTCGACCAGCTGCATGCCATCCTCGTGCAGCGCGGCGACGAGACGCTGCTGGCCGAGGCGCCGCGCGGGCCGGGGCTCGGGCGGGTCGCCAACATCAAGTCCTGCTCGAAAAGCGTGCTGGCGTTGCTGCTCGGGACGGCCATCGAACGGGGCGAGATCGCCGGGCTCGACGCCACGCTCTCCGAGGTGTCGCCGGATCTGATCCCTTCGGATGCCACTGAAGGCGCGGGCGATCTCACCATGTCGGACCTCGTCACGCTGCGGGCGGGGCTCGAGGGCACCTCGGGCGGCAGTTACGGCGCCTGGGTCAGCTCGCCCAACTGGGTGGCCTATGCGCTGCGCCAGCCGCGTGTCGCGCCCAACGGCGGGCGGATGATCTATTCGACCGGCACCACCCACGTGCTGGGGGCCGCGCTTGCGACCGCCACCGGCAAGAGCCTGTTGCAGCTCGCGCGCGAGCGCCTCGGCGCGCCGCTCGGCATCGAGGTTCCGGCCTGGACCCGCGACCCGCAGGGCTTCTACTTCGGCGGCAACGAGATGGCGCTCACCCCCGAGGCGATGCTGCGGATCGCGGTGCTGATGCGCGACGGCGGCGCATGGGACGGCACGCAGGTGATCGCGCGCGACTGGGTGACCCGCTCGCAGGAGGGGCAGACGCGGTCGCGCTGGTCGGGGCTCGACTACGGCTACGGCTGGTTCCTGAGCCCCAGCGGCTGGACCATCGGCCGCGGCTACGGCGGCCAGATCATCGCGGCGCAGCCCGAGCGCGGGCTTGCGGTGACCATCACCTCGGACCCGACGCGCCCGGCGCGGTCGGCGGGCTATTTCGGCGACCTGATGGCGCTGCTCGACGGGCCGGTGCTGGGGCTGGCGTGATCCGGCCAGCCCGGGGGCGGGTCAGAGCCGCCCGCTGGCCGAAAGCAGGATGGCGATGGGCCGCGTTGCCGGGATCTCGGCCAGCACGATGATCATGCTCGCGGTCAGCGGCACCGCCAGCACCGCGCCCGGCAGCCCCCAGAGCGCGCCCCAGAACGCCAGTGCGAAGAGCACCACGAAGGGGCTGAGGTTGAACGTCCGGCTCATCATCCGCGGCTCGAGGTAGCCCGCGACGAACATCTGCGCCACGGTCAGCCCCACCGCCACCATCGAGGCCGCGCTGTAGGAGCCGGTCTGCGCGAGGCTCAGCAGCACCGGGAAGATCACCGCGATCAGCGAGCCGATGTAGGGGATGTAGTTCAGCAGCCCGATCAGGATCGCCCAGAACAGCGCGAAGTCGATGCCGAAGATCAGCAGCACGCCGTAGGAGAGCAGGCCGAGGATGATGTTCACCACGGTTTTCACCGACAGGTAGTCGCCGACGCGGGTGTTGATGCGCTCGAACAGCGCGATGGTGCGGGTCTCGCGCTCGGGGTCGCCGAAGGCGTTGGCAAGCTTCCGGGCCATGACCGCGCGTTCGGCCATCATGAAGAAGGCGTAGAGCGTGACGAGGAACAGCGTGCCGCCGAAGCCGCGCAAGGACAGCAGCACCGGGCCGATGTAGGACTGCACCTGGAACCGGTCGATGGTGGCAGAGCGCACCTTGGCCCAGGTCGGCTGGTCCTCGATGCCGAAGACATGCGCCGCCCGCAGCACCAGCGCGTCGATGTTGGATTCGTAGCCGGGCAGGGCGGCGGCGACCTGGGTGAAGGTGTCGGCGAGATAGGCGAAGGACAGCACGGTCAGGACGGTGAAGGCCAGCAGCACGATCAGCCGCCGCAGCAGCGCGGGCAGCCGTCCGATCACCGGCACCCGGCCCAGCCGGTCGGTCACGTTCGACAGGATGTAGAGCGCGATGAGCGCGATCAGCACCGGCAGGATCACCGGTTTGCCGATGTGCAGGATGTAGCCCAGCATGATCAGGAGCGCCGTGAGATAGGTGATCTGCGGGAGGTTCATGGTCGTGCTGGTCTCGCGTCTTGCCGTTTTGCCCTGCCGCGCGTTGCCGTGACATGCCGCGGGGTGCCCCGCCGACGGGGACCGACAAATGAGATAGCGATTTGAAGGGGAAATCAAAAGCTCTAAGCCATGAAGACGGCGTGTGCGACGCCGTCCGCGGGTTGTTCCGGCGCGAAACCGGGCAGGGGGAAGGGGTGCGGTCCGGCCCCGGATTCGGGCGTTCGAATCTTCTGCGGGAGGCGAGGCGCGGGCGACGTCACGTCGCTTGGCCGGCGCTGCCGCCCGGTCGTCCGCGACACCGTTCTGGCCGCCACGGGGAGACGACCAAGCCGGCGCAGACTCGTGATTGCCGGTTTTCCGGGGCGAGGGCTGCGCAATCCGTGTGGCACGGCCACAATCACCGCAACAGGCGTGAAAGCTCCGCTGAACCGCTTCTCGGAACAGCGAAAAACCGGCCACGACGCGCCCGTCTGCGACGTGCCTGTCGGGTGATCATCGGGGGAGGAAAATGGTGCAGCTAGAGAGAGAAAGTTGGAACTTTCTCTTCGCCACTCTTGAAGAGTGGGAGCACCTTCTCCGCGCTGTCGATGCTCATAACACCGTAACTCAGGATAACAATCCGAGGTGCGGTCATGAGCATTTCGGAACGTGATTTCAATGCGGTAGCAGCCGCCAACCCCAAAAAGAAGCGGCGCGAGGCTCCGTTCTCGCTCCGCCTGTCCTTTGACGAAAAGGCACTTTTGCGCGCCGCAGCAAACGGCGTGCCTCTTGGCGCGTACATCAAAGCCAAGCTCTTTGACGAACCGCTGGAGAAGTTACGCCGCCGCAACACAAACCCTGTCAAAGATCATGAAGCCCTGGGGCGCGTTCTCGGCGCGCTCGGCAAATCCCGCCTGTCTCAGAACCTGAACCAGATTGCGCGCGCCGCGAACATGGGCGCTCTGCCAGTGTCGCCGGAACTCGAAGACGAACTCCGCCAAGCCTGCGCGGATGTCGAAGACCTGCGCAAAGAACTGCTGCGAGCGCTTGGCAGCCACTCCGATGGAGGTCCGTCATGATCCTGAAGGGCAACCAACGCGGCAATGCAGCCAATCTGGCGGCACATCTGATGAACGCTCAGGACAACGAACACGTAGAGCTTCATGAACTGCGCGGCTTCATGAACGAAGATGATCTGCATGAGGCGCTGAAAGAAGCCGAAGCGATTGCCAAGGGTACGCGCTGTCAGCAGCATCTGTTCTCCCTCAGTCTCAGCCCGCCGCAAGATGCCCACGTCGATATCGCCACCTTCGAAACTGCCATAGAAATGGCCGAGCTTAAACTTGGCCTGAGCGGACAGCCCCGCGCGGTCGTCTTCCATGAGAAGGAAGGCAGACGCCACGCCCACGCGGTCTGGTCACGGATCGATACCGACACGATGACCGCGCGGCAGCTCTCATTCACGAAACGCAGGCTCATGGATGTCTCGCAAGAGCTATACCTGCGCCATGGTTGGGATATGCCAAAGGGTATGCTGGATCGCGCGGCCAAGAATCCGCTCACCTTCACCCGCGATGAATGGCAACAAGCCCAGCGAACAAAGCAAGACCCGAAGATCATCAAAGCGTTCTTCAAGGATTGCTGGGAGCGCTCGGACTCTGTCGATGCTCTCAAAGCCGCCTTGGAAGCTCGCGGCTACTATCTGGCGCAAGGGGATCGGCGCGGCGTTGTCGCCGTTGACTATCGGGGCGAGGCATACGCCTTGTCCCGTTGGTCGGGGGTGAAGTCCAAGGACGTTACCGCCCGGTTCAAGGGCGCGGATGTTTTACCGTCCGTGGAAGACCAGCGTCAGAAGATCGCCGGACTGGTCGCGGACAATCTTCGGGACCACAAGAAGCAGCTTGAAGACGGCTATCGGCACTGTCCGGCGGGCGTTCACGCCGAACGGTCTTGGGATCGACACCAACCAGCCTACAGGCCCGGCGCTG
>Ga0208328_1000994_pt1 | contig 11050 bp, 12 predicted proteins | sample DeeseametaMP2633_FD_184170 | JGI IMG/M metagenome (GOLD analysis project Ga0208328, IMG submission 184170) | Marine microbial communities from the Deep Atlantic Ocean - MP2633 (SPAdes) | ecosystem: Environmental > Aquatic > Marine > Unclassified | place: Northeast of Antigua and Barbuda, North... | reverse complement strand
CCGACCTTGTCGCCCGGTCCGACCCGGAAGCTGACGTCCTCCATGAGCAGTCGCGCGCCGGCTCGGACTTCCAGCTGGTGTGCGGTGATCATGGTGGTGGAATCCTAGGCTCGCGGGAGGGCCACGAGCGATTCGTCGGCCCGTCCCAGGACGCCTGAGGAGGCACCGTGCGGTTCAACCCCAAGGCTCGGCTCGACACCGGGCGCACCCGCCACGCCGGCGGCGGCGGAGGGTCGATGGGCCGCGGTGGGGCCCGGGGCAGGAGCGGCTCCCTGGGCCGCGGGGGTCTCCCGAGCGGCGCGCTGGGAGGCGGCTCGGTCGGAGCCGTGATCGTGGCGGTGGTGATCTTCGCGGCCGTCTCCTACTTCGGCGGGGGGTCGTCGCCGTCGTACGACACCGACAGGTACGCCGCGTGCGAGTCCGGCGCCGACGCGAACTCCTCGGCCGACTGCACCCGGGTCGGGGTGGAGAACTCCCTGCACGACTACTGGACCGACGAGCTGGGCTCGCGCTACCGCCCGGTCTCGGCGCTGACGACGTTCGAGGGCTCGGTGTCCACCCGGTGCGGCAACGCCACCTCCGACGTCGGGCCGTTCTACTGCCCCGTGGACGAGGGCATCTACCTCGACTCCGGCTTCTTCGACTCCGTCCTCGAGCAGCAGCTGGGCGGCCCCGACGGCGGGTTCGTGGAGGCCTACGTGCTGGCCCACGAGTACGGCCACCACGTGCAGAACGTCCTGGGCACTATGTCGCGCGTGCGGACCCAGCAGGGCCCGACCTCCGACGCCGTACGGCTGGAGCTGCAGGCCGACTGCTACGCGGGGATGTGGACCCGGGCGGCCACGGGCACCGAGGACGCCTCGGGCCAGGCGCTGATCAGCGAGCTCACCGACGAGGACGTCAGGCTCGCGCTCGAGGCCGCCTCGGCCGTCGGTGACGACCGGATCCAGCAGCGCACCCAGGGCCAGGTCACGGAGGAGTCGTGGACCCACGGGTCGGCCGAGCAGCGGATGCGGTGGTTCCGCGTCGGCCTGGACCGCGGCTCGCTGGATGCCTGCGACACCTTCGCCGCATCGCGGTTGTAGCGCGGGCGCCCGGCGGCAGTTTCACCACCCGTCTAACGAAACTGCCGCCTGTCTCACGGAGTTCCGGTCGACAAGCGCCGGTTTCACCACCCGGGTGGTGAAACTGCCGCCGACCTCAGCCCGCCATCAGCCCCTCGATGAGCGGGAACTGCCGCTGCAGCGCGCGCAGGTGGGGCGCGACGGAGGGGTGACGGAACTTGCCGGCCAGGGCGCCCTCGCCCTTGGCGACGCGGGAGAGCGCCCACTCCGCCCGCGACAGCGCGGTGTAGACCGCCACCACCCGCGCACCGAGCGCCACCTGCTCCGGCGTCGCGGCCCCGTCGGGCAGACCCATCAGGTAGGCCTCGAGCAGCGGGTCGAACTCCTCGCGCGCGGAGAGCAGGTAGTAGCCGAGGTCTCCGCCGACCGGCCCGGTGCCCAGGCACGACCAGTCGATGGCGACCACGTCGTCGCCCTCGCGACCGGGCAGGTTCGCGGGGGTCGGGTCGCCGTGCTGCAGCACCTGCGGCAGCGCGTCGAGCCGGGCCAGGTGGCTCTCCCGACGTGACCACAGGTGCTCGGCCACGTCCGCCACCGTGGTGCGGGCCAGGGTCGGCCAGCCGCCTCGACGCTCGGTACGACGCAGCCGGTCGCGCAATTGGTCGCGCGCGAGCCAGGAGACGTCGGGCACCGGCGTACCGGCGAACCGGCCGAGGGCGTGGGCGGCGAACAGGCCGTTGACCGCCGCGTCCTCGACCCAGTCCTCGGTGATGGTGATGCCCTCGACGTCCTCCACGACGTAGCTGCGCACCGGTGGCCGAAGCCCCTGGGAGCGCGCCAGGATCCCCGACGTGACCACGTCGGCCCCGCGCCGCCAGTAGGCGAAGTGGTGGGGGTCGGAGAGCTCGGAGGGGTCGTGCTCCCCCGGCGCCGCGAGGCGCTTGACGGCGACCGGCTCGTCGCCCACGACCGCCCGCCAGACCCCGATCGTGGACATGGAGGTGCCACTCCGGAGCGGATGCCAGCCGGGCTGGGGCTGCCACATGCGATCGACGCTAGCCGATGTCGCGCCTCCAGAAGGCCAACTGACCCATGAACGACACGAGCGTCGCGATAGCCAGCAGCGCCAGGCTCACCCCGATCGAGACGTCCTCGGCCGGGATCGCGGGCAGGTGGTGGAACGGCGAGAACGCCTGCACCCACTCCGGCATCCGCAGCACCGGGCCGAGCAGCATCACTACGACGGCCCCGATCAGCGGCAGCCACGCCAGCACCTCGAGCCGCGGCAGGACGCCGTGGACGAGCCGGGCGCACGCGCTGAGCACGAGGACCGCCGGGGCGTAGGCGAGGGCCGGGCCGACGTAGTCCAGCACCGCTCCCGCCTCACCGGTGACCAGCGCGTAGCCGGTGCCCGTGCCGAGGCCACCGGCGGCCAGCACCAGCAGCACCCCGCCCACCGTCACCGCGACGTACGACGCCAGCCACCGTCTCCGGGAGACGGCCGTGGACAGCAGCAGCTCGGCGTGACCCGCCTCCTCCTCGGCCCGCGGGCGCAGGGCGGAGGAGATCGCGAACCCGGAGGTGATCAGCGCCAGCATCAGCAGGGCGGTCGCGTAGAACCCGGCGACGGGGTCCGCGACGCCCTGGGTCATCAGCTCGACGGTGGTCTCCGAGTCGCCGAGGAGGTCCTCGACGTCGTCGCCGATGGTGCCGTAGGCCAGGCCGGTGAGCCCCAACCCGGCGGTCCAACCCAGCACGGTGGGCCGCTGCAGCCGCCACACCAGGCCCAGCGGGCTCGACAGCACCGCACCCGCGCGGTCCGGCCCGGGGCGGGCGGCGCGCAGGCCCGCCCCGATGTCGCGCCGCTGGAGCAGCGAAGCGGCGAGCTGGAGGGAGAGACCCGTCGCCCCGAGCAGCAGCAGGGCGGGCCACCAGCGCAGGCCGGAGAAGGCGTGCATGCCCTGGTACCACCCGATCGGCGAGAGCCACGTCAGCACCGGGGCGCTCACGTCGCCGACCGCCCGCAGCGCGTAGCTGGCCCCGATCACCAGGCCCGCCAGGCCGTAGCAGGTGCGTGCGCTGGCGGAGACCTGGGCGGCCACCAGGGCCGTCCCGGTGAAGCACAGCCCGACGAGCGTGAGGCCCAGGCCGAGGGCGATCGAGTCGGGCGCCGACAACGGGTAGACCACCAGGCTCACGGCGGTCGCCGACCCGACCGCGAGGTTGGCCACCAGCGCCGCGAGGAGCGCCGCGAGGACGGGTGCGAGGCGCCCGACCGCCGCGGCGCGCACGAGCTCGTCGCGGCCGGTCTCCTCCTCGGTGCGGGTGTGTCGCATGACGATGGCCATCGACATCAGCCCGGCGGCGATCGCGCCGAAGGCGCTGGACTGCCAGGCGACCTGCCCGCCGACGGTGTCGAGGGCCCGGGCCGGCCCGGCCATCGCGATCATCGCGGTGTTGCCGCCCATGCTGGCCGCGGCGACGTCGAGCTCGGCCTGACTGGCGTACAGGCCGTCGATGCCGACGGCCTGGGACCAGTACAGGGCGCTGATGCCCAGGCTCCACCACACGATCAGCCAGCGGTCGCGCCGCAGCGCGGCCCGCAGGAGGGTGCCGGTGCCGGCGGTGGTCTCAGGCATCCGGCCGGTCCCCGTAGTGGCGCAGGAAGAGGTCCTCCAGCGTGGGCGGCTGCGCGGTCAGGGTGCGTACGCCGGAGCGCACCAGCACCGACAGCGCGGCGTCGGTCCGCGCCGTGTCGACCTCGAAGCGCACCTTCTCGCCCTCGACCACCAGGTCGTGCACCCCCTCGAGCCCGGCCAGGTCCGGCGCGGGCCGCTCGAGCTCGGCGCTCACCGACGTGCGGGTCAGGTGCCGCAGCTCACCCAGCGTGCCCGACTCCACCACCCGGCCGTCGCGGATGATGCTCACCCGGTCGCACAGGCTCTCGACCTCGGCGAGGATGTGGCTGGAGAGCAGCACCGTGCCCCCGGCGTCACGGAACTCCCGGACGCACGCCTGGAACTCCGCCTCCATCAGCGGGTCCAGGCCCGACGTCGGCTCGTCGAGGAGCAGCAGCTCGACGTCGGCGGCCAGCGCGGCGACGAGGGCGACCTTCTGTCGGTTGCCCTTGCTGTAGGAGCGACCCCGCTTGGTGAGGTCGAGCCCGAAGCGCTGGACCAGCGCGTCGCGTCGGGCGGGGTCCAGCCCGCCGCGCAACCTGCCCAGCAGGTCGAGGCACTCGCCCCCGCTCAGGTTCGGCCAGAGGCTGACGTCACCCGGGACGTAGGCCAGCCGGCGGTGCAGGGTGGCCGCGTCGCGCCACGGGTCACCGCCGAGCAGCCGGGTCTCGCCGGCATCGGCGCGCAACAGCCCGAGCAGCACCCGGATGGCCGTCGACTTGCCGGCCCCGTTGGGACCGAGGAACCCGTGCACCTCGCCCGCGGCCACCTCGAGGTCCAGCCCGTCGAGGGCCCGTGTGCTCCCGAAGGTCTTGACCAGGCCACGGATCCGGATGGGAGCGTCCACGCCCGGCACGCTAGCGGCCCGCGGCGTCGTCCGCACCGGGTCGGTCCGGCCACGACGGGCCGTCGCTGTTGTGGACCTCCACCACGACCGAGCAGGCGTCGGCCACCGCCTGCTCCAGCACCGCACGGCGCGGGTCGGGCACGGGGAGGCGCCGGTCGGCGACCTCGAGCCGCCGCAGCCGGGGGTCGTCGAGCACGGCCTCGAGCGCGCCGGCGTCACCCCCGGTCACCACCGGGCCCGACAGGTCCCCCAGGAGACGTACGGCGTGCTCGGCCGCCGCCTCGTAGGCCTGGCGTGCCTGGTTGTCCCGCCGACGGGCGAACCGCTGCTGGGACTGACCGCCTGCCTTCGTGCGCCCCTGGACGTGGCGCTGACCGACCTTGCTGGCGCTCGTGCGCGTCCCCGCGAGCCGCGCCACCGCGAAGCCGCCCTTGCGCACCAGCAGCACGCCCCAGTCGGCCGGCGGAGCCGTCCGGGCGGCGGTGGTGAACGCCTCGGCATCCGGCAGACCGGCGTACCCCGTGGCGAAGGGGAGCTCCATCCGGAAGGTCGAGCCGTCGCTCGCCGCCCCCTGCAGCCCGGCATCCAGCACGGTGAGGGCCGTCGTGCCGTGCCGGCCCCGGAAGTTCTGCACCCACCGCTCGACCCGGTCCGCCGGCACGAGCAGGGAGGTGTCGGGGGAACCCACTTCAGGAGTCCTGGTGGACGACCCGGAAGTGCTCCACGACGGACCCGCCCTGCACGTCGACGGAGGTGACCTCCAGCAGGGCGACCGGGTGGCCGCCGGCGTCGGTCAGAATGCTCAGCGAGCCTGGGACGGGCAGCTCGTCGCCGTACTCCTCGACGCTGCCCTCGAGCGAGGTCCGGGCACCGGAGAGCACCTCGACGAGCATCCGCTCACCCTCCGGCTGGTCCCCGAAGGACCAGGCCGGCGGCGGGACGACCTCGAGGGTCGTCGGGCCGAAGTACGACGGCGCCACGTTGAGCCGCGCGTGGAACCGGGCGAGGTCCCAGAACGCGCGGACCGCCTCCTCGGCTGGGTCGGTCTCAGGGGCGGTCATCACGCCAGGCTAGCCGGACGGCCGGACGGCCGGTGACTGCTCGGTGCTCAGACGTTGAACCCGAGCGCGCGGAGCTGCTCGCGACCGTCGTCGGTGATCTTGTCCGGGCCCCACGGCGGCATCCAGACCCAGTTGATGGCGACGTCGTTGACCAGGCCCTCCAGGGCGGAGTCGGTCTGGTCCTGGATGACGTCGGTCAGCGGGCAGGCCGCGGAGGTGAGGGTCATGTCGACGACGCAGTTCGACGACTCGTCGACGTGGACCCCGTAGACCAGGCCGAGGTCGACGACGTTGATGCCGAGCTCGGGGTCCACGACGTCCTTGAGCGCCTCGGTGACCTCCTCGACCGTCACGGTCGACGCGGACCCCGAGGGGGCCGGGACGTCCGTGGGCAGGTCGGAGTGGTCGGGGGTGTGGGTGTCAGTCATCGGTGCCTCCCTGGGCGGGGCTGGTTGCGTCGGTGGTCGAGAGCGACTGGCCGGTGGCGTCCTTCCATGCCATCCAGCCCAGCAGTGCGCACTTCACGCGCGCGGGGAACTTGGCGACGCCGGAGAAGGCGATGCCGTCCTCCAGCACCTCCTCGTCGGGCTCCACGGTGCCCTTCCCCTGCATGAGGGTGAGGAACTCCTCGTGGATGTCCATGGCTTCCTCGACCGGCTTGCCGATGACCAGGTCGGTCATCACCGAGGTCGAGGCCTGCGAGATCGAGCAGCCCACGGCGTCGTACGACACGTCGGCCACGACGCCGTCGGCCACGTGCACGCGCAGCGTGACCTCGTCACCGCAGGTCGGGTTCACGTGGTGGACCTCGGCCTCGAAGGGCTCACGGAGTCCCTTGTGGTGGGGGTTCTTGTAGTGGTCCAGGATGATCTCCTGGTACAGCGAGTCCAGCTCCGCCGACATCAGTCCACCTTGAAGTAGGAACGGGTGTAGTGCAGCGCCTCGACCAGTGCGTCGATCTCGCCCGGCGTCGTGTAGACGTACGACGACATCCGGGTCGAGCTCTGCACGCCGAACTTGGCGTGCGCCGGTCGGGCGCAGTGGTGCCCGGCCCGCACGGCGACACCGCGCACGTCGAGGACCTGCGCCACGTCGTGGGGGTGCACGCCGTCGAGCTCGAAGGAGATCGCTCCCCCGCGCAGCCGGGCGTCGAGCGGGCCGAGGACCTTCAGGCCCGGCACCGTGGCCAGGCCGTCGAGCGCGTACGCGGTGATGGTCTGCTCGTGACGGTGCACGGCCTCCATGTCGAGGGCGGCGAGGTAGTCCACCGCAGCGCCGAGCCCGACGGACTCGACGATCGGCGGGGTGCCGGCCTCGAACTTGTGGGGCAGCCCGGCGTAGGTCGAGCGCTCCATCGTGACGGTCTCGATCATCTCGCCACCGCCGAGGAACGGCGGCAGCTCCTCCAGCAGCTCACGGCGACCCCACAGGACACCGATGCCGGTGGGCCCGACGACCTTGTGGCCGGTGAAGACGACCACGTCGGGCCGCTCCTCCGGCGCCATGGCGGCCAGGTCGATCGGCAGCTGCGGCGCCGCCTGCGAGGCGTCCACGACCACGATCGCGCCGACCTCGTGGGCACGGCGGGTCAGCTCGGCGACCGGGTTGATCGTGCCGAGCATGTTCGACACCCAGGTGAAGGTGACGACCTTGGTGCGCTCGGTGATCAGCTCGTCGACCTGCGAGAGGTCGAGCAGGCCGTCGTCGTCGAAGGTGAACCACCGCAGGTCCGCGCCCGTGCGCTGGGTCAGCATCTGCCACGGCACGATGTTGGAGTGGTGCTCCATCTCCGTGGTGACCACGACATCGCCCGGTCCGACCTGTCGGGGACCCGGCAGGGCGAGGCTGTTCGCGACGAGGTTGAGCGCCTCGGAGGCGTTCTTGGTGAAGATCACCTCGTCGCGCTCGGGCGCGCCGATGAACGAGGCTACCTTGTCCCGGCCGCCCTCGAACGCCTCGGTCGCCTCCGCGCCGAGCATGTGCATGGCGCGCGCGACGTTGGCGTTGTGCCGCTCGAGGTGGTCGACCATCGCGTCGATCACCACCTGCGGCTTCTGCGAGGTGTTGGCGCTGTCGAGGTAGACCAGCGGCCGCCCGTCCGGGGTGGTGCGGGACAGGATCGGGAAGTCCTTGCGGACGACCTCGAGGTCAGGAAGCAGGCCTTCCATCAACGATCCCTTCCTTTCAGCGAGACGGTGGTGCGAGAAGTGGTGCTGCGCAAGGCGGAGAAGCGAAGGCGACCTTGAGGCGGAGCGGTCGTCGAGCGACGACAACGCAGCGCAGTGCCACTTATCGCGCCACCGGGAGGTAGGACTCGTAGCCCTCGGCCTCGAGCTTGTCGGCGAGCTCGGGGCCACCGGACTCCGCGACCTTGCCGTCGACGAAGACGTGGACCTTGTCGGGCTGGATGTAGCGCAGGATGCGGGTGTAGTGGGTGATGAGCAGGACGCCCTTGCCCTCACGCTCGCGGAAGCGGTTCACGCCCTCGGAGACGACCTTGAGCGCGTCGATGTCGAGACCGGAGTCGGTCTCGTCAAGGATCGCGACCTTGGGGTCGAGCAGCTCGAGCTGGGCGATCTCGTGACGCTTCTTCTCACCGCCGGAGAAGCCCTCGTTGACCGAGCGGGCGGAGAACGTCGAGTCCAGGTTGAGGTGCTCGAGCGCGGCGTTGACGTCCTTGACCCAGGTGCGCAGCTTGGGCGCCTCGCCGTCGATGGCGGTCTTCGCGGTGCGCAGGAAGTTCGCGACCGAGACGCCGGGCACCTCGACGGGGTACTGCATGGCCAGGAAGAGCCCCGCGCGGGCGCGCTCGTCGACCGACATCGCCAGCACGTCCTCGCCGTCGAGGGTGACCGAGCCGCCGGTGATCGTGTACTTCGGGTGGCCGGCGATGGAGTAGGCCAGGGTGGACTTGCCGGAGCCGTTGGGCCCCATGATCGCGTGGGTCTCGCCGCTGTCGATGGTCAGCGTGACGCCCTTGAGGATCTCCTTGGGGCCGTCCTCGGTGTCGACAGAGACCTGGAGGTCGGTGATCTGGAGGGTGCTCATGCGGGGGTGACTCCGTTCAGGGTGGTGGTCGTGTCGATGAAGATGTCGCCGTCTCTGACCTCGACGGGGAAGGTGGCCACCGGCTCGGTGGCGGGCAGCCCGGAGGGCTTGCCGGTGCGCAGGTCGAAGCGGGAGCCGTGCAGCCAGCACTCCACGGTGCAGTCGGCGACCTCGCCCTCGCTGAGCGAGACCGCCGCGTGGCTGCACTGGTCCTGCAGTGCGAAGACCTCGGCGTCGGGCCCGTCGCCGTCGCGTGCGACGGCGACGGAGTACTCCCCGACGACGACCGCGAGGGCCTCGTCGGCGGGGACGTCGGCCAGCGCGCAGGCGCGCTCGAAGGCCATCAGAGGACCTTGCCGGCGACGTTGCGCGCCAGCACGTCCTCGACGGCGGCGGTGAGCTTCTCCTCCAGCTCCGGCAGACCGATCTTGCGGATGAGGTCCTGGAAGAAGCCGTGGAGCACCAGGCGGCGCGCCTCCTCGTCCGAGACGCCGCGGCTGCGCAGGTAGAACAGCTGCTCGTCGTCGAAGCGGGCCGTGGCCGAGGCGTGACCGGCCCCCTCGATCTCGCCGGTCTCGATCTCGAGGTTCGGCACCGAGTCGGCCTGGCACCCGTCGGTGAGCACGAGGTTGCGGTTCTCCTCGTAGGTCTCGATGGCCTCCGCGACCTTGCGGATCAGCACGTTGCCGATCCACACGGTGCGGGCCCGCTCACCCTGCAGCGCGCCCTTGTAGGAGACGTTGCTCTTGGTGCGAGGAGCGTTGTGGTCGACGAAGAGCCGGTGCTCGAAGTGCTGACCGGCGTCGGCGAAGTAGAGGCCCAGCAGCTCGGCCTCGCCGCCGGGGCCGGCGTAGTGCACGTTGGAGCTGGTGCGCACGACGGAGCCGCCGAAGGTCACCACGATGTGGCGGTAGCGGGCGTCGCGGCCCACCACGGCCTCGTGGGTGCCGACGTGCACGGCGTCGTCGTCCCAGTCCTGCAGCGACACCACGGTGAGGTCCGCGCCGTCACCGACCACGACCTCGACGTTGCCCGCGTGCACGCCCGAGCCGCGGTGGTCGAGCACGTAGGTGGCCCGCGAGTGGGTGCCGGCCTCGATGACCGTGTGGCGGTGCGAGCGCTTGCCCGCGACGCCGTTCAGCCGGTGGCCGATCAGCTCGGTGAGCTCGGCGTCGGCCGGGATCCGCACGTGCACGGCGTCGCCGGCGTGCAGCGAGGCCAGGGCCGAGGCGCGGTCGTCGGGGACGAGCGCCTCACCGCGCGGGGCCTGGCCGGGTGCGAGCGAGCCGACGACGTACGACGCGTCGCCGATGGTCTCCACGCTCAGCGCGCCCTCGTCGCCGGGGGCGTCATCGAGGGCGCCGGCGAGCCGCTTGAGCGGGGTGAACCGCCAGATCTCCTCACGCCCGGTGGGCATGGGGTGGTCGGCGAGGTCGAAGGAGCTCACCGGGTGCAGGTGGGACTCCACGTGGTCGGCCTCGAGGGCGGCGGCCACGCTGTCGCGGGGGTCAGCAGTCACGGTCACGTGTGGGGTGTCTTCCTAGCGTCGGGTTCGTCAGGGGGGGCGGGTGGCCTCAGCCGACCGCGCCCTCCATCTGCAGCTCGATGAGGCGGTTGAGCTCGAGGGCGTACTCCATCGGCAGCTCCTTGGCGATCGGCTCGACGAAGCCGCGCACGATCATCGCCATCGCCTCGTCCTCCTCCATGCCGCGCGACATGAGGTAGAAGAGCTGGTCGTCGGAGACCTTCGAGACGCTCGCCTCGTGGCCCATCGAGACGTCGTCCTCGCGGATGTCGACGTAGGGGTAGGTGTCGGAGCGGCTGATCTGGTCGACCAGCAGCGCGTCGCACAGCACGTTGGACTTCGAGCCGTGGGCGCCCTCGTTGACCTGGATCAGGCCGCGGTAGGAGGTCCGGCCACCGCCGCGGGCCACCGACTTGCTCAGGATCGAGCTCGAGGTGTGCGGGGCGGCGTGGACCATCTTGGCGCCGGCGTCCTGGTGCTGGCCCTCGCCGGCGAACGCGATCGACAGCGTCTCGCCCTTGGCGTGCTCGCCCATCAGGTAGATCGCCGGGTACTTCATCGTCACCTTGGAGCCGATGTTGCCGTCGACCCACTCCATGGTGGCGCCGGCCTCACAGGTGGCTCGCTTGGTGACGAGGTTGTAGACGTTGTTCGACCAGTTCTGGATCGTCGTGTAGCGGCAGCGGCCGCCCTTCTTCACGATGATCTCCACGACCGCGGAGTGCAGCGAGTCCGAGCTGTAGATCGGCGCGGTGCAGCCCTCGACGTAGTGCACGTAGGCGTCCTCGTCGACGATGATCAGCGTCCGCTCGAACTGGCCCATGTTC
>Ga0208328_1000993_pt1 | contig 11067 bp, 9 predicted proteins | sample DeeseametaMP2633_FD_184170 | JGI IMG/M metagenome (GOLD analysis project Ga0208328, IMG submission 184170) | Marine microbial communities from the Deep Atlantic Ocean - MP2633 (SPAdes) | ecosystem: Environmental > Aquatic > Marine > Unclassified | place: Northeast of Antigua and Barbuda, North... | reverse complement strand
CGTAGAGGCCAAATGGTAAAAGCCTTCGACGATGTGGTATTTAAAAAAGACGTGCTCAAAGTACACGGGCCGGTGAAGACCCGTTTCGGCTACCACCTTATTAAAACGCTTTATCGTAGTAATTAAAACCAGAGCCTTTTAAAACCAAAGCCGCTAAAGGCCGAAGTAAGCCCGATCCATTCAACAAGCGTTTAAAGTATGTCCTAGCTAATTACCTTGTTAATTGCCCGGCTCCCACTTTTCACCGCATACTGAATTTTTGGTAAATATGGCGTACGGGCTGTTGGTGTCGTGCAGTGAATTGCGTAGCGCTGCGCCGTGATCTACCGTAATAAAAGCTGTGTCAGAGGCCTTACCTTGTTCATCCAGCATAAAGTAGTCGCTGGAGTAGCTTGTTAGCATCATGCGATTGTCGTAACCCATATCGCTTAAGCGAACCCGGGTAATGGCTTTAAATTTAGCGTCGGGGTTAGAAAGGCCTACGATTTTCTTAAAAAAGTAGCCTTTATCAGACTGCAGCTGGGAAAAACCATTTAACGTGTTTATCAGGGTTTTTAAATCTATTGCTTCGCGCTGCAGCATGAAGTCGTGCTGGATGGCATTGCCATCTTTTCTAAGGCTGTCTTTCGACGGTGCTTTACCAGCAGTATAGGCCTGCTCTGCTTCCATTGAAGAAAGGTGCGCTTGCCCTTCCTCTGAATAGTGAATCAGTGCGCTTGTATTCATGTTTATGTAGTAGTCGCTGATCCCCGCAGGTACCACTTCAAATAGCATAACATCTGGGGTTACGGCGCCTCGCTCTTCGGGCGTTTGAGGGCCTTTAGCCACGCACTTGTCAGAAATGAAATAGTAATATTGGCCAGCTTCAATGGCGAAAGCTGTATTAGATAGCACCGTGCAGGTGGTCAGAAGTAGTAGCCTGGACGTGAGCTGCTTAATTGCCGTTAAAGCACTGCCTATTTGCATATCAAAGACGCCTTATTGTTTGATGCATTTATCTATCATACCAATGCATGCCGACTGGTATAAGGCGTCATTGTAAGGGGGAGTGGGTAAAAGCGCGAGTTAAGCTTTAGAACGCGCTTTGTGTTTAGTTTGTAGCTCAATAATGCTAAGTAAGAACTTATGAGCCAAACCCACTGTTAACGGGGGCGAAGAACAATAGTGTCGCTAGAGTAGTCTGTAGATATCTGTAAATTGTCGGCAAGGGCGGCAATAAGCGCGTCTACATCATTGGTGTTGAATAGTCCTGCTACTTGCATGTTAGCAAGCGCAGCATCACCTAAAACGACCGTTTTATCCGTATATCGGCTTACTTCTTCAATCACGTCAATTAATGGCTCGCCGCGAAATACAATCTTGCCCTCACGCCAGCTTAAATCATTCGCGATATCTTCATCTGACACGGTCTCAACGGTGCTGTTAGGCAAAGATAAAAGCGATTTTTCACCTTGAACTAACGTCAGTGGCTGAGCCTGCGGTTTAATAATTGGATCAATAATGCTTTCGCCATTCGCTTTGTTAAGTGTATAGCTGGCGACTTCTACCACGCCTTCGGTAACTACCAGTTCAAGGTCGCCGCGGTGATATTGCACATTAAAAGCAGTACCAACCGCCTGTATGGCTTTACCGGCTGCAAGTACATTGAGCGGGCGGGATTTGTCTTTCGCCACTTCGATATGAAGCTCACCTTTGACAAGCTGAATAATCCGTGAGGTTTCAGTAAAAGCGATGTTCACTTGAGAGTTGGTATTAAGCCATAGTGTACTGCCGTCCTCTAAGCTAATGCTCTTGTGCTCGCCCGGTTTGGTCGAGGCTTGTAACGAGTAGCTTGCCATTTGTGAAACAGGTTCGGTTTGGTTAGACGGCGAGAATAAATTTAGCCCCTGATAACTTAACAGCCCGACCATTAAAAACGAGGCAGCAATGGCCAGCGGGCGCTTCCAAGTCACGGTGTGGTTTGCTTTGTGTTTGACGCTAGGCTCAGGTGTATGAGGTACGATCTCAGCCAGTTCGCTAAGCACCGACATCTTGTCCCACAAGGCTACTATTTCGAGGAAGGTGTCTCGATGCAAAGGCGTTGCAAGCCATGTTTTTAGCGCTTGTGTTTCATTGTCATCAAGCCCTTCGTCGAGTTTCACTAGCCATTCGCTAGCGGCATCAAGCACACGCTCATCGCTATTAAACTGTACAACGTTGCTATTGGTGTCTGACTTAGCGTTTTTTGTTTCGTTTGTTGAACTATTCATGGGCGTCTCTCTTTACATCCGCCGTACTGTGTTGCCCACCACTTTGATAAGCATTCGGCCGTGTATGCGACGTCGTTTGTCGTCGCATAAATAAGGTGCATCTTTTTATTCCTTCAGCAATATGCTTTTCCACGGTTTTTTCGCTTATCTCTAATTCTTGGGCAATCTCTTTAAGAGAGTAGCCATACACTTTCTTCAATACAAATGCGCGCCTGCATTGCTTGGGAAGGGCGCGCACTGCGTCACAAAACAACTTAAACTCTTGCTGGGTGGCGTTGTTGTGAAATGTTTCATCTTCAACACCGCTAATTGCGCTTTCCAGTGCTGCCGCAACCTCTACGCTGTCGTCTACCATGCGTGTTTCTGCACGCTTCAAGTGATCGTAGGCCAAGTTTTTTGCGGTTTTAAACAAAAACGACTTGGGCTCTTTAATATGCTCGGTAGATTTCGCCTGACACAAGCGAACATACGTATCCTGCAGTATGTCATCCACTTCTTTAGGCGGCACAAGGCGCGACAGCATTTTGGCCATCGAGCCGCGCGCCGACATATAGGCATTATGTATGGCTGTTTCTATGGGCATATTGTTATTTTTTATCGTTGTTACTTACTAAGACGACAGCCACGCTATTTTCCCCCAGTATTTTCAACATTATCGCTCAAAAATTAAATTTGTTAATGGGTTGTATATAATGCGACGCTAGTTTAAAACAACACCAACAATAACGTGTAGGGTGACGCATACGCATCACACACTCTAATAATCAATAATAACAATAGCGTAAAACCGAATATGCCTGTGGCAAGTGAACCATTCGACACAATAATCATGCTGCCTTTTAAGCCTAAAGCTTTAACGGTTGCACTGTGCATGATGTCGTTCGGCGCAAGTCACACTGTTATTGCGCAGTCAGTGCTGCCCCACCAACAAGCAGAAGTGATTACACAGAATACATCGCCGGTCTCCGCAATAGATTTCGCTATTCCTGCACAAAGTGCAGACGAGGCAATCATCGCATTTGCCAATCAAGCCGAGCTGACCGTAGTCTTTCCCTTCAATAAAGTCAGGCATATTTTTGCAAATGAAGTAAGTGGTAACTATACCCCGCAAGTAGCAATAGAAAAGCTTTTGGCTGGTACAGGCCTGAGTGCTGATATTGTCGATAACACCCGAATAAAAATAGTGCCTGCTAGCGATAGTGATGAAAACAATCACTTGCTTGGTCGTCTTTTTAACGCCATTACCGCACAAGACGATAGCTTGGTGACCGTACCGGATGAGCAAGGTAGTTACGACATTGAATACATTGAAGTAAGGGGCTTGCGAGCGCGTGTTGCTCAATCGGTGGGGATTAAACACAACGCGAACGTCATCATTGATACTATTCAGTCGGTGGATATGGGCAAGTTTCCCGATCAAAACCTCGCAGAAGCGCTGCAGCGTGTGTCTGGCGTATCTATCGACCGCGCAGAAGGTGAAGGCCAACTTGTTACAGTGAGGGGGTTTGGGCCGGAATTTAATCGGGTGTTATTAAACGGCAGGCCTATGGCAACCGATAAGCTCGGGCGCGAATTCAGCTTTGATACGCTGGCCTCTGAGATTGTCAGTAGTGTAACCGTGCACAAACAAAGCCAGGCGACTATGCAGTCAGGTGGCATCGGCGCTACGATCGATGTTCACACCGCTAAACCTCTTTCTTTCAAGGGGATGCGGGCGGCTGGCAGCATTAAAATGCAGTACGATACTAACTCGCAACAATATGCGCCTTCTACCTCTGCTATGTTCAGCAACACTTATTTGAACAACTCGTTTGGCATTCTAGCCTCTTTTACTCAACACAAGCGTCAAGCGCGACTAGAAGAAGCGCAAATTGATGGTTGGTTGGTAAATACTAACGTACCTGAAAGTGAGCTTTCTGATGACGTTTCTACGCTATATGTGCCCAGGAATTACGATCAAAGAGTGCGCTTTGACGATAGAACACGTACGGGGTCTGCGCTCGTTTTACAATATCGACCTAATAACAAGCTCGAGCTTACGGCTGATTATCTGGGGTCAACATTTGATGTTGAAACCTCGGCAACCTCAATGGGACATTGGTTTACATCGAGTAACCTTGAAGATGTTACGGTGGATGAAAACGGCACGGCGGTGGCTTTTTCACAAAATAGCGGGCATGCCACCGACTTTCACGCGCGCACATTTAACCGTTCATCGACCTTGAGAAGCTTCGGTTTTGCAGCGAACTACATCGCAAGCGATAGCGTAATTGTTGATGCTGATCTGTCTTACTCAATGGCCAATGTCGATGACAACAATGGAGAGGGGAATTCTCTCTCGCTTATCGGTTATCTAAATCGCTCTTCATTCGATCATCGTCAGTCGAATATATTGCCCGCAATATCGGGCTTTGAACAAGCCAACCCCCGTCAGGTAAATGCCTTGGGGGAGCCGGTTGGCGTGTCCCATTACTTAGATCCAGCCAACGGCCGTTCCCACGTGATGTTGCGCAGAGGGTGGAGTATTGATGACGATATTGGGCAAGCAAAAATCAATGTAAGTGTGCTTGGGGATGAAAACTGGTTTAGCAAAATTGACGTTGGTGGAGCATTAACTCAGCGCGAAAAAGCCAACGAAAGAAGAGACAACGAAGCAGACGCAAGACACTGCAGCTTTTGCGGCTATTTTGATGCACCAGATATTCCCGATAGCTTCCAAACCATATTTGACGCAGGCGACGATTTTCTTGGGTCGATTAGCGGGCATGAGAACATACCTCATCAGTGGCTGCGTCACGACGGTGATACATTATTCCGTTACTTGGAAAACGCTGGTGATGTCAGTCTAGCCGCTGAAACACGGGGAAGCTCTTTCGCTGTTAAAGAAACAGTGTATGCGGGGTATATTCAAACGGCTATTGAGAAGGACTACGCGCCTTGGTTTATCGATGTGCATGCAGGGCTACGTGCTGAGTACACTGACGTAAAGGTAAGCGGTGTCGATGAGCAGTTATCGGCGTTAGTTATTTTAGACCAAACCGAACTGGGGCAAGAGTTTGGCGCCTCGGTAAATATTGATAAATCGTCAAGCTACACCAATCTTTTACCCAGCGTGAGTGTTAAAGCCAGCTGGTTAGATAGTTGGGTATTTCGCGCGGCTTATAATCACAGTATCACCCGCCCAACCTTAGAACAGATGGCGCCGGGCGTAACTTACACCACCACGCGACAAGGTGGCGACCTGCGGGCGCGTATCGGAAACGCACAGCTATTGCCCTTTGAGGCAAAAAACATTGATTTGGCCATTGAGCATTACTACCAGGAAAATAGCTATATATCGGCAGGTTACTTTAGAAAAACGGTAGATAATTTCATTGTTAATGAAAGCAGTACACAAACCTTTAATAACGTGACTGACCCTAGCACCGGCACAGATCCAAACGCGGTCGATGATGCTGATGCATTAGCGCAGTTTTCCGTAATATCTCCTAGCAACGGTGAGTCTGCAACGGTTGAAGGGGTAGAGGTAGCAGTACAGCATTTGTTTGGCGAGTCAGGGTGGGGAATTCAGGCCAATGCGAGCTTTGTAGACAGCAACGCTGAATTAGACACCGCCAATATCCGTTCAACCTTCGCACTTACAGGGTTGTCGGGTGCAAAAAACATGGTGCTTTTTTATGAAAAAAATGCGCTGCAATGGCGGGTGGCCTGGAACCAGCGAGAAGGGTTCTTGCAATCACTGAACCAAACCCAAAGCACCGAGCCTACCTTTGTTAGCCCCTACAAGCAGTGGGATATGAGCCTTTCATACCAATTTAGCCCGAGGGTTTCTGTATTTTTTGAAGGTATCAATATTACTAACGAAACCGTGCATAAGCGCGGCCGATTCAGCAATCATCTCTTGCTTGTGCAAGACGCGGGGGCGCGCTACGCCTTAGGTGTAAACATCACGTATTAGTATTCGGTCACACGCAATGTGCAAGCGCCTAGCATTTATGTTCCTTGTGTATTCTTCTCCAGTGTTTCTATTTCTTTCCACAGTTTTTCTGATTGGGCGGTAAGCAATGAATAAGTCTTTATGTCACCGTTTCTTTGCGCGTGCATGGCTTTTTCAAGAAGGGCGTCATACTGCTTCCGCATCTTTTTGGTTGGATTGCTTTTAAAAAGTCCAAACATAGTGAAAGTCCTAAAAAGAGAGATAGCGAGAAAACGTTTGAACAGGAACTTTCGATCACCCATTTTCGTGAACAAACTTTCATAAACATTCATGGGAGAATACTTGAGTGAATAGCAGGCCACTTGGCTAAGTTGAGCTAAGTATGGCCTGCACTTTGGTTACATTAGAACTGGTAAGTGACGTAGGCACTAATACTTCTGCCTGGCTCTGAGTAGCGCTGGTATCCATTACCGCTCACACCGCCAAAGAAACCACCAGTACCGTCTCTTACGCTATTAAGTACTTCCCAGCGGTAATACTCTTTGTCTGTAAGGTTGTAGATCGCCGTGGTAAAGCGCAGGTTTTCAGTAATGTCGTAGTAGGCGAGCAGGTCGAAAACAGCATAGCCTGCAGGCGTATGCGATGGACCTGCGCCGTTGTTCAACGAGGTGTAGCTAAGTTGAGTACTTTCTTCTACCCCTTTACTCAAAATTGCGACAAGTTCTGCGCCCCAATCACCTTCATCAGATACGTAGCCTAGTCCAACTGTTGCGGTATCTGGCGATACGGTTTCTAAGTCGTCCCCCGCATTGTTAAAAGCAGACGCGGTGTCGTAGGTACCCTCCAATGCCGTATAAGCAAAACGACCCGCAATGTTATCTGTAAAATTGTAATTAGCAGTAACTTCAAAACCGTCAACAGTCAGTTCGCCCGTATTTTGTGGCTGCGTGAATACATCATCAGTATTGACTACGGTTTCACAACCGAAGCGACCGCACTGCACGGTAGTTACTTCAGTGCCATAAGGCGTTGAATAAGTCTCGTCTTGAATCATGTTAGTGTATTCAGTTCTAAACACCGACACGCTGACATTTCAGTTCTCGAAATCACCAATATAGGTGAGTTCAAAGTTAGTCGATTCCTGAGCATCGAGTTCACTGTTGGCAATACGATCAAGGTCAATAAACGTGTTACCAGTTATGATATCGCTGACTTCATCGCCTGAGTTTGTACCAAAATACAAGCTTTGGAGCGTAGGCGCTTGGTAGCCCTGAGCAATTCGGGCATTTATAGAGTGGCCTTTTACGAATTCGTAGGTAGCACCAATCTCTCCTACCACCGCACTAAACTCGCTGTCTGTGATACTTAACCCTGTGGGGTCTGAAAATGTGCTGTCTACAGTAGGCGTATATTCCGTAGAATCGTAGCGAAGTCCAAGGTTTACGCTTAATTGCTCGCTAAGTTCAACCGTGTCAGCTAGGTAGGCTGTAATTAACGTTTTTTCGGTTTCTGGAACGAAGCTTTGGTCGCGAATAGGGTAGCCGTCTAATATAGGCGAGTCCGCGGTTTGTCCAGCGAACCTGCGGTCAAACATCACCGCTTCAGCGTCCACCTGTTGAAAACTAAAACCATAAATAATCTCATGGTTAAATTCTCCGGTGATTGATTTGGCCAAATCAACATTGAAACTCAATGAGTCCTGGCTGAAATTGCGGTCCTCGGTACGCAATATAGCGTCGCCGTCTGCACTGCCGTAAAGAAAGCTGGTTACACCCGATGAAAACAGCTCTTGATAGTTCAATGTCACATCTATGCTGTCAGCAAACGCTAGGCCCAGGTTTTCGTTGTTAAAGAAAAGCCCAATTCGCTCGCGGTTATTTTCATCCGCTGAGGTGAAGTCAAAATAAGAATCACTTTGGCGAGAAAGAGGTACGCCGTTCGTTTCTCTGTCTGTCTTTTCGTAAACAAAGCCTAGTTGCTGGTGCTCGGAAAAGTTATAAGCAAGTTTAAGTAAAACTGCATCGACTTGATTATCCATCGGGTCAGCCTGACCACGTGCTGAGCCAGAGATATTCTCACCATGGCTGTGGGCTTCTGTTTCACTACTGTCGCGCATTGTGTATTGTAATAGCGAGTCGAAGTTACCCGTTCTGTTAGCGACGGTGCCGTGTACTAGCCATTCGTCAGAGCGTGCATCAAAACCGGTTTTCAATCTAACGCCTGTGGCATCACCTGTGGCAGGTAAAAAGTCGCTCGCTTCATTGGTCACGTAGGTAACTGAGCCAGCAAGGGAGCCTGGTCCTTGCGCGACAGCGCTTGGGCCTTTAGTGATGTTGACGGCTTTTACGTGTTCCAATTCAATTTCGCCGCGGCTTGATCCATACATTCCATAAGCGGCAAATGAGCTTGGGTTTAGCGTTTCGCCTTGACCGACGCCATCTACAGTTACTGCTACAGCGTCTCCTTCCAAGCCGCGAATGTTGAAGCCATCGTTACCGAAACGGTTACCCGTATCATTAGTTTGTACCCCTGGGATATAGCGAGCGGTATCTTCAATATTTGTAATTGAGCGCTTTGACAGAGTTTGTGCATCCAGCACGCTTTCGACAGTCGTTGTCAGGGTTTCTTCACTTTTGGCCTTTGTAACTGCCAATTCTGATTGTTGAGCTAGGGCAGGAAGTGTTAGCGCACAGCCAAGCGAAATAGCTACCGTTGAGCGTTTAAATTTCATTGTTCTTTTCCAATTTTTAATAAAAGTGCAAATAATTAGTATTTCGTATCAATGCTAAGCCTCCTGTTTGCGTCGGTTGATATCATTTTTATTTTTCTTAAATCGCGCCTGTCAAAGCGATTTCTTGACACTTCGTGCGTCAAAAATCGATCGTAATACTATTGATAACAATTATCATTTGCAATAGTATGGTTTCACTTTTACACAACTAGAAAATAAAAAACCATGAAAAAACACACGCTCATCAGTTTACCCTTGCTTATTGCAAGCTGCTTCAGTAGCGCTGCTCTAGCCCACGTGGCTTACCTAAAACCGCTTCAGTTTGAACCGGTTAGAGGCGGTAAAGTCACGCTGGATGCATCTTTTGCAGAACAATTTTTTGTACCAGAAGCGGCAATTACGAATGCATCGTTTGAAGTGGTTACCCCTAGCGGCAAGCTAGTGAGTGTGGAGAAGGTTGTCGATCTTTCAACCCGCAATGTTCTTGAGCACACTTTAGAGGAAGAAGGGACTTACCAGTTTTCAACCGGAAAACGCATGGGGGCAATTTTTCGCGTGTATGAAAAGGACGGTGAGCGAGGCTCTATGCGAGGTAATGAAAAGCCTCTACCTGAAGGTGCGATACTAAAAGAGCACTTTCAATCAGTTACGTTTGCAACAACGTACGTAACGAAGAAAGGGCCAAGTGAACAGGCGTTAGCACCAAGAAACGACGGCTTAGAGATCGTGGCAATTAATCACCCTAACAGTTTGTTTGCCAACGAGAGTTTTAATTTCAAAGTTCTGTTTAACGGTAAGCCTGTAACCGATCATGAAGTCTCGGTGTACCAAGGAAAAGATCAGTTCGCCGAAGAATCTGATGTAGAAAAATTAACGACAAATGCCAAAGGGCAAGCGTCATTTACTCCTTCAGCACAAGATGTCTATTTGATGCAAGTAAGACTGCGTACCGATGCGCCTGAGGGTGCAGACGTGCCTACCTATAGTTACACCACCACACTTTCGTTCGAAGCCTACTAATTAACAAGGGTACAAGGAGATAATTATGTTTAAAACAGTAAGTTTAGCCGTCGTATCTGCGCTTTGTATTAGCGCTTCGGCAGTAGCTGCACCACATAGCGTCAGCGGCATTATATTGACCTATGACTTAAACAAAGACGAGTCACTTCCATTAGAAGAGTTCGTTGATGCCAGACGTGCTCGCTTCAATGCTTCTGATTCCAATAAAGACGGTGTGCTTGATGAAAGCGAATACGTTTATGAGTGGGAAGGCAAAGTAGAGAAACGGTTAGCTGAAGACAGAAAAGCATCGGTAAAACAAACTCACATACGTTTCCATGCTGTTGACAGCAACGATGACGAGTTCATTACTATTGATGAAGTCAATGCGGTGGGTGAGCGAAGTTTCTCACGTATGGACAGTGATAATGATGGTGTAGTTGCACTGGGCGACCCTGAACCAGCGCCCCGTCGCTCGGCGTCACAGGAAAAAGATGACAAACCTGAGCTAGTACAGCGCCCTATGTTGCGCATGCCGACCAGCCACAATATTGAAGGCTTTGTCACCTTATACGACCAAAACGGTGACGAAAAGGTAACAAAAGAAGAGTTTCACGCCGTTCGCAAAGCGCAATTCCAGCGTACAGACGAAAACAGTGACGACAAGCTTACAGAGCAAGAATACGTGCTTGAGTTTGAAGACAGGCTGGATGCACAGATCGAGAAGACCCATGAAGGGCAAATTAAACAAACTTACGTTCGCTTTGAAGTTCTTGATACAGACGAGAATGGCAAAATGACATTTTCAGAGTACATGGTGTCTGGGTTTAATGCCTTTCATCGCTACGACACTAATGGTGATGGCTACTTAACGTTAGCTGATCCAGCGCCTGCGCCACGTCAGCAGGAGCAAAGTGACACCACCACTGCACAAGTCAGCGAATAATGGTTGGGCGTTTCCTTTTATATCTGGCGGTATTTACCGCCAGCTATGCTGTTAAGGCCGAGTTGTATGTGTTTCCTGCACCATCACCAGAAGCAACCTCCCACACGCTTAACACAGAAATAACCCTGTACGAAGAGCAGACACTTAGCGCCATTGAGCAAAAGAATATTGATCTACTGATTAAAGACACCTATCAAACGTTAGA
>Ga0208328_1000989_pt1 | contig 11104 bp, 8 predicted proteins | sample DeeseametaMP2633_FD_184170 | JGI IMG/M metagenome (GOLD analysis project Ga0208328, IMG submission 184170) | Marine microbial communities from the Deep Atlantic Ocean - MP2633 (SPAdes) | ecosystem: Environmental > Aquatic > Marine > Unclassified | place: Northeast of Antigua and Barbuda, North... | reverse complement strand
AGGAACCTGAAATCCTTCGGCGAGCGGATCGCCTCGAGGGACCCCGACCGCCAGACAGCCGAGATCCACATCCGCGTGGCCCTGATGAACCGCTTCAACGCCCTCGGCACCGCCGAGATCGAACGCGTGGCCTGAACTCAGCTGGGGAAAGGGCCATCATGGCCTGAAGCCGACTTCTGCAACAATGCCGCCCCGAGGCGCCGATGGTGGGCCGCGAGCTTGAACTTGCGCAAGCGGAAGCGGCGATTGCCGCCGCCCGCAACGCCGACAGCAGCCTCGTGATCCACCTCTCCGGAGAGGCCGGGATCGGCAAGAGTCGCCTCGCGCGCGAGATCCTGCGCTGGGCAGCCGGGGCAGGCGCCACCACCGTCGAGATCGGCTTCGACGCCTTCTCGCCCGGCGAGCGTCACCCGGCGCAGCGGCTGGTGGCGCAGCTGCCGCAGCCGCCCATGCCCGGCCCGCGCGCCACCGCCGTCGAGCGCGCCGTGCTGTCGTGGCTGGTCGAGCCGCAGATCGGCGCCGACGCGATGCTCCGGATGAGCGCGCTCGACCCCGACGTGCAGCAGCGGCTGATCATCGAACTGCTAGCCGACTCGCTGCGGCAGGCCGCGGTCGAGACCGGCGGGCTGCTGGTGCTCATCGAGGATTGCCACTGGAGCCCGGTCGGCGCGAGCGACTTCCTCCTCGGGCTGATGAGCGGGTTGCAGGACAGCCCGGTGATCCTGCTGCTGACCGAGCGGCCCCACGACGGCAGCCTCGACCAACGGCTTGCGGCCCGGGCGCGGTCCGGTGTGGTGCGCATCGCGCTGCCGCCGCTGCCCGAGACCGCGGCGCGTGACCTTGTCCGCGCCATCGCGCCGGGGTGAGCGCCCCCGAGGCGATTCCGCCCGAGGCCCGGCAGGCCGGGCACGCCCGCGCTGCGGTCTATTACCGTGGCCACGATCCGATCCTCTGGGCCAATCACGCGCTGCACACCGACTATGCCGCCGAGGCGAGCCGGGCCGCCGCCGGGGCCGCCAACGCGATGATCGCCGCCCGGCGCTTTGCCGCGGCCTATCCCTATATCGAGGCGGGGCTCGCTCGGGACGGCGACCCCGAGGCCATGGCCGAACTGCACTCCTGTCGCGCCGGGCTGCGGCGGATCCGCGGCGACATGAAGGGCGCGCTCGACGATTACCGCGCCGCCCATGGCAAGGCGATCCGCGCCGAGACCCGCGCCGCGATGCTGTGCCGGCAGGCGCTGGTGCTGCACCGGCTGGGACGTGGCGACGAGGCCGACCGCGTGCTTGATGCCGCCGAGGAGATCGCCGACAGCATCGGCCTGACCGGGCTCGGGCGCGCCGAGATCCACGAGCAGCGCGGCAACCGCGCCTTCCTCCGGGGCGAGCTGGCCGAGTGCCTTGCCCAGCACCGCGCGTCGCTGGCGGCGGCCGAGGCGACCGGCGATCCGCGCGGCATCGCCCGGGGGCACGGCGGCATCGGCGACGCGACCTATGCCGCCGGACGTTTCGCCTCGGCGCACCGGCATTTCTCGCGCGCCATCGAGATCGCCGAGGAAGCGGGGCTCGGGCTGGTCCGCGAGGAGTATCTCTTCATGCGGGCCTTCGCGCTTTTCTTCGCGGACCCGGGCCCGCACGCCCACCTGCTCGCCGATATTGCCGTCGACAGCGCCCGGCAATGCGGGGCGGTGCGCACCGAGGTCATCGCCCGCGAGGTCCGTGCCGAGATGCGGCTGATGAACGGCGATATCGAGGGGCTCGACGAGGATCTTGCCGCCATCGAGGCGCTGACCCCGGGCGAGAGCCGGTTCTCCAAGGACGTGGAGACGCTGAAGGCGTTCAGCGCGTTGCGGGGCGGCGATGTCGAGGCCGCCCGCAGCCGCATCGCGGCGCTGCTGCCCGACGCCGGGACCGACGCCTATGTCGGCGGCACGATCTTCGGTTTCGCCGCGCTGGTGGCCGAGGATCGCGAGGCCCGGGACCAGGAGATCGCCGACGGCCTCGCCTGCCTCGCGCGCGGCTCGCTGGCCCACGCGGTGATCTGGTTTCATGCCTCCGTGCTGGAGCGGGCGATCCTCGACAACGACCGCGACCTGGCGCGCGTGCACATGGATGCGCTGACCGCCTTTGCCTCGGACGAGCCCATCGGGCTGGTCACGCACTACGTCCGGGCGGTCGAGCTGGCGCTCTGGCCGTCGGACCCGCAGGCGCGCTCGGACCTCGTGGACGAGCTTCGCCGCAGGTGCCTCAGCGACGTGGCCGCGCTGGTCGAGGCGATGGTGTGACCCGTCAGGGCAGGAGGACGCGGGGCTCCGGGCGGCCTGCATAGGGCAGGTCGATGGCGTAGACGCAGCCCTGTCCCGCGTCCGGCGCGGTCAGCCCCTCGTGGGCGGTGGTCACGAACATGGTGCGGAACTCCGGGCCCCCGAAGGCCGGGCACGTGCTCTGGCTGCCCGCCAGCGTGACCTCGGCCTCGGGCTCCCCGTCGGCCCCGTAGCGCGTGACCTTGCCCGCACCCCATGCGGCATTCCAGAGCGCGCCCTCGGCGTCGGTCACCGAGCCGTCGGGCCGCAGGCCGCTTGCGCCCGGGTCGGCGAAGAGCGCGGGCTCGCCCGAGGGCCAGCCCTCGGCGTCGAGCGGCTGGCGCCAGATCCGCCCCTCGGGCGTGTCGGCGAAATAGGCGGTGCGTCCGTCCGGGGCGAAGCAGATCGAGTTGGAGACGCTGATCCCGGCCATCAGCTGGCGCAGCTCGCCGCGATACCAGCGGTAGATCGCCCCGGCGCCGGGCTCTGCGCCTTTGCCCATCGTCCCGATCCAGAACCCGCCCATCGGATCGGCGCGCCCGTCGTTCGAGCGGGTGGCCTCGTTCCCGTCCTCGAGCGGCTGCAGGAGCGCCCGCTCGCCGCTTTCGATGTCGAAGCGCCAGAGCCCGGTCTCGGAGGCCACGAGCAGCGTGTCGCGGTCGATCCAGCCGGCGGCGCTGTGGTGCTCGTCGAAGCGCCACTCGAGCGGCGTGTCGCCATCGCGCGACAGCAGCCTGCGGCCCGCGATGTCGAACCAGAAGAGCTGCTGCCGCTCGGGGTGCCAGAGCGGCCCCTCGCCAAGTTCGCAGGGGCGGTCGTCGTAGAGGGTTGCGCGGTAGGTCATGGGCTGCTCCGGTGGTCTCTCGCCTATTTGCCCCAGTTGAGGGCGATGAGGTCAAGCTCTTGCGACAGCGACAGCAGCCGTTCGCGCGTGCGCGGGGACATCGGTTTCAGCGGGTGCCGCACGTGGTCCGAACCGATCACGCCGCCTTCCTTCATCACGACCTTGGCTGCGCGCAGCCCGCATTGCCGGTTCTCGTGGTTGATGAGCGGCAGGCAGAGCTTCCACTGCGCCAGCGCCGCATCGGTGTCCCCGGCAAGATAGCTGGTGACGATGGGGCGGATCTTCTCGGGCTGCAGCGCCGAGGTCATGGTCCCGGTGCAGCCGGCGTCGAGATCGGCCAGCAGGGTCACCGCCTCCTCGCCGTCGAAGGGGCCGACGATGTGCTCGCCCCCCGCCTCGATCAGCGCCGCGAGCTTGTCGGCTGCGAAGGGGGTCTCCATCTTGAAATACGAGACGTTCTCGATCTCGCGGGCCATGCGCGCCAGCAGCGGCACCGACAGCGTGACACCCGAGAGCGGCGCGTCCTGCACCATGATCGGGATCGAGACCGCGTCGGACACCGCCTGGAAATGCTCGAAGATCCCGGCCTCTGCGGGCACCAGCCCGACACCGTGGTAGGGCGGCATCATCATCAGCATCGCGGCGCCGAGGCTCTCGGCCTCGCGGGCGCGGGCGGTCACGATGGCGGTGGCGAAGGCGCTGATGGTGACGATCACCGGCACGCGCCCGGCGACATGCTCGAGGCTTACCCGGGTCAGCGTGGCGCGCTCCTCGTCCGAGAGCAGGAACTGTTCCGAGTAGTTGGCGAGGATGCAGATCGCGTCCACACCCTGGTCGATCATGCAGTCGAGCACGCGGCACATGCCATCGGGGTCGATGCGCCCGTCGTCGTGGAACGGGGTGGGGGCGACGGGCAGGATTCCGGTCAGCGGTGTCTTCATCGGGGGGCCTCTTCAGTCGATGCGGGTCACGGCGAAGCGTGAGGTTTGTCGGTAGGGCTGGCCGGGGCGCAGCACGACGGGCGGGAAGTCCGGGCGGTTGACCGCATCCGGCCAGCCCTGCGGCTCGATGGCGATGCCGGCGTTGGGGTCATGGGGCGCGCCGCCGTGGCCGGGGAAAGGCGCGGTGTCGATCTTGGCGCCCGCGTAGATCTGCAGACCGGGCTCGGTGCTCGAGACCTCGAGCCGGAGCCCGCCCGCCTCGAGCCTGCAGGCGTGGCGCAGGGGGCCGCGCTCGGTGCTCAGGCAGAAATTGTGGTCGAGCCCGGGGGCAGGCGCGCGCGGCGTGCGGTGGTCGAAGGCCGTGCCCGCGACAGGCTGCGGCGCGCCTTCGGGGATCTTGGCGCTATCCACGGGCAGGTAGGTCTCGGCCGCGACGGTCAGCCTGTGCCCGCCAAGGTCGGGCTGGCCGTCGAGCGACCAGTAGCCGTGGAAGGCGGGGGCGAAGACCGTCTCTCTGTCGGTGGTCGCGGCGATGTCGAGCGTCAGCGCACCGCCGTCGTCGAGCGTGTAGCGGGCCTCGACCTCGAGGGGGCCGGGAAAGCCGCCAAGTGCGTCGGGCCGGTGCAGCGCCAGCGTCACCGAGCTGCCGGTAAGCCCCGCGATCCGCCAGTTGCTGGTGCCGAACCCGCCGGAGCCTCCGTGCAGCGTGGTACAACCGGCCTCGTTGCGGTCGAGATCGTGGCGCTGCCCGCCCAGCACCATGCGGCCCCCGGCGATGCGGTTGGCCACCGGCCCGACGATGGCGCCGAAGTAGCGCATCGGGCCGAGATAGGCGTCGAAGGCGTCGCACCCCAGCACAAGCGGCACGCCGCCCAACCGGAAATCGACGAGGCTCGCGCCCCAGCTCATCACCCGCGCGGTGACCTCCCCGGCGACGATCTGCGCGATCTGCACCGGGCTGCCGTCGGGCGCGGTGCCGAAGGGGGCGAGGGCGTCGGTCACGCGGCGTCCCAGTCGAAGGGCGCCACGGCGACGCGCCGGCCCAGCAGGAAGGCGTCGGCCACGTGGCGCAACGGCGCGAGGTCCATGTCGACCCCGCCCGAGCGCACCAGCTCGGCCATCTGCGCATAGAGCCTCGGGTATTCGCCCGAGAGCCCCGGCAGGCTCTCGTCTTGCGTGCCGTCGATCGACAGCGTGGCGCCACCGTTCTCGAGCAGCAGAGTGCCGGCGTCGGTCTCGGCCTCGATGCTCCAGGTGGGCGGGCCCTGATGCAGCCAGTCGAGCTCCATGCTCACCTCGGCGCCGCCCGGGTGGTGGAAGCGGCAGCTCGCGGCGATGGGGGTCTCGCGGTTCGACGGGAAACGCAGCTCGGCCCCCGTGAGGTGCACGGCGTCGGGGAGGATCTCGGTCAGGATCGAGAGCGCGTTGATGCCGGGATCGAAGACGCCGAGCCCGCCGGCCTCGAACACCCAGTCCTGCCCGGGATGCCAGTGCCGGACGTCCTCGAGCCAGGTGATCCGCAGGCGGCGCAGCGTCCGCCCGGCCAGCCACGCCTTGGCCGCGGGCACCTTGTCGGCCTGCCGCGAATGCCACGTGGCATAGAGCGACACCCGGTGCCGGCGGGCCATCTCCTCGAGCGCGTGGCATTCGCCGAGGGTCGCGCCGGGGGGCTTTTCCAGCATGACATGGCGGCCGGACTCGATCGCCGCCCGCGCGTAGTCGAAGCGCGGCACCGGCGGCAGGCAGAGCGAGACCACGCGGATGTCCTGCCGTTCGGCCAGCATCCGGGCGAAATCGTCGTAGGCGGGCACGCCCTCGACGCGGCCATGGCGCGAGACGGTGGCGGCGAGTTCCCAGTCGGGGCTCGACGCGATGGCGGGCACGTGCTGGTCCACCGCGATCTTCCCGATGCCGACGAGCGCGATCTCCATCAATGCGAGTCCTTTCCGACCGGGGCGCCCCGGCAGCCCTTGAGGAAGTCGAGATCCGCGCCGGTGTCGGCGCCCTGCACATGGGCCTGGTGCAGCCAGGCGTAACCGCTCTCGGGCTGCTCGTGGTTGGGCTGCCACGCGGCGAGCCGCGCGCTCAGCTCCTCGTCGGGGATGTCGAGATGGATGCGCCGCGCGGCGACGTCGACCTCGATCATGTCGCCCGAGCGCACCACCGCCAGCGGCCCGCCCGCGGCGGCCTCGGGCGAGGTGTGCAGGATCACCGTGCCATAGGCGGTGCCCGACATGCGCGCGTCCGAGATCCGCACCATGTCGGTGATGCCCTTCTTCAGCACCTTGGGCGGCAGACCCATGTTGCCGACCTCGGCCATGCCCGGATAGCCCTTGGGCCCGCAGTTCTTGAGCACCATGACGCAGGTCTCGTCGATGTCGAGCGCCTCGTCGTTGATCTGCGCCTTGTAGTCGTCGATGTCCTCGAAGACGACGGCGCGGCCCCGGTGCTTCAGCAGGTGCGGCGAGGCGGCGGAGGGCTTCAGCACCGCTCCGTCGGGGGCGAGGTTGCCGCGCAGCACTGCGATGCCGCCCTGCTGCGTGAGCGCCTTGTCGAGCGGCAGGATCACGTCCTCGTTCCAGTTGCGGACGCCCTTCACCTCTTCCCAGATGGTCTCGCCCGAGACGGTGAGCGCATCGCGGTTGAGCTGCCCGCCCTCGCCGAGCCGCTTCAGCACCACCGGCAGCCCGCCGGCGTAGAAGAACTCTTCCATCAGGTACTTGCCCGAGGGCATCAGGTTCACGATGGTCGCCACGTCGCGGCCGCAGCGGTCCCAGTCATCGAGCGTGAGGTCCACGCCCACCCGGCCCGCGATGGCGAGCAGGTGGATCACCGCATTGGTCGAGCCGCCGATGGCGCCGTTGCAGCGGATGGCGTTCTCGAAGGCCGCCTTGGTCATGATGTCCGAGGGCTTCAGGTCGTCCTTGACCATCTGCACGATGCGCCGGCCCGAAAGCTGGGCCATGACCCGGCGGCGGCTGTCCACCGCCGGGATGGCCGCGTTTCCGGAAAGCGCCATCCCCAGCGCCTCGGCCATCGAGGCCATGGTGCTCGCCGTGCCCATGGTGTTGCAGGTGCCCGACGAACGGCTCATGGATTCCTCGGCCTCGAGGAATTCCTCCTGTGTCATCTCCCCGGCTTTCACCGCCTCGGAGAACTTCCAGAGATGGGTGCCCGAGCCCACGCGTTCGCCCCGGAAATAGCCGTTCAGCATCGGTCCGCCGGTGACGACGATCGAGGGCAGGTCGGTCGAGGCCGCGGCCATCAGCAGCGACGGCGTGGTCTTGTCGCAGCCCACCAGCAGCACGGCGCCGTCGATGGGCTGGCCGCGCATCTGCTCCTCGATCGACAGCGCCGCGAGGTTGCGGAACATCATCGCGGTGGGGCGGAAGGTGTTCTCGGAGGCCGAGAACACCGGCACCTCGACCGGAAAGCCGCCGGCCTCCCAGATGCCGGCCTTCACCTTCTCGGACAGCTCGCGCAGGTGGCCGTTGCATGGGGTGAGGTCGGACCATGTGTTGAGGATGCCGATCACCGGGCGCCCGTCGAAGAGATCGTGCGGGTAGCCCTGGTTCTTCATCCAGCCGCGGTGGTAGATCGTGTCGCGACCGTTGCCGCCATACCATTCCTGCGACCGCAGCTTGCGCGGCCAGGGTGCCGGGGAAAACGTCATGGCTCAGCCCTGCTTGCTCTTGTTGTAGACGTCGAAGATCACGGCTGCCAGAAGCACGAGGCCCTTGATCATCTGCTGGTAGTCGATGCCGATGCCCATGATCGACATGCCGTTGTTGAGCACGCCCATCAGGAAGGCGCCGACCACGGCGCCGACGATCTTGCCGACGCCGCCGGACATCGAGGCGCCGCCGATGAACACCGCCGCGATCACGTCGAGCTCGAGCGAGAAGCCCGCCTTGGGCGTCGCGGTGTTGAGCCGCGCGGCAAAGACCAGCCCGGCGGCTGCGGCGAGGATGCCCATGTTGACGAAGGCGAGGAAGGTCAGCCGCTCGGTCTTGATGCCCGAGAGCTTGGCGGCCTTCTGGTTGCCGCCGAGCGCATAGATCCGGCGGCCGGTGACCGTGCGCTCGGTGAGGAAGGCGTAGATGATGGTGAGCACGCCCATGGTGATCAGCACGTTGGGCAGGCCACGGAAGGTGCTGAGCTTGTACATGATGAAGATCAGCGCCGCGCCGATGATGACGTTGCGGGCGATGAAGAAGCTGCGCGGCTCGTCGACGACGCCGTAGGCCTTGTTGCGGGCGCGCTTGCGCATCCCGCCCCAGACGATGATGGCGGCGGCGGCGATACCGGTGATCAGCGCCAGCACGTTGACCTGGCGGGCGTCGAAGACCGGGGCCAGCGCCTGCCCGATGGCGGCGGGGAAGATGTCGGGCACGAAGCCGTTGGCGATGGTCTGGAACTCGCGCGGGAAGGGGCCCACGGACTGGCCCTCGAGCAGCCACAGCGACAGGCCTCGGAACACCAGCATCCCGGCCAGCGTCACGATGAACGAGGGGATCTTCCAGTAGGCGACCCAATAGCCCTGCGCCGCGCCGATGAGCCCGCCCACCACGAGGCAGATCAGGATCGTCAGCAGCCACGGCAGTCCCATGTTGACGATCAGCACCGCCGCCAGCGCGCCGATGAAGCCCATCACCGAGCCGACGCTGAGGTCGATGTTGCCCGAGACGATGACGATCAGCATCCCCAGCGCCATGATGATGATGTAGCTGTTCTGCAGCAGCAGGTTGGTGATGTTGACCGGGCGCAGCAGCGTGCCGCCGGTCACGATCTGGAAGAACACCATGATGGCGATCAGGGCGAAGAGCAGCCCGTATTCCCGCAGGTGGCTGAGCAGGTAGTCCCCGACGCTCTTGGTCGCGGTCTCCCCGCCGGTCTGTTCAGCAAGTGCCATGTGCCCTGCTCCTCCCTATTCCGTCACGATGAGCGACATGATGCGCTCCTGGCTGGCCTCTGCCGCGGTGAGCTCACCGACGAGGGCCCCTTCGTTCATCACGTAGATGCGGTCGCACATGCCCAATAGCTCGGGCATCTCGGACGAGATCATCAGCACCCCTTTCCCCTGTGCCGACAGCTCGTTGATGATGCCGTAGATCTCGAACTTGGCGCCGACGTCGATGCCGCGGGTGGGCTCGTCGAGGATCAGCACCTCGGGCCCGGCGAAGAGCCACTTCGACAGCACCACCTTCTGCTGGTTGCCGCCCGACAGGTTCATCACCTTCTGGAAGACGCTCGGCGTGCGGATGTTCATCGCCCGGCGGTATTTCTCGGAGACCTCGGTCTCGGCGTTCTCGTTCAGGACCCCGCCCGAGGACACGCCCTGCAGGTTCGCAAGCGTCACGTTGCGCTGGATCGTCTCCTCGAGGATCAGGCCAAGGCTCTTGCGGTCCTCGGTGACATAGGCGAGGCCCGCGTCGATGGCGCGGTCGACCTTCGAGACGTCGACCTCCTTCCCGCGGATCTTCACCGTGCCCGAGACATTCCGCCCCCAGGACCGGCCGAAGAGGCTCATGGCAAGCTCGGTGCGCCCGGCGCCCATCAGCCCCGCGATGCCCACGACCTCGCCCGCGCAGACGTGCAGGCTGGCCGAGCGGATCACCTGCCGGTCGACGTGCTCGGGGTGCCAGACGTTCCAGTCGCTGACCTCCATCAGCACCTCGCCGGCGCGGCGCTGGCGCTCGGGGTAGCGGTGGGCCATGTCGCGGCCCACCATGTCGCGCACGATGGCGGCCTCGGTGATCGGCTGGCTGCGGGCGTCCATCGTGGACACGGTCGAGCCGTCGCGGATCACGGTCACGCTGTCGGCGACGCGACGCACCTCGTTGAGCTTGTGGCTGATGATGATGCTGGTGACGCCCTGCGCCTTCAGCTCGAGCATCAGGTCGAGCAGCGCTTGGCTGTCCGCCTCGGACAGCGCCGCGGTGGGCTCGTCGAGGATCAGCAGCCGCACCTCCTTGGATAGCGCCTTGGCGATCTCGACCAGCTGCTGCTTGCCGACGCCCAGCTTGTCCACAAGCGTCGTCGGCGCCTCGCGCAGGCCGACCTTGCGCAGCAGCGCTTCCGTACGCTGGAAGGTGCCCTGCCAGTCGATCACGCCGTTGCGGGCGTTCTCGTTGCCGAGAAAGACGTTCTCGGCGATCGACAGCAGCGGCACCAGCGCCAGCTCCTGGTGAATGATGATGATGCCGCGCTTCTCGCTGTCCGAGATGTCGCGGAACTCGGCGAGAGCGCCGTCATAGTGGATCTCGCCGTCGTAGGAGCCCGCCGGATAGACGCCCGAGAGCACCTTCATCAGGGTGGACTTGCCGGCGCCGTTCTCGCCGACCAGCGCGTGGATCTCGCCCTGCCTGACGGTGAGGTTGACCTCGTCGAGCGCCTTGACGCCGGGAAAGGTCTTGGTGATCGCGCGCATTTCGAGAAGTGCGGACATGACACACCCTTCGCTTGAAAGCGGCCCGCCCGGGTCATGGCCCGGACAGGCCAGGAGGAGCCGGTTGGATTACTTGATCTGGTCCATGGTGTAGTAGCCGCTGTCGATCAGCCGCTCTTCCCAGTTCGCACCGGTGACGGGCAGCGGCTCGAGTAGGTAGGACGGCACCACCTTGACCCCGTTGTCATAGGTCGAGGTGTCGTTGATCTCGGGCTCGCCGTCCTTGAGCAGCGCGTCGACCATGCCGACCGTCACGCCCGCAAGCGACCGGGTGTCCTTGAAGATGGTGGAGTACTGCTCGCCCGCGAGGATCGACTTTACCGAGGGCACCTCGGCGTCCTGGCCAGTCACGATGGGCATCTTCAGGTCGCCCGAACCGTAGCCCACGCCCTTGAGCGAGGACAGGATGCCGATGGAGAGCCCGTCATAGGGCGACAGCACGCCGTGCACCTCCTGGTCGGTGTAATGGGCCGACAGCAGGTTATCCATGCGCGACTGAGCCACCGCGCCGTCCCAGCGCAGGGTGCCGACGGTGTCCATGCCCATCTGCCCCGAGACGACGTTGACCG
>Ga0208328_1000987_pt1 | contig 11116 bp, 10 predicted proteins | sample DeeseametaMP2633_FD_184170 | JGI IMG/M metagenome (GOLD analysis project Ga0208328, IMG submission 184170) | Marine microbial communities from the Deep Atlantic Ocean - MP2633 (SPAdes) | ecosystem: Environmental > Aquatic > Marine > Unclassified | place: Northeast of Antigua and Barbuda, North... | reverse complement strand
CGCACGCCAGTGGCAAGGCAGATACCAGCGGATAGCAGGATAAGCTCCTCATGCTTATGCCATACATACCTCTCTCGTTTAACGCTTCCTAACTGAAAACAGACACCGTTATCGCTACACTCTTTATAATGAATTTAGAGATTATAATAAATTTAGAGAATGTAGCATTTAAGGACAGGGCGTGAGTTATGTTTGGCTTCGATATTGATATGGATTTGATGAAGTAACATTTCTTTCAATTAGGGATTGCTTTTATCTTATCCTTACCGATTGCGCTCAACCGGGAGATGAAAGACAGCGGTGCAGGCCTGCGCACCTTTCCCTTAGTCACTGTCGCCTCTTGTGCCTTTATGCTTGTCGGCCGCGACATCTATTCAGAAGGCGATGCCGAGGCGCGTATCATGTATGGCATTATTACGGGTATGGGTTTTATCGGTGGCGGCGCTATCTTTAAGAGTAGTGGCAGTGTCAAAGGAACAGCGACGGCAACAGGACTATGGAACACAGGCGCTATCGGTATCTCAGTTGCGTATAGTCGTTATGAGATTGCGATTATTTTGTCAGTGGTGAGCTTTTTGATATTGCAGTTCTCTGAGCCGTTCAAGTCCAGTGATCATCAAAAATAATGCACGCGCTGCGCAATCGGCGCTGAAATTTATCGCGGTTGCCGTTACAATACTCGTCATACCGTGCGTACTTTATCGTGAGTAAGATGCTGATAGCGCACTACCCTTTTTATAATCCTATACGAGAATGTTATGAGTCATCAGCCCCCTGCAGAGTTATTAGAAAAAGCCAAACACTGGCGCGAAGATATACATTTTACGGATGACGTACTAGGTAAGTCTTTTGATTTTGTGACGACTTGGGGTATATTTTCGCCGCAAAAGCTCGATGATGGTAGCTTGATGCTACTCGATCACGTCGATTTTCAGGCTGATGATGACTCGATAGATCTAGGCTGTGGCTACGGCGTGCTTGGCATGACTGCGGCGCGCGAGTGCCCGAATGGTCAGCATACGCTGATTGATAAGGATTTTATGGCGGTGGAGTATGCGCGGCGTAACTGCGAAAAAAACGCTCTTAGCAATGTCGATGTGCATTTATCAAACGGCTTTAACCAAGTGGCGGCGGACAAAGACTTTAGCCTCGTGATGTCAAACTTACCGGCCAAGGTCGGTAAAGAACAGCATTATCTGTACTTCCTCGATGCTTATGCGCGGATGCGTCAGGGCGGGCGTTTTTATGTCGTGACGATCAATGGCCTACGTCAGTTTATGAAGCGCTCATTTACCGAGGTGTTCGGTAATAGCGATAAGGTCAAGCAAGGCAAAACTTATACCATTACTATGGCGGTGAAAGAATAGCTTTTGAACTTAGCAAAAGTAAACCGCACTCAGCAAAATCCCGCTAAAACGAATCAGTATTAGCGGGATTTTGCTTTAAATGGCCCACCTAGTCAGCTACATTTGCCGTTTTAGTAAATAGCCTCCAAACACCGCACTAGCAATAACTGGCAGTAGCACCATCAAAAATGGCGAAAAACCTGTGGCCAACGATACAAACCCAACTAAGTCTTGAATATAGCTAAATAGTAGCCCGAACAGCAAGGCAACAACAATACGCAGGCCTAAACTGTGCGTGCGTAGCGAGCCAAAAACAAAAGAGCACGCAACGATCACCAGCGATAATATCGACAGCGGAGATAGCAGTTTTTGCCAAAACGCCAGCTCGTGAGTCAATGACCGCTTACCCTGCTGCTGCATAAACTGACGATGTGCGTATAGCTGGGTCAAGGACAAATCTTCGGCATCGCGGGTCAGCAGATACACCGACTCAGGCGCAAAAGGTAGACTCAAGGTATCTGTAGTAGCGAGCTGTTGACTGCTTTGAAAGCCTTGATTGATGGTCAGCCTCGTTATGTTATTAAGCTGCCAGTCATAGCGGTACTGCTCGTCTTTATTATCGCTTGTGCGCCCGACTAGTTGACGCCCTGTATACTGGCCGCCCTCAGCACGGATAGCAGTTTGTAGGTTGCCATTCTTATCCAAATGCCAACGCTTGACCTCACCGATATTGCCTTCGACATCAGCATAATCGATGTAGAGAATGTCACTGCCATTCGCTTGCAGTGTTGTCTCATCGTCTGCGCTGTTTACGTTTACACTACTAAAACTTGGCTGCATGGTCCAGTAGCCGCGCACTGAGGTAATCAGCGCGCTGCTGTCGTCATCATTAATCTCATCGGCCAGCTGATTGCTCGTAGGTAATATAAACTGGTTAATAGACAACGCTAAGATGACGAATAATAAAGCCGGCTGGAGTACCCAGCCCACGATACGATAGACGCTGACGCCTGAGGCGCGCATGACCACAAGCTCGCTCTTATTAGCCAATAGTCCAAGACCCACCACAGCGCCAAGCAGCGCGCCCGTCGGAATGAACTGCTCTAAAAAGTAAGGCGAGCGATAAAAGATATATTTGAGCGCCTCGCCCATCGTATAGCTATCGCTGAGCGAATCAAGCTCAGACAAGTAAGAAAATAAAACCTGTAAGCCCCATAGCCCAAGTACCGCGGCGATAGTCGCTAGCAAAGCATTAAGCTTGACGTAACGACCGAGCACTTTTAGTCGACTGGGTGGCTTTGCCAATGACAAGCCTTTATTTTTTGCGGCAAACAGTGAGGAGCGCATTATGAGGCTCCTGTATTTGAGTCATTTATAGAACCTAAATCGTCGTGCTTATCTTCGCTCAACCGAAAGCGCAGTCGATGCTGGATACGGCTGCCCCAATTCATATAAAGTGCTAACACCATAAACCCTACTATCAACCAAGCATAAGACCAAACGCTCACATTGCCTTTAGCGACAGCGTTTTTTAAAGAGATGATACCGAGCGCACAACTCACAAAGAGTAAGATGGCCGGAAATAATCGTAGCCAGCGTCCTTGACGCGGACGTACTTGCGCGAGCGGTACCGCAAGCATAGGCGCGATAATCATCAGCCAAGGCAGTGCAAAGCGGTAGCCAAGCTCGCCTTGGGCGGCGAGCCTTGCGTCACTATTACTGACCGCCATACTGCCCGTTGCCGCTTGCCATAAGGGACCGATCGCCTGTGTTTCGATATTGTCTTCGCTGACGACCTCTTCTTCGGACTCTGTCAAAGTAATACGGTAGCGATCAAAGCCGATCTGATTGTATTTTAGGCTACCAGCGCCGACTTCATAACGCCGTCCCTGAAACAGATCCAATTGAGTAACGCCGCCGGCAATGCTCTCTACTTGTTCTGCGCGGCGAGCCAAGGTAATCGTGTCTTTACTCGCAGCCCGATTGGCGCTATCAATCAGCTCTTTTGGTAAATCCTCAATAGGCAAGCGCTCAACCAATTCGGACTCTTGGGGTGTCTGAGCTGACACACTTTGAGCGCCATTATTGGCAGGTTTTGCCGATTGTGTTTTAGGCTGTGTTTGAATCAGCACTACATCTTGCAGCTGGGTTTTATCGTCGCTCAGACTGCCCACATACAGATGATAATTACCGCTACTGATAAACTCTTTCGGGCGGATTAAATCAAAAGCACTAGTCAAAGCTTGCTGCTGCCAAATCGTCTCTGAGGAGCGTACTCCCCAAGGCTTACCGACTATAGACAAAGCCGCCTCACCCACAAACAACGCCAAAATCAGTGGTGTTATCAGCCGAGCTAACTTCCCGCGTGAGACGCCGCTGGCATTAATCACCGCCATTTCTTGATCCACATAAAGCCTACCAAAAACGAGCATCAAACCGATAAAAAACGCCAAAGGTAAAATAAGCTCTAAAAAGTAAGGCAGATTATAGCCAATAATGGTGAATAATAAGCTGATATCTAAGTTGCCTTCAGCGGCAATCCCAAAATAACGTATCAGACGGCCACCGAGCATCATCACTACCAAAAACCCCAATACCAAAGCGGTCGTTGAGGCAACTTGACGGGTCATGTAGCGGCGTAATATCACAATTAGGACTCTTAAATAAGGGTTGGCGTTTGCAAGGATAAGTGGTTACACATTCCTATCGTGCAAGCTCATAAGCGATCTTTTGGCTTTTTTATAGTTTTTGGTAAATATGGCAAAGCGAGTATAAGCGTCAAACGTAACTGCTAATGCTAGCATGTTTTTATAAAAAATGACGGTGAAAAGTGTGTAAAAGTACGATACGCTTTCTATCTAAACAGTCACAAATAACATTATCTAACCCTTACGGAACAGTCGCGCTGTCATCAATATGTTAGACTGTCATATAAGCTGTAGTAGGTTCACGATCTTCTTTGCTCAGCATTCTTGTTTTTCATAATTCTAATAAGGATAAAACTATATGAATATTAAGCTAACCGCACAACTGCCAAAAACGCATACCCAAAAAATACTAAAAAAAGAAGCCAAAGACAAAGACTCGAGCTGTTTAGTGGTCTTAGTCGATAATAACAAAAACATCTTGGCAAGCGACTCATTGACAGAGTATCAAGAGCGTATTGAGCAGTTGATGGCAGTCTCACATTTCAGTGGCAAAGCCTGCGAAACGGTCGCTGACTATGCCTTAGCTGGTGATAAAAAAACTACTAAAGCCAATCCGCTACAATTATTAATCGTTGGCGTAGGCGCCATAGATAAGCTCAACCACAGCGCACTACAAAAAATCGCTAAGACCATTTATCAGTCCACGCAAAAACGCGTCGCCTCCTTAACTATCGCGCTCGGCGATGCTCTACAAGAAAACGAGTTTAGCCAACTTGCTCTGAACCTGCTAGCAGCGACTTATCGCTTTGATAAATACAAATCAGAGCAAACCACGCCGGTATTAACTGATATCTACTTGCTCGCTGATAATAGCTTGCAGTCCGCTTTAGACTTCGCGCAGTCAGTGTTTGTCGGTCAAAGCTTGACTCGCGATGTCGCTAATGAGCCAGGTAACATCTGCTTCCCAGCTTATATGGCAGAGCAAGCGCAGGAGCTGGGCAAAAAATACTCTGATATCCTAAAAGTCACTGTATTAGGTGAAGAAGAGATGTCAGCACTCGGTATGGAGTGCTTCTTAGCCGTTTCTAGAGGCTCAGTCCGCGAGGGCAAGTTGGTGATTATGGAATATCAAGGTAAGTCGAAATTTACCGCTAACCATTCAGCCAGTTATCGCGATAACGCTAATAGCGCTGCCAAAGCTGGTCTAAAAGCGATTGCAGATAAGCTGCCTTTAAAAGCCAATACAAAAAAAGGCAACAACAGTGACGCACCTATCGTATTAGTCGGTAAGGGCGTCACCTTTGACTCCGGCGGTATCTCTATCAAGCCAGGCGCGGCGATGGATGAGATGAAATTTGATATGGGCGGCTCAGCGTCAGTCTTGGGTACTATCCAAGCGCTATGTGAAGCGCGTCTACCTATTAACGTCGTCGGCGCGCTCGCTTGTGCTGAAAACATGCCGTCAGGGGAAGCCACGCGTCCTGGTGATATCGTCAAAGCCATGAATGGCAAGTCAGTTGAGATCTTAAATACTGATGCTGAAGGCCGCTTGGTGCTAGCTGATACTCTATGCTATATCCAGCGCTATAATCCAAAAGCGATCATCGATGTGGCCACTTTGACTGGCGCTTGCGTCGTCGCTTTAGGTCACGTGCGCTCAGCGGTGTTTAGTAATGATGAAGACGTACTGTTCGAGCTTGAGAGTGCTAGCGCTCAATCAGGCGATCTTATCTGGCACATGCCGTTAGATGATGAGTATCAGTCATTGCTTGACTCGCCTATCGCCGACATGCAAAATATCGGTGGTAAAGGTGCCGGCGCCGTCACTGCTGCTTGTTTCTTATCGCGCTTCGTAGAAGAAGGCCAAGCATGGGCACATTTGGACATTGCTGGTACCGCATGGAACTCTGGTAAAGAAAAAGCCGCTACCGGTCGCCCAGTCCCTCTATTTATGCAATATCTCAAAAACAGCGTCGATATGGCATAAACAGTGCTGTATGATCAGACACTTCATAAGGCTTAAGTACCAAACATGTCAAAACTAACCGTTAGTTTTTATGTCTTAAGCGCGAGTAAAGCCCAAGATTTCTTGGGCTTTATTTGTCAGCTCACTCAAACTGCCTTAAATAAGAGCACACAGTCGCTGGTTATTCTGGCGGATAATGAACAACTACTGAGCGAGCTTGATGAAGCGTTATGGGCCTTTGATGCGGCAAGCTTTATTCCGCATCAGCGCTTAAGCGCTAGCAATAGTGAGGCGATGGCGAGTACTGATAAAAATTCTGCAGCGCCTGTGCTCTTAGCATCACAGCTGCCGCCAGATTTTAGCGGTATCGTCATCAACACCACTCCCCGCCCCATCAATGATTATATCCCGTCAACGAGCAACGCGCTGCCTAGCCGTCTGCTAGAGATTATCCTACCTGATGACGCTAGCGTCGCCCAAGGCCGTCATAAATATAAACACTACCAACAGCTTGGTTATGAGCTCACTCATTTTAAAGTATAAAAGCTTTAACAGCCGCTAATCTTCACAAATAAAACCTTCTGTGTCATTAGTCGCTCTACTTCGAGCGCATCTAAAACATCTATATAGTTGATTATCATCTTAGCTATTGCGCTCTCGAGGTCGCAGAGCATTAGGTGAATATCACAAAAAATGCTACTATCTTTCGATTATTATAGGCTTTGTATTTTTTGATTATCGTTTATTAGAGGGATAAAGATGCGTTCATTGATAGCAATGTATCAACGGATAGGGTTAGTGCCGCTTATTATCGTCGGTCTGGTGCTGGGTGTGCTGATTGGCTGGCTGGCCCCTAGCGCTGGTATAGCTTTAGGAATATTAGGAACTTTATTTGTCGGCGCGCTCAAAGCCGTAGCACCTATACTCGTGTTTGTATTAGTATTAGCCGCTATCAGTAAGCAGCGCAGTGGTGATGAGGTCTACGTCAAACCTGTCCTTATCATGTATATGTTTGGTACTTTTTTGGCCGCATTGACTGCCGTTGGTGCCAGCTTCTTGTTCCCGATTGAGATGGTCTTAGTCAATGCCAATATCGAGCAAGTACCGCCTGCCAATCTAAAAGAGGTGCTAACCAACTTGCTCATGAGCCTAGTGGCCAATCCTGTCAATGCTGTAGCAAATGCCAACTATATTGGTATCTTAGCATGGGCGATTATTATCGGTTTTGCGCTGCGTCAAGCGGGCGATACGACGCGCGGTGTCGTAAGCGACTTTGCTGATGCGATATCACAAGTGGTCAAATGGGTCATTGCCCTCGCGCCTTTTGGTATCTTAGGGTTAGTCGCTAATACTGTCGCTGAAACAGGCTTTGAGGCGCTAAAAGGCTATGCCAATATTTTGATGGTATTGGTTGGCTGTATGCTGTTTATCGCTCTAGTTGCTAACCCTTTAATTGTATTAGTCAAAACCGGCAAAAACCCTTATCCGCTAGTACTGACTTGCCTGCGTGAGTCTGGTATTACCGCCTTTTTTACCCGCTCATCAGCGGCTAATATTCCTGTGAATATGAACCTGGCTCACAAGCTTGGTCTGCACGAAGATACTTATTCAGTCACCATTCCGCTCGGTGCTACTATTAACATGGCCGGTGCGGCGATTACCATTAATGTGCTCACCTTAGCTGCTGCGCACACTTTAGGTATTGAGGTCAGCTTTGCCTCCGCTTTACTGCTAAGCTTAGTGGCGACAGTCAGTGCTGGCGGCGTGTCGGGCGTACCTGGCGGCTCATTACTGCTCATTCCATTGGCCGCAAGTCTATTTAGCATTCCTAACGATATTGCGATGCAAGTGGTGGCCGTTGGTTTTATTATTGGCGTCATTCAAGACTCTGCGGAGACAGCACTTAACTCGTCAACCGATATACTATTCACCGCTGCCGCCGATCCAAAATACGCCCGTTAGCGTATTAAGCTTTAACGACGTTTTAATCAAAACTCAAGGACAAAAAAAAGGGCACTCAGGTGCCCTTTTTATACTTTAAAACTTGTATGCAAGTCAGGTTTAAGCTCTCAATAGCTTACTTTAAGTGATCTACTTCGACTTCAATCACAGGCGTCTGCATCTCCAGCTGGCGTTTAAACTGGCGCAGCTGCTCTAACTCGTCTAATAGCTCAAGTATCAAGCCAATAGCCGGTACGCTCGCTTCAAAATCACGACTAAGACGTGAAGCACGGCGCACGGTGGTCAGCTGATAGCCAGTGAACTGCTGACTCTCAGGCACATCATACTCAATGATATTTTCTTCTATTAAGGCGATAACCCACTGCGGCTCTTGACCACAAGCAGACACTAATTCATCAAAACTCATAACTATGTCGGTTAATTCAGGTGAGTGTTTCATCATTATTATCCTTGTTTATGCTATATCTCTCATCATCTGTCTAACTTTAGCTCTCTTATGACCATTTTGCTCACTAGCGACTGATGCTAGTATGAGCAAAGGCTTGTTTTAGCTGCTCATAAGCTTGCTTAGCTTCGTCCGTGGTGACTTCTGGATTGACGATATTTAGGGTCAAGTATAAGTCTCCCGCTTGTTTTGCAGGGATACCCTTGCCCTTCAAACGCAGATTACTTCCTGATTTGCTATTGCTCGGAATAGTGACGCCGAGCTTACCTGCAGGAGTCGTGACATTGATTCTTTCGCCCAACGCCGCCTCCCACGGAGTGATATTCACCGTTTGGTAAACATTAGCGCCTTCCAAGCGAATATTATCGGCAGCAGTGATGGTGACTTTAAGGAATAGATCTCCGTTTTTTCCACCTCCGATACCGGCAGCGCCTTGCCCTGCTAGGCGGATTTGCTTGCCATCAGTGATGCCTTTAGGAATTTTAATCTTCAGGGTTTTATTCTCATAACCCACACTACCATTAGGCTGACGGACAGGGACATTTAACTTAATACTATAGTCGTCGCCGCTATAGACCGAAGCGAGATCGACACTGATCTCAGCATGCTGATCTTGACCTTTGCTATCTTGGCCAAAACCACCACCGAACTGATCAAAACCACTTGGTCCACCAGCCGACTGGCCCGCAGAGCCGCGAGCACCGCGCCCAAAAGCTGAGAAGATATCATCGAAACGAAAACCGCCACCGCCAAAGGCTTCACCGTCACCGAACTGATCTTTGATATCTTCCCAGCGAAAGCCGCCTTGCGCGCCTGCCGACTGACCGCCAAATCCGCCAAAGCCACCAGCACCAGCTTGGCCCGCAAAAGGATTGTCTAGCATAGCGTCATATTCGCTACGCTTATCTTTATCCCTAAGTGTCTCGTAAGCGTTATTAATCTCAGCGATTTTATTATCTGCATCTGGATCGTCACTGACATCAGGGTGATATTGACGGACTAGTTTGCGATACTTTTTCTTAATATCGGCGTCTGAGGCGTCTTTTTTTACCCCTAAAATGTCATAGTAGTTTTTTTCTGCCATTATTTTTCCTTATCATTTTATTGAGAAAATTTTATTAAACGCTATAAAGTTAGAATCATCTGTTTCTATAATAAGACTTTTTTCTACAATATCAATTTTACTCAATGGCTACGACCTTTTTGGGGCTTTGTAATCAACAGCCTCGACACAGATTTTCAGGGTAGATTTAAGTTTACCCGTTACATTGTATAGAAATCTTTAAGATATTAACTTTAGTTATGAATCAATAGCTTATAAGGTAACTGCAATTTGACTTGTCTTATTTCTTACACATCTGTAAGGATATAGCAAGCTTTATCCTGTAAAATACTGCAATGTTTACACTCATAGGGAGTGAAAATAATATAGGCAAGAGAATCTGTCTATTTTATAAATTACGTATAGGTGATAAATGTCTTATTTAATCAAGTCTTTAGTTATCATGTTATCATTAGCGCTGAGTACCACCGTTTTTGCTGGTAATACTAGCTATTATGGTAGTAAATTCCACGGTAAGCGTACCGCTAGTGGTAGTATTTTCAATATGAATGCCATGACCGCCGCACATAAAACCTTACCGTTCGGCACTAAAGTTAAGGTAACTAACCAAAAGACGAAGCAGAGTGTGATAGTTAAAATCACGGATAGAGGTCCTTTTACACCCGGCCGTATCTTAGATTTATCTAAAGGCGCTGCTAGTAAGATAAACTGTCAACTTTGTACGACGACTATGAAAGTACTCTCTTACGGTGATGGCAAATATCGTAGACAGTAACCTGTCGCGCGAATGTTTTAAGTCTTAAGACCCTAGTAATGTAAAAAAGGAGAGCATTAGCTCTCCTTTTTTGTGTTCGCTCAAAGTTTTGAGCAGGCATTTTAATTAAACTTAGCTTCCATCTCTTCTAAGCTTGTCATCGCTACTAATAAGCTCTCCTCTTTATCGTTATGTTGCTGCTGTAGCGAAGCTTGCTTGTTAAGCAGCGCTATCAAGTCGGCTTTGCGGTGCGCTTCATAAAGCTCAGTATCGGCAAGCTCAGTCTCCAAGCTTGCTAGCTGCTCATCTAGCTTCGCCAATGCCTTTTCGGTATTTTCGATTTCTCGGCGTATAGGCGCGGTCAGTTTGCGCTGCTCAGCCGCCAACTTACGCTGCTCTTCTTTACTCATAGTACTAGCAGGGTTTTTGGACGTCTGACTCTCAGCTTTAGTTGTCGCTGTAGCCTGTACTGACTCACTATGCTTAACCTCTTTACTTTTAGCAGCATTGTGCGTTTCACGTGAAACCAACGTCATTTGTGCCTGTTTATCTTTGGCTTGTTTATTGCTATTTTTATCCTGCGCGTTCTCTTGTTTGCGCTTCTCCGCTAGCCACTTGCCGTAATCACTAATATCGCCTGCGAACTCGTCGATCCGGCCGTCATGGACGAGATAGAGCTCATCACAGACGTTAGCAATCAGTTCGCGATCATGCGAGACGAGCACGACCGCGCCTTGAAAACCTTGTAGCGCTAAAGTCAAAGCTTGACGCATTTGTAAGTCCAAGTGGTTAGTCGGCTCATCGAGCACGAGCACGTTAGGACGCTGCCAAACGATTAATGCCAAGGTCAGGCGTGCGCGCTCACCACCTGAGAACAGCTCGCTTGGGGTATCGATACGCTCGCCGCGAAAATCAAAACTGCCCAAAAACGA
>Ga0208328_1000985_pt1 | contig 11122 bp, 11 predicted proteins | sample DeeseametaMP2633_FD_184170 | JGI IMG/M metagenome (GOLD analysis project Ga0208328, IMG submission 184170) | Marine microbial communities from the Deep Atlantic Ocean - MP2633 (SPAdes) | ecosystem: Environmental > Aquatic > Marine > Unclassified | place: Northeast of Antigua and Barbuda, North... | reverse complement strand
CTGTAGCAGAAGGAGAGTCGCAGTTTTTATTGGGTGCAAGTTTTGTGCGTAATGATATTGATACTAGCGTAAGAGCAGATGAGCATGAGGTTAGCCGTGATAAATTAATCACAGCTATTCCTGAGCTTGACGCTATTATTCCAAGCGATACGCAGTCTTGGCAAGCGCGCGCAGGCGTACGCACGCAAACGCCAGACTATCATCCTATCGTTGGTCAACTAACGGGCAGTCAGCGCCTATGGGTGATGAGCGCGATGGGCGCAAAAGGCTATGCCTTTGCACCGGTATGTGCCGAGGCTTTGGCTGATATTATGTTAGGAGCGTTTGCGCCTTTATCAAGCGAGATGATGAGCAAGTTATCACCGAATCGTAAACGCCTGCAGACGCCACTAACCTCATAGCGAGAGCAACTGATGCCTTATCAACAAACCACCCTAACCCTACCCGCCTACTCGCGCGGTATTCATATTATTACGCCGCAGATTAACCAAGCTATCGACAAGCTGATATCGAGAGATACAAAAATAGGCTTAGTGCATCTATTTTTGCAGCATACCTCAGCCAGCCTTGCTATCAATGAAAATGCCGACCCTGATGTGCGCTTAGATACTGAAGATTGGCTTAATAAAGTTGCGCCCGCCGATCAGCCCCATTATCGTCATACACTTGAGGGAAGCGACGACTTGCCTGCACACTTTAAAAGCATAATGCTTGGGGTGAGCTTAACCATACCACTTGTGAATGGCGCGTTAGGACTCGGTACTTGGCAAGGAATTTATTTGTGCGAGCACCGAGATTATGGTGGTAAGCGCCGAGTGGTTATTACGGTCAGCAGTTAAGTTTATACAAAATAAAAAAGTGATTAGCTTAGGGTGGGCTTAAATTTAACTCATCTGTTACGTATTACAGCTCTTGTATATCAATAATAAGGCATCTATTATGAAAAGCTTATCTAAGACTCATCCTAAAACTCGCCTGCTACCTATTATGGCTTTAGGTATAGCAAGCTTCGCATTGATAGCTTGCCAACAAGAGCCTGAAACTGAAACGGTAGTCATTGAGGAGTCAGCCGCGCCTGTAGCAGCAACAATTGAAGAAACCGACGTCAATAATGAAGAAAATGAGCAAAAATCGGCGACAATTGTAGAAGAGATGTCAAGCGAGCATGATATTGAGCTTGAGTCACTTGAGGACGACCTTGGCGCAGCAGGAGTGACGACTAACACAGAGACCAGCAGCCCAAACCCAGAGCAGGCAATAAAAGGCACGCAGATTACTGATGTAGAATATCGCAGTGCTAGTGGTGAGAGCCTATCGGTAGTTTTTGAGACATCAGCGACAGGTGTTTTGAATGCGATTGTTACCCTACCTAATAGACCTAAACTGACCTTGAGCGCGCCAGAGGGTCAAGGTAATAACCCTACTTATCGCTCCAAGGATGGTAGCATAGAGCTGGTCAGTCATGGCGGCGGTAGTAGTATAGATCTAATAGAAAACGGCACTATCACAAGTTATGAAGCGACTAGCGCTGAGGCGGAAGTAGTGACTCAGACTTAGTGTTTATGATTGGCTGACTTAAAAAGAGTCAGACTCATCGTTTCAGCCTAAGAAAATAAGCCGATTAACCCGTTGATTACGGTCCAAAGTCCCAGCACCACAAAGACAATAATAATAAGCCCCAAAATATCAGGAATATGCAAGTATATCCAAGCGACGACTGGATTGCGCCAAATCGCACTCTGCCGCTGCTTATCCTCTAGGCTCTGATGCAAAAACGGCCGATCTAGATGAGTGGTCTCAGTAATGCCATACTCGTCTTGCAAATGCTGATGAACGATAGTCAAAGTCTTACGACTTGGGCGAATAAAGATATCGAGTAAGGTGCCAATACCGGGCACGATACCCACTACCGTATCAACCAGTGCCAGCTGTACCGCTGGGGTCATTTTATTGGCAGGAACGCCTAATTGCCGGCCTAAAATAAACGCATAACTGGTCAATATCAGTCCGGCTATATCACCTGCTAGTGGAATGGTGGATAGCGCCGCATCCGCGCCTAAGCCCTGCTTAGTGAAAGGTATGCGCACCACCGAATCCATAGTATTAGCGAATTTGGCAAGCTTACGCTCAGTAGCAATAACCTCTTCGCGGGTCAAGCCATGCTCAGCAAGATTAATCTCATAAGCTGTTTGTAGTTCATTAACTACAGGCTTCTTAATCGAGCGTCGCTTTAATGACTCAGAGAATTTACCCATTGAAAGTCGTCCATAGACAAGAGATAGCGGTTAAGACAAAGACGTAACGCCCGACCCAGATATTCGCCAAAAAAGCTTGGAAACAAGGTATCGGCTGACGGCTAGCGCAGGCGCTGTTTTGCTTAGCGAACATCATTGCTACTAAGGCTAAGCCAAAGACAGGAATGATATTTAAGCTCGTTGGGGCAAAATAATGCCACAATACCACGCCCATTATCAGCAAAAACAATACTTGTAAAATAGAGATGATAACGATATCAAAACGGCCAAAGAGTATCGCGGTGGATTTAACCCCAATCTTTAAATCGTCTTCGCGATCTGCCATCGCATACTGGGTATCGTAGGCTACCGTCCAGCACATATAAGCGATAAATAGCAGCCAACACCAGATGTCAGGCGTACCTTGTACCGCCACATAAGCCATTGGAATCGCCCAACCAAAGGCGGCAGCTAAGAACACTTGCGGCAGATGGGTGAAGCGCTTCATAAACGGATAAATAAACGCTAGCACTACTGCACCAAGCGACCAATAGAACACTTGTATCGGTAAAAAAAACAATAGACAAGCACTGAGAGTCACCAATATTAAAAACGCGGCGACTGCCTCACGACCTGACAGACGACCGTCAGCAAGCGGCCTGCCTTTCGTGCGCGTCACATGACCATCGACTTTACGATCGGCAAAATCATTAATCGCGCAGCCTGCCGCCCGCATCAAAATCGCCCCAAGCGCAAAGATAATAAATACTTTTAGACTAGGCAAGCCGGCCACCATGCCCTGCTTTTGCGCCTGCCCCATCGCTGCTAGCATCACACCCCAAAGCGTCGGCCACAAAAGTAGCTCAATACCGACTGGCTTATCAAAGCGCGTCAACTGCATATAGGCATGCAGCTTGTCTTTTAGGCTTAACTCTAAGGGCGTACTACTCATAACTTTGATGCTCTTTATAGGTTCTCATACAGACTATTGGCTTCGATTAACGACAACTCAGGATACTGCTTACGTAATGTCTTGATTGCTGCAACTTTATTGTCTTGGACGTTTTGCTGACGTAGATAGGTCATATATTCTTGCGGACTGCGTAGCTTTTTAAGCTCCGCTTCTAAACGCAAAATACGGGTGCGCAAAAATATATTTATTAATAATAATGCGGCTCCTACCGCCCAAACTATGATGGTTAACATCGCTCTCTCCTAAGCTGACTGCTACTAAAGATCAATATAAACATAATGACTCATATTCCACTAAACGAAATAACCATCAAAGCGGACGGCTGCATTATGCCAACTTTCATCGGGATTTTGCTGAGCCAAAAATGGCGCTTGTTGTGGCCGCTTAACAATGACTCGGCCTTGACCTGCTTGATTATCAGCTACTACGGCCTGCGCGTTATTGAGTAGTGCTTTTTCTTCGTCTAAAGTTGGCGGTCTTGCTAGGTGATGCAGCGCTTGCATCTGCTTGCCCACTTTTGCGCCTTTGCCAGTCTTACTATCTTGATAGCTGTCTTCTGGAAACATCGGATCTAAATAAACGACATTAACGGCTACGGCTTGGTCAGTCGTGTTTTTTTGCAATTGAGCAAAATAACTTAGTGCGTCCGTGTTGATAATAGTTAAGCGCGCCATCAGTTTTTGCCAATTGGGCTGTGCACTCATCCGCTGCTGCTCACTGAATAGTAATAATGCCATCAACGGCTCTTGCTCTAGCATCATCACTTGCGCGCCCGTGCTCGCTAGTATCAAGCTATCATGACCGAAACCTGCGGTTGCGTCTATCACTTGGCTGTCTGCGCTGATTTTTGCCGCCCTTAATATCAGCTCCGACTTACGCCCGGCGCTCACTACCCGCCGCTGCAATTTATCCCACTCTGGTGCTACGCTGAGACCATCCTTTAATAAGGATAGTTTGTTTTTGTTATCCAATAACAAAGCGGCTTGCTCGCCTTCAGCATTTAGTGCTGCTAACCGCTGTTTTATTTTACCTTCAATGCGCTCTACATCGAGCGTTATTGGCAGTTTATTATCAGCAATTAATGTCTTCAGGCGCTCAACAGCGGTAAGCTGCGAGTAATCAACATAAAGTAGTTTTATCGTTTTATCCGGCAAACTGATACCCAAACACCCAAGCCGCTAGTAACACGATGACGCCGGTGACAATGCGCAACCAAGCAAAAATAGTAAAGTCGCGGCGACTCACCCAAGCGACAAGCCAGCGAATACATAGTAGCGCTACGATAAAGGACACGACCGTGCCTATCGCTAATACCAGCCAATCTTCACTGCTAGCCAGTACCTCATTATGCTTCGCTAAATCAAGCAAGCCTGCACCAACGATCACTGGGATACCCAAAAAGAAAGAAAACTCTGCCGAAGCCTTACGCGAAACGCCAAGCCAAAGCGCTCCGATAATAGTTGCGCCCGAGCGCGAGGTGCCTGGTATTAACGCTAAACATTGAAACAGACCTATCATTAGCGCGGTCTTAAAACTCACCTCTTCTGCCTCTTTGGCGATAATCGTTTTCGGGCGCTTTTCGACATAAAATATCAGCAGACCACCGATGATGAGCATAATAGCGACAACAATAGGGTTAAACAGGTACGCCTTGATCTGATCGGCGAAAGTAAAGCCAACGATCATCACCGGAATAGTGGCGACAATCAAACTAAGCCCAAGCTGACGCGGATTGCCCATCGTCTCAGATTTACCGGTTATCAGCCCCATCAGCGCTTGCCAGAGTCTACCCCAATAGTCGTAAATGACCGCGAGAATAGCGCCTAGCTGTACCACGACGACGAACAGATCGACCTTTTCTTTGGTCCAAAAGCCCATGATATCAGCAGATAAAATCAGATAGCCGGTGCTAGAGATGGGTAAAAACTCAGTGATACCTTCAACGATACCCATGATGACGGCTTGAATAAATAAAATAATGTCCACGTACGCTTTCCTAACCACAGACGTAGCGTCTGCTCGATATGATGATATAGTTAATTAAAAACAAAGCTGTCATAAATTGAAGGGCGCTACTGGTATAAACCCTCCTTGCGTGCTGCTTTTATTCGATGCTGTGCAAAATTCATCCCAGTAGCGCTACAACATTTTTATATTGAATATTTTTTGTTAAAAAAAACAAATAGATAACCGTTAAGCCCCTTAAGCTTTGCCTTGCTCTTTTAGAGTCTTCCAAGCCTGATTACGCAGATACTTTGGCAATGCGCCTGCCGCCTCTGTACCGCCCTCCGCCATAAACTTTGCGATACCAATTTGGCCAATGATCACCGCATCTGGCCAAATATCGTCATGCGTGATTTGCTCATCTTGCAAAGTGAGCAAGCTTGCGCCATTGCCTACTATCGGCAAATTATTATCCGTTTGACGCTCATAATCTAATAAGCGCTCCGTACCGTTCTCTTCATCCGCATTACCTTTAGCAGTAGTCAGCATGGGCTGCATAATCTCACTTCGACTGTCGTTATCTGCTAGCGCATACTCACCAAAGTATACTTGCTGCATACGCGCATCAAGAGCACTATAAACGTGCGTTAAGCCGTATTGCTGATATGCACTCTGCGCGATAGCCTGCAAACTCGATACGCCGACACAAGGCAAATCATGCGCCACCGATAGCGCTTGTATCACCGCAGTATTGATACGAATACCACTAAAAGCGCCTGGGCCACGATTGAATATCAGTGCCCGCATATCGCTAAGCGGCAAGTCGCTAGCCTGCAAAGCCGCTTCTATCATCGGCAGTATTTGCCGCGTTTGCTCACGTTTGCCTTTTTCGGTTTGGCTAAAGACAACTTGCCCTTCGCCATCCAATATGGCGACCGAACACTGATCAAACACGGTATCCATAGCTAAAAACATCATGACCTCGGCTTATGTTAAAGACTTCATTTTTTGCTAGCAAATTGGTAGTTATAAATAGCGCTTATCATAACACAAAGCCTCAAAGCTAAAGCTAGCTTTGAGGCTTTGTCATGCATCACTATAATATTTATTAAAAGCGCTTTTTAAAGCCCTTTGGCATCTGATTTTGCATATCCGCCATTTGCTTTTGCATGTCTTCCGCGCTTGGCATATTGTTAGGATCGAGACCCATCTGCTTAGCCATTTCGGCTTGATTGACATTTTTCATGCCGCCTTGCCCTTTGGCACTACCGCCGCCGAATAACGGACCACCGCCACCCGCTGCGCCGCCACCGCCCATGAGCCCTTGCATCGACTTCATCATTTTACTGATGCCTTCTGGCTTTGAGATCATTTTCATCATCTTTGCCATTTGCTTGTGCTGCTTGAGCAAACGGTTGACGTCTTGAATCTCACGCCCAGAGCCTGCGGCAATACGGCGCTTGCGGCTTGGGTTGATCTTATCTGGGTTTTTACGCTCAAACGGCGTCATCGAATTGATAAGCGCTTCCATCTCACGCACTTTTTCTTCAGGCTTAGCGTCTTCGACGGCCTTTTGCATATCAGAGCCGCCCATACCCGGCATCTTATCTAAAAACCCTGCCATACCGCCCATACTCTTCATTTGCTGAAACTGGGTCAATAGATCCTCAAGGTCGAAGTCACCGCCCTTTTGCATCTTTTTCGCCATTTTTTCAGCTTTATCACGGTCAATCTTTTGCTCGACCTCTTCTACTAGGCTGAGTACGTCACCCATGCCAAGGATACGCTGGGCGATACGCTCAGGATGGAAGGCCTCAAGCGCGTCTAACTGCTCGCCGCGTCCTAAGAACTTGATAGGCTTACCGGTGATAGCGCGTACTGATAACGCCGCACCGCCGCGCGCATCACCATCAGTTTTGGTGAGGATAACGCCCGTTAATGGCAGCGCATCGTTAAAGGCCTTAGCGGTATTAGCCGCATCTTGCCCAGTCATGGCATCAACGACGAACAGCGTCTCAGACGGATTGACCGCCGCAGTCAGCGCTTTAATTTCGTTCATCATCGCCTCATCGATGGCAAGGCGGCCGGCGGTATCGATGATCAAGATGTCTTGATATTGAATTTTTGCCTCTTCGATAGCGCGGCGGGCAATTTCAATTGGATCTTCTTCCACCGTAGAATTGACAAACTTAGCATTCACTTGCCCGGCGACTTGCTCAAGTTGCTTAATCGCGGCTGGACGATAGACGTCGGCTGAGACCAGCATGACTTTTTTCTTTTGCCGCTCTTGTAAGTACTTGGCAAGCTTACCGGCAGTGGTGGTTTTACCCGCCCCTTGTAGACCGGCGAGCAAGTAAACGACTGGCGGCTTACCCGTCATCTCTAGTTGCTGATTGGCGCTGCCCATCATCTCGGTCAGCTCGTCATGGACGATTTTGACAAAGGCTTGGCCCGGCGCCAGCTCTTTTAGCACCTCAGCACCCAGTGCCTGCTCTTTGACACGTTTGACAAAGTCACGGGTGACAGGTAGCGCCACGTCAGCCTCTAGTAATGCCATACGCACTTCGCGCAGCGTGTCTTTGATATTGTCTTCAGTCAGTTGTCCAGATCCTACGATATTACGTAGGCTCGAAGATAAGCGTTCTGTTAAGGTATCAAACATAAGTATATCTCGTATTTCAGTGAATGTTTTAACGTGTTCTGTGTTCTGTGTTCTGTGTTCTGTGTTCTGTGTTCTGTAGCTTATAACAAATAAATGATTACTAAATAGGGATTGGACTTTATAGACCAGCTTCGTATATCAGCGGTAACGAGCCATTGCTAGTTTAACTCGACATAATAGTCCTAAAGCGAGAATAAAATAAAGGTATAGCCAATCCACTATAAGATAAATACAGTGCTACTGTAGCTGTACTCTTTGTCTTTAGGATGAGCTGTATCAAAACTTATAGCAAAAATAATAAATGAGATGATTCTCAATTAGGGACCATTTTATGATAAATTGAACGATTATTCTAATCATATCATTTTAGCAGTCGCTTGAGCGCCGATAAGTCATAATAGCGATAGTTTTGCGCCGCTGCTACTTCATGAGGCATGCCTGTGTTACTTGCGTTTGTGATTGCCAGTACGGCTTATATTGTGGTCAGTCTTTATATCGGCTGGGCGTTGACGACGAATAGAGTTATCCATAAATCCGTTAGCCTTGCGCTGCTATTAATCGGGATGCTTGCTCATGCAGTGCTGCTATATCCTTATATTGTCACGCTTTATGGCTTAAATTTTAATTTATTTAACGTCCTTAGTCTAACCAGTTTATTTTTCTTATTTTTCTATGTGCTGTTCTCATTGTACCGCCCTATCATCAGTTTAGGGATTTTGGCGGCGCCTACTGCCCTGCTGGGTATGACCGCAGGCTATGTCGGCCGCGCGCCCTATCAGCCCATTACCGATATCAGCCTCGGGCTTGAGACCCATATTTTACTGTCGCTGGCGGCCTATTGTGTGCTCTTGATGGCTGCGGTACAAGCGCTGTTTTTACGCCTACAAATTCGTGAGCTTAAGCACAAAACCATCCATCGCTTTTGGGTCAATAAACTACCCTCCCTACAAAGTATGGAAGGTTTACTATTCGATATGATTTTAGTCGGCTTTGTACTACTGAGCGTAGCGCTAGGTATCGGGTTTATCTACGTTGAAGACCTGATGGCACAGCACATCGCCCACAAAACCGTATTCAGCGTCCTGTCTTGGTTGCTATTTGGCTTATTATTAATAGGCAATTGGCGCGGCGGCCTACGCGGCAAACGTGCTGCCAATATGACCATTTATGCGTTTATCTTATTGGCAATTGGCTTTGTTGGTAGCAAGTTTGTATTAGAGATGCTGCTATAGTTGGTATTTTCAAGCAGCAAACATAAAAAGGCCGCCAGTCATAATAGAAAATGACTGGCGGCCTTTTTACTGACTTACAGTGATTTCAGCACTATTTAATTAAATACCTTAATTAAACACCACGGTTTTATTACCCGCTACAATCACGCGGTTTTGTACATGCCAGTTGACTGCACGTGCCAAGACATTGCGCTCGATATCACGGCCAATAGCGCGCAGCTCCGCCACGCCCTGACGATGGGTGACGCGGTGTACGTCTTGCTCGATAATAGGCCCTTGATCGAGCTCGGCGGTGACATAGTGCGCTGTTGCGCCGATAAGTTTGACACCTTTGTCATAAGCCTGACGATACGGATCTGCACCGACAAACGCTGGCAAAAATGAGTGATGGATATTAATCACCTGCATCGGCCAGCGTTTGACAAAATCGGACGACAATATCTGCATATAACGCGCCAATACCAATAGGTCATTGCCTGCCATCAGCGTATGAATCTGCTCTTCGGCATCTGCTTTGTTGTCTTTAGTCACAGGTACATGATGGAAAGTGATGCCAAAGTTTTCTACCGCTTGGCGTAGGTCAGGATGGTTGCTGACCACACACGTAATATCACAATCGAGCAAGCCGCGCTGATGACGCCATAATAAATCCAATAACGCATGGTCAAACTTCGACACTAAGATACCGACCTTGGTCTTAACGGCATTATTATGCAGTCGCCAAGTCATATGATGGCGCTTGGCAACGGTATGCGCAAAGCTGGCCTCAAAGTTATCCATAATTTCGCTCAAGCCTGCCAAAGCAAACTCTAAACGCATAAAGTACTGCCCGCCCTCATGCGCGGTGGAGTACTGATCCAAGGTGATGATATTCGCGCCATAACGATGAATAAACTCAGATACCGCTTGCACGATGCCCGCTTGATCGCGGCACTTAATGAGTAGCGTCGCGGTATCGATAGCTACTGTCGTTTGCGAAGATTTTGCTGATGTACTTGGCAATGACACAGCTGCATTGTCGCTTGGTGTGGTGTTACTTGATGTTGTTTTACTTAGCATAATGCGCCCAATTCAAAAAAACAAAGCTATCAGCTTTACATGGTCATGCTGAGAGCAAAAATCTAATAAAAGTATAGGAAACCGACTATTCTAATCGTTTTTGCAAAACTTTGCTGATTGAGTTACTTGTATTTGGTTATTTAGATTATGAATGTAAAAACCCCCAACGCAGGGTTGGGGGTTATTCTCAGTTCAAATAAGTATTATTTTACAATTTTGATGATTTTAGTAGAAGTATTAGCGGATGGTGCAGGCGTTGTTACAGTTACTTTAATTTGATCATTTGGACGGCAACCACTGTATATGAACTTATAACTTACTTCATCAACGTCTACACTTCCTTTACCTGCTCTCAAATCAACGTCATCTGGTACTACTTCATAACCTTCAGTGATTTCAGCTTCACAAGTTGAACTTGTATCTTCAACTGTAAGTGTTGATCCTGCTGGAATATTACCTCTAGGCACTGATCCGTTACCACTTGAATTGATAGGTACGTTAATAGTAGAGGATCCAGCTTTTACTACAGCGGTAGAATTTGGCTCAGCATTTGATACTATAATAGTATTATCTACTAAGGTAGCTGTGGGAGAGAAGCTTGTCTTGTCAACCGCTGCAACGCTGATACTTGTACCTGATGGCATGCTAACCGTTTGAGCACTATTACCATACATTCTAAAGTTAACATCTATAGGAGCATCTAAATTGCTTAATGGATTAGCTCTGAGAGTATCTGATAGTGTTGGATACAGAGGTGTATCAGATGCTAGTCCTAACACAAACTGAAAACGTAGTATAGCATCCAACCCATTATCACAAGTTCTATCTATATTGGGTTGATTAAATGATGAGAAGCCACAAGCTGCTGGATTAGGAAAGTCAACTAAATTACGACGATAGATAAACTCGCCTAAAGCGCTATCGTACTCATTGTTTTCATTGTCATCACGGAAAAAGTTACCGATATTTCTAATTAAGCGGTCAACACCTGCAGTATATAGATTATCACCGTTAATAT
>Ga0208328_1000984_pt1 | contig 11127 bp, 7 predicted proteins | sample DeeseametaMP2633_FD_184170 | JGI IMG/M metagenome (GOLD analysis project Ga0208328, IMG submission 184170) | Marine microbial communities from the Deep Atlantic Ocean - MP2633 (SPAdes) | ecosystem: Environmental > Aquatic > Marine > Unclassified | place: Northeast of Antigua and Barbuda, North... | reverse complement strand
CCGTCCAAGGCTGGCGTTCCGGTACGACGATCCGGCGGAAATTACCGTCTCATCAAGAGTCCTGACGTCAAACATACTGCCCCCAAAAAAGGATAAATTCACAGTAAATGCTGCACCCGCACAGTCACCGTTATTGAGCACGGGTTTATGCTAGCGTCGGTCGCGAAGTCAATTAACAAAACCTTAAAGGTCCCGGACCGAGTCCAAACCGGCACGATTTCGCACAATTTTGACGCGAAACAATGAATTCACATAAGATTCAACAACTTGACATGTATTTCTGTGCTGCCTTGGCAGTCAGATGATTCAAGACCCGATCAGCCGCCATTCAATTTTCAGCGGAGTTTCACCGCTATCCATGCGTTTTCACTTGCAGAAAAAACAACGTGATCCGCGACGTCCACAGCCATGCAAAGCATCCGCCAAGATCACCGGCACCCCGTAGATCAGGGGGGACGAAAACATCCTTACGCCTGCCCGGATTCTAGGCGTGGATATAGGTCACGCCATCCGCCTCGACCAATGCGGCTGACAGGACGCCGGTGGCATAGGCCCCGGTGTCGGTCGGGATTCGCCCCTGCTCGACTTTTGGCGATTCGGTGATCGTGTGACCATGCACCACCCAAAGCCCGTCGGTCCGGGGTCTGCGACGGAAATCGGGGTGCCCCCACAGGAAGTTCCCGCGCGGCTGTCCGGCAATCGGCTGCGCCGGATCCGCGCCCGCATGGACGACGACCACATTGCCTGTCTGCCATGTCAGCGGCAGCCCGCGCAGCCAGTTGATCGTGGCATCGCCCAGCGCCTCGGCCAGGCGGTCCCGCATCTCGACCCACTCGGCCTCGGGACGGTCGCCAAGGACCGGCGGCACGCGATAGCTGGCGAGGGTCTGCAACCCGCCATAGCGCAGCCAGCGCGGGCCATTGGCGACCGGATCATCCAGCGCGTCCAGCAGCATCTGTTCGTGGTTGCCCATGATGCAGTGCATCAGGTCGCCCGCCGCCTCGCTCAGCACCGTCATGCGGCGCAGGACGCGGGCGGTTTCCTCACCCCGGTCGACGTAGTCGCCGACCATGACCAGCAGCGCATCGGGGTGGGCCATCTTGTCCAGCCGATGCAGCAGGCGATCCAGGAGGCGGTCACACCCGTGCACGTCGCCGATGGCGAAAAACGGGGTTTCGGGACGAAGCGGTTCTTGCGGGGTGGGCATCCCTTGGGATGTCTGTTTGCGGTTGCGCAGAATCATGCCCCAAGGTGTAAGTGTTTCCAACCGAACGGCAAAGCGGGAAGCGAACCAGGGCAAACACCTTTCTCGGGTATTCGGCATGGCTTTGCCGGTGTCGTTGCTCAAAATTCCCTTTGGGCGGGTTCTCTGGCCGGACGGTTCGCCGCATGATCGTGCCAGCGCCGCGTTCCAAAGCTGGCGTTAACCGCCCGGACCAAGAACATTTGCCTTGCGCGGACCGGGTGGCGACACTCCGTAGGCCAGACAACAAGAGCGACGAGGCGGCGCCATGATCTTTCTGACCGGCCTACTGGGCATGATGGCAATCGGATCTCTGGCCTTCTTCGGCATCGGCTCCGGTGATGACGGCGATGGTGACGACGATGTCACCAAGACCCCCGAAGAGGACGGGCTCGGGGGCAATCCATCCGATATGCTGGATGACCTTCCCCTGCCCGACATGCCCCCGCCGGGCGCAGGCCCTCAGACAGTCGAAGCACCCGCACCTGCCAGCCCCGATTCCGAGGACCCCGCTCTCGACGGCACCCGGGAAGTGACCGAGTTCGACGGAACCGAAGATTTCGACCTGCTCCCGGGCACCGAGGACAACGATCTTTTGCACGGCGATGACGGCAGCGACAGGCTGGATGGCGGCGCGGGCGCCGACACTCTCGAAGGCAATGCCGGGCCGGATGATCTGTACGGTGGCGCCGGGGATGACCTGCTGTCCGGCGGCAATGGCGAGGACACGCTGAATGGCGGCGATGACGCCGATGTCCTGCGCGGTGGCGCGCACGACGACGCCCTGCACGGTCGCGACGGCGCCGACACGCTGATGGGGGACAAGGGAGAGGACACGCTGTTCGGCGGTGGAGGCAACGATGTGTTGTCCGGCATCCACCTGGACGAGACGGGCGAGGATGACGACGAGGGAGATTTCCTCAACGGCGGCACAGGGGACGACACGGTTATCGCGGGCGACAGCGACGTGGTCTCGCTGGGGGCCGGGGCGGATGTGCTGGTCCTCGGCGAATGGATGACCGAGAGCGGCGCCGACATCCTCGACTACGATGACGAAGAGGATCAGTTGATGGTCGTCTACAACGACGACCTGCACGGCGACGAACCGGACCTCGCCATGCGCCCCAATGCCGAAAACCCGTCTGTGACGGAAATCCTGATGGGGGATGAGGTTCTGGCCACCCTGCCCACGGAGGACGCCCCGGACCTGGGCCAGATCGTCCTGATCGCGGAAAGCGCGCTGACCGACCTCGGGCTGGACATGGGCCCCGACATCGCCCAGATGCGACAGGCGGGCTGACGGCCCGACCCTGTGCGCCATTCCGGCCCGCGCCACCTGCGCGGGCCTTTTCGTATAGCGTTGCAGTTTGCTGCGCGGCGGGGCCCGTAAAAACCATTTAAAATCGCGACTTAAGTCCAATTTTTCGCCACACCTCCGCCCCGGGCGCGGCGCGCGCCAGTTCGAACCTGCCCCTCAAAGAGGGGTGAGTCATGGCGGCATTCAACATGTCCCTGGCATCGGCGACGGCCACGGGGACCTTTGTTCAGGACTATCATTTCGGCACCAACGCGCTGCACGAGATCAACATCGCCACCGATGGGGACATGCTGCCCCATGACGGGTTCATCGCGGCGGTGGATGCGCTGGACCTGACGCATCTGCGCTATCCCGGCGGCCATGCCGAGAACACGATCGACATCACGCGCCTGGACAACGGCCAGCTGCGGGCCGAGGTGCGCGCCTTCATGGACTGGGTGGTTGCCAACAGCACGCCCGGCCACATGATCCAGGTCACTTTCGTGCTTCCGACCAAGGTGGACATCCCAGCGGCCCAGATTGAGGCCTTCGTTTACCTGCTGCTGCAGGAGTACGGCGACCATGTCTCGGGACTGGAGATTGGCAACGAGTATTCCATCGGCAAGCGTGTCGACGGCTTTGACCGCAGCACACACCCAGAGGACATTCCCGACAGTGATTTCGTCTCATCCATGAACGAGACCGAATACGGGATCGCCGCGAACCGGGTCATCAACGCCGCGCAGGATGCCATCGACCGGCTGGCACGCGACCACCCGGACCTGGGCCACGACCCGGCCATCCTGCTTCAGCTGGGTGACATCAGCGGCGCTGGCAGCGCCTACAAGGGCAACGGCAACTGGGACGAGGCGAACGAGGCGATCCTGTCCTGGCTGGACCAGCGCGCGCTGGACGCGATCGACGGTGCCGTCGCGCATTACTACTACAACATCCAGCACACGGACTCGGTGGTCTTCGAGGATAGCAACCAGAAGGGGCGCAGCATCGACCTGCGCATCGACAATTTCAACATGCACCTCGGGCGCGAGGTGCCCGTCTACATCACCGAATGGAACGTCCTGAATTCCAACACGAACCAGCAGGGCATGGCCGCCGCCTCGACCCTGGTCGAGATGTTCGAGTTCATCGTGCAGGCGGACACCGCCGACGCCTTCATCTGGCCGCTGCAACACCGCACCTCGAACACCATCGCCGGCAACCGCGGCGCCGAGGACATGGACCTGTCGGCGGGCGGCGGCGCCTTCCGGATGATGGCCGACAGCCTGCGCCCGGAAACCAGCGCGGAAACGGGGCATGTCGAACGCTTTGAGAGCATCGAGACCGCGTGGAACGGCAGCAGCGGCGAGGTCGAGATCAACTATTACGCCAGCCCCTATCACGACGTGATCTATGTTTCTCTGCGCGACCTCGATCCGGGGGCGATCACGCTTGACCTTGCGCCGTTCCTGGACGACGCCACGGGCGTGACGGTGACGCGGCTGACGATGGATCCCGCCTCTTCGGACGGATTGAGCGACCTGGCCGACGAGGATGGCCTGAACCGGATCGGACGGCGCTACATCGACGCCGAGGAACTGGCGGCCCTGTCGCAACTGGCCTTCTTCGACGAGACCAACAAGAACCATGTTCAGGACCTGGGCGGCGGCCAGTACCGCACCTACCTGCCGACCGCGACGGGCATCGTGGCGCTGGTCACCAATCCCCGGGACATCTCGGACTACTACTTTGCCACAGAGGTCGACGTGGCGCCGATGCTGGTGGACGTGCCGGGCGACCACCTAAACAGCGGCAGTGTCGGGCTGGCCATGCTGCCCTACGACGTGGCCCAGATTGTTATCGAAAAGAAATGGGTCCAGGAGGGCACCGCCGCGAACGAACGCCTGACCGGCGGAATCGGTCAGGACGTCATTCTGGGACGCGAGGGCAATGACACCATCGCGACCGGCGAGGGCGACGACACGGTCAAGGGTGGATACGGGGACGATCACCTCGACGCCGGTTCGGGGGCCGATTACATCGTCGCGGGCAGCGGCAATGATACCGTTCTCGGCGGCGCCGGGGGTGATCTGATCGTGGCGGGGACCGGCACCAAGACCATCCAGGGCGGCGGGGGCCAGGACACGGTGCGGCTGGACGGCGCGAGCGGCGGCTTTACGGCCAGTTTCAGCAACGGGGTCCTGCGGCTTCTCAGCGCCGATTCCGATGTCCGCCTTCAGGGGGTCGAGGTGCTGGACTTCGACAACCGGACCGTTTCCGTCACCGACTACCTCAACGAGATCGGCAGCGCCCCCGGCGGGATATACGGCACCTCGAACGATGACCTGCTGACCGGCACATCCGGCAACGAGATCATAAGCGGCGGCGCAGGCCGCGACATCCTGCTGGGCCACGGCGGACAGGACACACTGATCGGCGACGAGGGAGACGACCTTCTGATCGCCGAGGGGCGCGGGCTGTACGGAACCGAGTTCTCGGAACAGGTCTATCGCATCTACAACGCGGTCTTTGGCCGGGAACCGGATGTGAACGGGCACCAGTACTGGGTGCAACAGCTGGCCTCTTCGGCGATGACCCACGCCGAAGTGTCGGGGCATTTCATGTCCTCGCCCGAGTTCCAGCAGACCTATGGCACCACCACCGACGCGGAATTCGTCACCCTGCTGTACCAGAACGTCCTGTCCCGCGCGCCGGACCCCGCCGGCATGGCCTCATGGCTGGCTTCTCTCGACGGTGGCATGTCGCGCCAGATGGTTGTCCGGCATTTCGCCGAAAGCCCCGAGAACAAGGCCAGCACACAGGTGGCCCAGGCCGAATTCGACGGGCGTTGGGACGCGGCCAGCTGGTCGGATGACCTGTTCCGGCTCTACCAGGCCATGCTGGGCACAGAGCCCGACCCCGCCCAATTCCAGGACTGGATGCAGGCCCTGACAGAGGGCGCAACGATAGAGGATGTGGTGGCCGGTCTCATGGCCTTGCCCGTCTATCAATCCGGCCTCGGGGCGACGAGCGACGACCAGTTCGTCACCCGGCTTTATCGCAACCTCCTCGACCGCAGCCCCAACGGCGCCGAATTGGCCAGCTGGACGGCGGCGCTGGACGGCGGGCTGGACAGGTCGGCGGTGATCCTCGACCTCATCGACAGTCCCGCGGCCATCGCGGCCAATGACGCGGCGGTGACGGCCTACATGCTGGGCCTCGGCCCCGATGACGTGCTGGAAGCCGGGACCGGCGACGATGTCCTGTCCGGGGGGCTTTACAGCGATACCTTCGTCTTTGACCGTGGCGACGCCGGCACCCACCTTGTCACCGATCTGGAACGCTGGGACCGGGTGGACCTGTCCGACTTCGGCTATGCCGATGCCGATGCGGCGCTGGCCCGAATGTCCCAACAGGGCGATGACGTCATCTTTCAGGACCAGGGCGTCATCGTTGTCTTCGACGACCAGCAGCTGGACCAGATCACCACCGACATGATCCTTTACGCGTGACCGCGCTGCGGTCCCGACCGGGACCGGGCGCTTGACTCTCCTGCCGATCCTCGCCAATCCCGATTAAAACGCTCGGCCGGGTGAACGACCCGCGCCCAGAGGAGGCAGCCATGCAGCAAAGGCACCGCACAGTGACCGAGCGGCTACTATACGCCGTCGCCATCCTGATTGCGGCATTCTGCGCCCTGCCCCATATTGGCGTCCTGCTGGCCGCGGTCTCTGCCGAAAGCGATACGCTGGCCCATCTCGCGCAAACCGTGCTGGGCCGCTACACCGCGACCACGCTGATCCTGCTGACGCTGGTCTCTGTCGGGACGCTCTTTATCGGCACCGGGGCGGCCTGGCTTGTGGTCATGACCGACTTTACCGGGCGCCGCATCCTGGAGGTGGCGCTGGTGCTGCCGCTGGCCTTTCCGGCCTATGTCATCGCCTATGCCTATACGCATCTGCTGGACCATCCCGGCATTGTGCAAAGCACCCTGCGCGAGGTCACCGGATGGGGTCCGCGCGATTACTGGTTCCCGGAAATCCGGTCGACCGGGGGCGCGGCGGCCATGCTGATGCTGGTGCTGTATCCCTACGTCTACCTGCTGGCCCGCGCCGCCTTCATCGGCCAGAGCGCGACGACGATCTTTGCCGCCCGTTCGCTGGGCCGGACACCGCTGGGGGCCTTTTTCTCTGTCACTCTGCCGATGGCGCGCCCTGCCATTGCCGCCGGTGTCCTGCTGGCCGCGATGGAGACCATCGCCGATTACGGCACCGTCTCTTATTTTGGCGTCCAGACCTTTGCCACCGGCATCTACACCAGCTGGTTCTCGCTCGCCGACCGGGCGGGCGCGGCGCAGCTGGCGCTGGGGCTGCTGGCCTTTGCCCTGTTGCTGGCGGTGCTGGAACGCAAGAGCCGGGGGCAGGCGCGCTACCACTCGGGCCGACGCCGAGAGCCTGTGCCGCGCACCCCCCTGAAAGGCGGGTTGAACGCCGCCGCGCTGGCGGCCTGCAGCCTGCCGGTGCTGCTGGGGGCGCTGATCCCGGCGCTTGCCCTGCTGACGATGGCCATCGGAGCGGAGCAGGACATCCTCAGCCGCCGGTACATCCGCTTTATCGAGAATTCGCTGACACTGGCCACCGTGGCCGCGATCGTCACCGTGGGCGCCGCGGTCATCCTTGGCAGCATCAGCCGCATCCTGCCCGGCCGGCTGACCGGCACGGCGCTTTATGTCGGGCGTCTGGGCTATGCCGTGCCCGGCGGGGTGATCGCCGTCGGTCTTCTGGTGCCCTTCGCCGCCTTCGACAACGCGCTGGACAGCTGGATGCGGGAGACCTTCGACATCTCCACCGGGTTGCTCTTCACCGGCTCGATCTGGGTTCTGGTGGGCGCCTACATGATCCGCTTTCTGGCGGCCGCCATCGGCGCCTACGAAGGCGGGATTTCCACCGTCAGCCCCAACATGGACGCCGCCGCCCGCGTGCTGGGCCAGAACGCCGTCGGCACCGTGCGCCGCATCCACATGCCCCTGCTCAGGCCCAGCCTGCTGACCGCCGGGCTGATCGTCTTTGTCGACGTGATGAAGGAACTCCCCGCGACCCTGATCATGCGACCGTTCAACTATGACACGCTGGCGGTACAGGCGCACCGGCTGGCCGCGGACGAACGGCTGGAAGGCGCCGCCGTGCCCAGCCTGGTGATCGCCGTGCTGGGTCTTCTGCCGGTGGTCCTGCTGATCCACCGGATGCGCAAAGAGGACTAGCCCTCGGGCATCCCCGCCTCGCGCATGACATCCAGCCAGCGCTCGGCGATGCCCTCGGGTTTCCAGTTGGGCGCCATCCGCGTGACCTCGACCCGCAGCGTGTGCCCCGGTTCGACCTCAAGGAAACGCGCCATCGCGGCGCGCGCCTCATCGGTCCTGCCCAGGCAGATCAGCAAGGCGGCCAGCGCCTTGTTCGACGGCGGCGGCGGCGAGGACATGCTCAGCATCGCCTCCAGCCCCGCCCCGCAGTCACCGCTTTGCCAATAGGCCCAGCCCATCTGCCAGCGCAGCCAGTCCCCGTGCAGCGGGTCCACCCGTTTCGCCCGTTCCAGCGCCTCGATCCCCTCCTCGGCCCGGCCCTCGTAGAGCAGGGGAATGGACATGGCGATCAGCACCAACGAATCCGAGGGATTGAGCTCTGCCGCGCGCTTGTAATGCTCGATGGACTCGACATGGCGACCGCGCCGGGACAGCACCCGCGCCAGCGTGTAATGCGACATGTAGTTCCGGGGGTTCTTGCGCATGGCGATTTCCGCCAGCTCCTCGGCTTCGTCCAGAACATCCTCCATCGGGGTCATCCAACCCATGTTGCTGGCCGTGCCCAGCATCAGCGAGGTGCCGATATAGCCCCATTCGGACTCCGGTTCCTCGCGGATCGAGGTCCGCTCCAATGCGATGGCCTGTTCCCAGCGGGCGCGGCTGAGCTGGCTCATCAGCTTGCGCGCCTGCATGCCCCGCAACAGCGAATCCACGCCGCCCTCGCCGGTCCGGTCGGGCAGGTCGATCATCACCGTTTCGCCGACGACCGAGGCCACATGGCGCACGATCTCGTTCTGAACCGCAAACAGGTCGTCGAGATCGCGCTCGTACCGGTCTGACAGGATATGCGCGCCGGTGCCTGTCTCGATCAACTGGATGGTGACGCGCAGCCGCGTGCCGTCGAACTGCTGGCTGCCTTCCAGCACATAGCCCGCGCCCAGCACCCGACCGATCTCTCGCACGTCGGTCGGCATCTCGCGGAACTGGAAACTGGAATTGCGCGCGACCACCCGGAACTGCGGAAAGCGTGCCAGCTCGGTGATGATGCCCTCGGCCAGCGCGTCGCTCAGATAGCCCTGCTGCGGCTCCGGGCTCAGGTCCTCCAGCGGGAGCACCGCCAGAACCGGCGCGCGCGCATGGCTGTTGTCCTCGGGATAGAAGGCCATGACCAGGACACCGGCAAACAACAGGACAACCGCCAGCAGCAGCGGGAGGATGCGCTTGGGGGCCCCGGCCCGGGCCACTCCGGCACGGGGCGGAACGAACCGATAGCCCTTGCGCGGCACGGTCTGGATCACCTTGCGCTCGCGGTCGCCCAGCGCACCCCTGATCTCGGCGATGCATTGCACCAGGCTGTCATCGCCGACGGTCCGCCCGCCCCAGACCGCCTCGGCAAAATCCGCCTTCTCGATGGTTCGGTTGGGCGACGTGGCCAGCAACCGCAACACCTCGCGCGATTGCGGGCGCAGGTCCACCAGCGCGCCGGTGGGCGTCCGCAGCGCCCCGTCCGTGCCGTCTAGGGTGCAGTCCGAAGTTTCGAATTCGTAAATTTTCACCGGTTTTCGTTCGGTAAATCCATCACTTGGCTGGTCTCATCTTACCATACGTCAACCTGGCGCATTTCGCCAAGCGCAGGCGCGCCGCCACATGATTGGAGGAAGAGATGAGATTTTCGTTCTTGGCTGCCGCATTCGCGGCCCTGGCCGGCCCCGCCCTGGCGCATGACCCGATCTCATGGCAGGGCTCCACCATCCACGTCCTGCTCGACAAGGAGATGACAGGTGGCGAAATGGGGATGTTCACCACCCATTTCGTCGGCCCCGGTGGCCCGCCGCGCCATATCCACGACGACGCCGGAGAGGCCTTCTACGTGCTCGAGGGGGAAGCAGAGTTCCTCGCCGACGGCGAGGTGATGCCGGTCAAGGCCGGCGAGGCCGCCTTTGTCCAAAAGGGCGTGGATCACACCTTTCGCCTGACCGGCGAGAATGGCGGCAAGATCCTGGTGATCGTCGCCCCCGGCGGATTCGAGGGTTTCTTCGAGGCAACCAAGCACCTCAAGCTGCCCGACGACATGGACAAGCTGACCCGCATTTCCGAGGAGTTCGGCCAGATCTTCACCGGTCCACCTCTGGAATAGGCGCGCGGACAGAAAAAGGCGGGGTCTCCCCCGCCTTTTCCACTCGGAACACTGGCCGGAGTTACTTCCAGCCCACCTCGTTAAAGATTTTCTGGGCGGTGGGGATCTGCTTGGCCACGGCCGAGAGATCCACGTCATCGGGCTTGAAGAAGCCCAGCTCGGCCACGGAGGGGCTCAGGCCCACGCCCGGCACGGCCGGGTATTCGTCATTGCCCGCCGAGAAGTATTTCTGCGCCTGGTCGCTCGCCAGGTACTCCAGGAACTTGATCGCGTTCTCCTTGTTGGGCGCGTGCGCGGCCACGCCGCCGCCCGACAGGTTCATGTGCGCCCCGGTGCTGTCCTGGTTCGGAAAGACCCAGCCGATCATGTCGCGGCTGTCGCTGAGACCGTCGACCTCGGTCCGGATCGCCCGTGCGAAATAGTAGGTGTTCGACAGAACCACGTCGCATTCGCCCGAGACGATGCCGCGCAGCTGGTCGGTGTCGCCGCCTTGCGGATCGCGTGCGAAATTCGCCACGACACCTGCGGCCCAGTCACGCGCAGCCTCTTCGCCCATGTGTTCGACCAGCGCGGCCAGCAGTGTCTGCATATAGGCGTTGGTCCCCGAACGGATGCAGACCTGGCCCTTGAATTTCGGGTCGGCGAGATCCTGGTAGGTGGCCGGCGGCTCGGTCACGTCCTGCTTGTCGTAGAAGATGATCCGCGAACGCTGCGAAAAGCCGAACCACTCGTTTTCCGCATCCTGCAGGTAGCCGGGGACGCGGGTCTCCAGCACGGCGCTGTCGATCGGCTGCAGGACACCGGCGTCCTTGGCCCGCTCCAGGCGCGAGGTGTCGACGGTCAGCAGGATGTCGGCGGGCGAGTTGCGCCCCTCGGCCTGCATCCGCGCGATCAGCTCGTCAGCATTGCCCTCGATCCGGTTGATGGTGATGCCCGTTGCATCCTCGAAGTCCGAATACAGACGTTCGTCCGTGTCGTAATGGCGCGACGAGTAGATGTTTACCTCGCCCTGAGCCATGCCCGAGGTCGGGGCCAGTCCGGTCAGGGCAACAAGCGCCGCGGCGCCGAGTCCAGTCTTGAGGGTCATGCGTTTCTCCCTTCGATTAATTCCTTACTCTTTTACTCAATTACAGTTTCCAGCTTCGGATGCAAGC
>Ga0208328_1000983_pt1 | contig 11128 bp, 10 predicted proteins | sample DeeseametaMP2633_FD_184170 | JGI IMG/M metagenome (GOLD analysis project Ga0208328, IMG submission 184170) | Marine microbial communities from the Deep Atlantic Ocean - MP2633 (SPAdes) | ecosystem: Environmental > Aquatic > Marine > Unclassified | place: Northeast of Antigua and Barbuda, North... | reverse complement strand
CGGAAGGCGCCGTCGATCCCGGCCTCGCGCTGGTGGACCGCGCGGACGGCAGCTCGGACCCCGAGCTCTTTGCCCGCTGGTTCGACCTGTCGCTGCTCTCCGGCGACGACGAGGCCGCCTGCCGTGCGCTGCAGGACAAGCCCGAGCTGTCGAGCGATCTGGCCACGCGGATCTACTGCGATGCCCGCGTCGGCGACTGGGACCACGCCGCCACGGTGCTGGGCACCGCCCGCGCGCTGGGGCAGCTCAACGACCGCGATTCCGAGCTGCTGACCCGGTTCCTCGAGCCCTCGCTCGCCGATGGTGCCGACCCCGTGCCGCCGCCGGCGCAACCGACGCCGCTGCAGTTCCGGCTGTTCGAGGCGGTGGGCGAGACGCTTCCCACCCAGCCGCTGCCGCGCGCATTCGCCGCCGCCGATCTTTCGGGGCGCAGCGGCTGGCGGGCGCAGCTCCTGGCCGCCGAACGGCTGGCGCAGCGCGGCGCGCTGTCACCCAACCGCCTGCTCGGGCTCTATTCAGACCGCGACGCCGCGGCCTCGGGCGGGGTCTGGGACCGGGTCGACGCGATCCAGGACCTCGAGACGGCGCTGGAAAGCGACCGCCCCGACCTGGTGGAGCCCGCGCTGGTGCGCGCGTGGTCGCAGATGCGCAGCGCCGGGCTTCTGGTGCCGCTGGCCGAGCTCTTCGGCGAAAAGCTTGGCGAGCTGAAGCTCGAGGGTCGTGCCGCGACGCTGGCCACCCGCGCGGCCCTTCTCTCTGCCGGCTATGAGGCCGCCGCGGCGCGGGTCACTACCAGCACCGGGCGCCTTGCGACCGCCGCTGCCGTGGCGCGGGGCACCGCCCCCGATCCGCTGCCCGAAGCCGCGCTCGATGCCGCCGTCGCCCGCGCGTGGCAGGATCCCACCCCGCCCGCCGAGCTTGCGCGCATGCTGCAGCAGGGCCGGCTGGGCGAGGCCATCCTGCGCGCCATGCAGCTTTTCGGCTCCGGTGCCGACGGCAACCACGAAGATCTGACCGAGGCGCTCGCCACGCTGCGCAGCGTCGGGCTCGAGGACACGGCCCGCCGGGCGGCGCTCCAGTTGCTGATCCTCGAGGATGAGGGCGCGTTGCGATGAACGCCGCGCATTGGATCGGCGGGTTTCTCGAGGCGCAGGCCGCCGAACGCGGTGCCGCCGACAACACCACCGCCGCCTATGCCCGCGATCTCGCGGATTTCACCCGCTGGCTCACCGCCCGCGGCGCCGGGCTCGACACCGCGCAGCGCGCCGATGTCGAGGATTACCTCGTGACCTGCGAGGCCGAGGGGCTGGCGATCTCGACCCGCGCCCGGCGGCTGTCGTCGATCAAGCAGCTCTACCGCTTTGCCTTCGAGGAAGGCCTGCGCAGCGACAACCCGGCGGTGCAGATCTCGGGCCCCGGCAAGCCCAAGCGCCTGCCCAAGACGCTCTCGGTCGAAGAGGTCGACCGGCTGATCGAGGCCGCGGCCTCGCAAGGCCGGACCGAGGACGACCGGCTGCGCAATGCCTGCCTGATGCAGCTTCTCTATGCCACCGGCATGCGGGTGACCGAGCTGGTGACCCTGCCGGTCTCGGCGGCGCGCGGCGACCCGCGCATGCTGCTGATCCGCGGCAAGGGCGGCAAGGAGCGGATGGTGCCGCTCTCGCCCCCTGCCCGCGTCGCGCTCGCAACCTGGCTCACCCGGCGCGACGAGCAGGAGGCGGTGGCCCATGCCGCGGGCAAGCCGGCTTCGGTGCATCTCTTCCCGTCGCGGGGAAAGGCCGGGCACCTGACCCGCCACGCCTTCTACCTGCTGATCAAGGAGATCGCGGTCAGCGCCGGCGTCTCGCCCGGGAAGGTGACCCCGCACACCCTGCGCCACGCCTTCGCCACGCACCTGCTGCAGAACGGCGCCGACCTGCGGGCGATCCAGACCTTCCTCGGCCACGCCGATGTCGCCACGACCGAGATCTACACCCACGTGCTCGAGGAACGGCTCAAGGAACTGGTGCTCGATCACCACCCTCTGGCCCGTGGCTGACCGGGCGGCGCCACAAGCACCGACCTCTTGAACAGGGCCATCCGCGCCCCCATAACCCCTAAGAACCACAGGAAAACACGAGCCCCATGGACGCCTCCACCGTCGCCGCCTCTTCGACCGACATGACACTCTGGATCACCGCAGGGGCCATCCTGGTCCTGATCCTGCTGTCGGCCTTCTTCTCCGGATCGGAGACGGCCCTGACCGCCGCCTCGCGCGGCAAGCTCAGGGCGGCGCAGGACCGGGGCTCGAAGGGCGCCGAGCTGGCGCTTTCCATCACCGAGGACAACGAGCGGCTGATCGGCTCGGTGCTGCTCGGCAACAACCTCGTCAACATCCTCGCCACCTCGCTCGCGACGGCGCTCTTCACCTCGCTCTTCGGCGACAGCGGCGTGGCGCTGGCCACGCTCATCATGACGCTGCTCGTGCTGATCTTCGCCGAGGTGCTGCCCAAGACCTACGCCATCACCAACCCCGAGCTCGCCGCCAGCCGCGTGGCGCCGCTGATCCGGGTGGTCATCCTCGTCTTCTCGCCGGTGGTCGCCGCGATCCGCGCCTTCGTGCGCATCGTGCTGCGCGTCTTCGGGGTGAAGACCGACCCCGACAGCCAGATCCTTGCGGTGCGCGAGGAGATCGCCGGCGCGCTGCAGCTCGGCCACTCGGAGGGCGTCGTCGAGAAGGAAGACCGCGACCGGATCCTCGGTGCGCTCGACTTGGCCGAGCGCACTGTCGAGGAGATCATGCTGCACCGCTCGAACATCGAGATGATCGACGCCGAGAGCGAACCGCGCACGATCCTCAAGCAATGTCTCGAGAGCAACTACACCCGCCTGCCGATCTACAAGGGCGACCCCGAGAACATCATCGGCGTGGCCCATGCCAAGGACCTGATGCGCGCGATGTACGAGACCATCGACCAGGCCGGCGACCGGGCTGCCGAGGCGCTCGAGGAGTTCCGCATCACCGACGTGATGATGAAGCCCTACTTTGTGCCCGACACCACCACGCTCGCCGACCAGATGCGCAACTTCCTCCGCAAACACACGCACTTCGCGCTGGTGGTGGACGAGTACGGATCGCTCGAGGGGCTGCTGACGCTCGAGGACATCCTCGAGGAAATCGTGGGCGAGATCACCGACGAGCACGACCCCGACGCCGAAGATCAGGTGAAGGCAGGCGAGGACGGCTGGTTCTGGCTCGATGGCGCGATGACGATCCGTGACCTCAACCGGGCGACCGACTGGTCGTTGCCCGACGACGAAGCCAACACCATCGCCGGTCTGGTGCTTCACGAGGCGCAGATGATCCCGACCCCGGGCCAGCGCTTCAGCTTCCACGGCTTCCGTTTCGAGGTCATGGAACGCGAGAACAACCGGATCACTCGGCTGCGCGTGCGGCCGCTGGATCGCGTAGAGGCCTGAGCGGGACGTCCTCGGCGCGGGACGGGTCGATGGGCACCTCTGCCCGCAGCACGAAGCCCCCCGTCTCGCGGCCCTGGATCAGCGTGCCACCGACCTGCGCCGCCGCCGCCTCCATCAGCCGCGCCCCAAGCGCGGTCGAGGACAGCTCATCGCTCTCGTCGGCGCTGGTGCGCTCGGCGCCGTTGTCGGCACAGACCAGCGCCATGCGGTTGCTCCCGATGCGGGTCAGCACGAAGCGGATGGTCATGGTCTGGCCCGGGCCGGGCCTGGCGTATTTCGCGGAATTGGCGGCGAACTCGTTGGCGACGATGCCGAGCGAGGACGCGACGCGGCTGTCCGCTTCGATGGGATCGGCCTCGACCTCGACCCGCGTGCCGGCAGGGGCATGGCGCTGCAGCAGCAGTGCCACCCGCTCGAGGTAGTTGTCGAGCCGGACGTGGTGCATCTTCGAGGTCATGTTGAGCTCGGCGTGCAGCGATGCGATGGCATCGACCCGGCGACCGATGGCGTCCAGCGCCTCGCGCGCCTCGGCGCTTTGGGTGCGGGCCTTGTAGAGCCGCACCGTCGAGGCCACGGTCTGCAGCGAGTTCTTGACCCGGTGGTCGATCTCCTCGCGCAGAATTTCCTTGTTCTTCAGGGTGCGCTCGAGGTCGAGCTGGCGCATCACCTGCCCCGCCATCACCGTCAGCAGCTTGCGCTGCGCCGCGGTCAGCTTGCGCGGCCGGCGGTCCAGCACGCAGAGCGAGCCGATGCGGTGTCCGGTGCGGGTCACCAGCGGCGCGCCCGCATAGAAGCGCATGTCGGCGAGCAGCCCGCAGCACAGCGGATTGTCGGCGCTGCGCAGGTCGAGCAGCGTGTCCTCGATCTCGAGAATGCCGTCCTCGAGAATGGCGTGCGAGCAGATCGACTGGCCAAGCGGGGTCTCGGCGGGATCGAAGCCATGCCGCGCGCGGAACCACTGCCGGTTCTCGTCCACGAGGCTGATCAGCGCCACCGGCATGTCGAGCATCTCGGCCAGCAGGTCGACGACCTCGTCGAACGCGGGGTCCGGGGCGCTGTCGAGCACGCCGAAACTGCGCAGCTCGGCGAGCCGGTCCCGTTCGTTCTCAGGCTTTCGCGCCAGCACCATCGCATGACATCCCGTATTGTATCCCAGAAGTGGCACTTTAATCCGCACCAAGGCGCGGTCAACTGTCGCAAGCCGGTCAGCGGCAAATGTGATCACACAAAAGTGTTTCCGCCGGAGCGGCCTCGCGGGAAACGTGCGTCATGTAAGCTTCACTTTCGATTAACGAAAAAATTCCGCCGATGGCGCAAACATCGTCTATAAGCCGATCCATGGGAGGAATCGCTGTTCTGATTCCCGCTGCCGGCGCCAGTCGCCGGATGCGCGGGACCGACAAGCTTCTGATGGATATCGGGGGCATGTCCTTGCTGCGTCGTCAGGCCGAGGCGGCTCTTGCTGCCGCGGATCACGTCGCCATCACCATTCCCGACCACCAGCACCCGCGCGCCAAGGCGCTGGCGGGGCTGCCGGTCCAGATCGTCGAGGTACCGGATTCGGATCTCGGCATGTCATCGTCGATCCGCCGCGGCGTGGGCTTCCTGCCGCGCGATCTCGACGCGGTCATGATCCTGCCCGCCGATATGCCCGAGATAACCACCGCCGACATGACCGAGGTCATCCGGGCCTTCCGCAACGTGCCCCGCCCGACCATCCAGCAGGCCGTCACGGCGGACGGAACCCCCGGCCACCCGGTGCTGTTCCCGGCAGATTGCTTCCCGGCGCTGCAGGCGCTGAACGGCGACATGGGCGCGAAGGCGGTGCTCAAGGCCAACATCCACCGCGTCCGGCAGGTGCCGCTCGCGGGGCAGCGGGCGCTGGTCGATCTCGACACGCCCGAGGCCTGGGCCCAATGGCAGGCCGCCCGGCAGGCGGCAGAGTAGCACCGACAGCAGAGCGAAGGCCGGGTCCCGCCCGGCCTCCCTCCGGTTCGGGCCCTCAGGGCTTGGTAACCAGGATCGCCCGGAAATCGTTGACGTTGGTGCCGGTGGGGCCGGGCACGAAAAGCGTGCCCGCCCGCTCGAAGGCGCCCCAGGCGTCGTTGCGCGACAGCATCGTCATGGCGTCGTCGCCCCCTGCCCGCAGCTTTGCCGCCACCGTGCCGTCGGCGAAGGCGCCGGCGTTGTCCTCGGTGCCGTCGATGCCGTCGGTGTCGGCCGAGAGCGCGTGGATGCCCTCGATCCCGTCGATGGCATGGGCAAAGGCCAGCAGGAACTCGGTGTTGCGCCCGCCGCGGCCGCCGTCCCCGCGCAGGGTCACCGTGGTCTCGCCGCCCGAGAGCAGCACCACCGGCGCCGCGAAGGGCCGCCCTCGGGCCGCGATCTCGCGGGCGATCGCGGCGTGCACCAGCCCCACGTCGCGGGCCTCGCCCTCGACGCTGTCGGACAGGATCGCCGCCGGGATGCCCGCCGCTTCCGCCTTCTGCGCCGCCGCCTCGAGCGACAGCCGGGCCGAAGCCACCACGTGCACCTCGTTGCGGGCAAAGACCGGATCGTCGGGCATCGGCGCGGCCGAGGCCTCGCTGCGGATGTGGTCGAGCACCTTGCCCGGCAGCTTGATGCCCCACGCATCGATCAACGCCAGCGCCGCCGCCGCGTCCACCCGGTCAGGAACGGTCGGCCCCGAGGCCACCTGCGCCGGATCGTCGCCGGGCACGTCCGAGACGATGAGGCTCACCACCCTGGCCGGCGCGCAGGCCGCGGCCAGCCGCCCGCCCTTGATCCGGCTCGCGTGCTTGCGGATCGCGTTCATCACCCCGATCGGCGCGCCGGAGCCCAGGAGCGCCCGGTTCAGCGCCTGCTCGTCCTCGAGCGTCAGTCCTTCGGGCGGGGCCGGCAGCAGCGCCGAGCCGCCGCCGCAGACCAGCGCCACCACCAGATCGTCCTCGGTCAGCCCCGAGACCGCCTCGAAGAGCGCCGCCGAGGCCTCGAGCCCCGCCGCGTCGGGCACCGGGTGCGAGGCTTCCATCACGCGGCAATGCGTGCAAGGCGCGGCATAGCCGTAGCGGGTGACCACCACGCCCTCGACCGGTTCGCCCCAGAGCGTCTCGAAGGCGGCGGCGAGCTGCGCCGCGCCCTTGCCGAGCCCGATGACCACCGTGCGCCCCTTGGGTTTCTCGGGCAGCGCCTTGCGCAGCGCCTGCTCGGGGTCCGCCGCGGCCACCGCCGCCTCGAACAGCCCGGTGAGGAATGCCTGTTGATCCTGCATCATCTGCTCTCCCATGTTCTGTCTGCCGCGCGCGCCCCGTGACGCCGCGGTCCTGTCCCGTTCAGCGGCCGTCGAGCCGCCGCAGGTCGTAGCCGTACCACTCGAGGATCTCGCGCGCCGCGGTCAGCCGCTCTCCCGGGTGGCCGGTGCGGTCCATGATCCAGACCCGCGCGCCGCCCGGATCGCCCACCGCCGCCGTGCGGTTGTCGGCGTCGAGCCAGTGGATCCACAGCGTCTGCCCGCCGACCGCGTAGCGCCCGGCCCCGGTCTCGGCCAGCGGCATGTTCACCCCGTCGAGCGACATCGCCCCCTCCGAGAACCGCAGCCGCGCGCCGGGAGCGAGCCCCGCGCCCTGCACCACCACCCAGTCGCCGCCGAGCCGCGCCTGCGTGACGTCAGCCTGGCTTGCCACCGGGGCGGTCGGATTACGCAGAGGAATCGGGGCCTGCGGCAGCCTGGGCGCCGCGGCACAGCCGCAGAGCAGAAGCGCGAGCACCAGCCGCCTCATGCGCGCCCCGTGCTGATGTCGTTGAAGAATTTCGCGCTCATGCCGCCTCCCCCGTGGTTGCGGCCAGACTGCGCCAGCGCCTCTCCGGGTGCAAGGCCCCGTGCCGGGCCCCGTTGCGCGGATCGCAAGCTTAACCGGCCGGTAAGGCATTTGCGGCAGCATGTCCGGTCAGGAGGAGCCATGATCACCCTGCAGCCCGAGTTGCCACTGCCTGTCTCGCCCCTTCCCGGCGCCCGCGGCCGTTTCGACCGCCGCAAGGGCACCGCCCGCACCGAGGACACGCCACCCGGTTTCGTCGAGATGAGGGTCGTCTCACCGCATTTCGCGCGGCTCTTCCAGCAGCAGGCGGCAGAGTCGCTCCGCCCGCGCCCCTGAGGAGATCTCAGCCGCGGAAGCCCGTCGCCACCACAAACTTTTCAGAGGAATCCGCCCGGCTCGACGGCGGCTTCACGTTGTAGACCTTGTCGAAGCGCTGCTTGAGCAGGCTCTGAAGCCCCTGCTCCGCACCGCCCGCCAGCACCTTGGCAACAAAGGTCCCGCCCTCTTCCAGCACGTCGAAGGCAAGCTCCGCCGCCGCCTCGCAGAGCGCGATGATGCGCAGGTGGTCGGTCTGCTTGTGCCCCGAGGAGGACGCCGCCATGTCCGACATCACCACGTCGGCGCGGCCGCCCAGCCATTCCTTGACCTTGTCGTCAGCGCCCATTTCGAGGAAATCGAGCTGGTAGATCTCGGCGCCCGGCACCGGCAGCACCTCCTGCAGGTCGACGCCCAGCACGAAGCCCTGCGGCTTGTTCTTCTTCTCGCCCAGCGAATTGACCCGCGGCACCGCCACTTGGCACCAGCCGCCCGGCGCGCAGCCAAGGTCGACCACGCGGGCACCGGGCTTCAGGAAGCCGAAGCGCTCGTCGAGTTCGAGGATCTTGAACGCCGCGCGGCCGCGGAATCCCTCGTCCTTCGCGCGCTTCACATAGGGGTCGTTGAGCTGACGTTGCAGCCAGCGCGTCGAGGACAGCGTGCGTCCGCGCGCCGTCTTCACCTTCACCTTCAGGTCGCGTTGCCCGCGTCCCGACGTGTTCTTTCCCGTGGGCTTCTTCGCCATGGCCTCGTGCCGTCCTGCTGCCGTCGTGCTTCAGATCACGGGTACATGCCCCCGACGCGGCCATAGTGCAAGTTTTCTCAGCCCGCGTCCAAGGTCGCGCGCGCCTCCTTGAGCAGCCGGGCGGCCTCGGAGTTCTGGATCTTGGCGATGTCGTCCTGATATTTCAGGATGGCGCCCAGCGTGTCCGAGATCAGCTCGGGCGACAGGTCCACCACGTCGAGCGCCAGCAGGCACTTGGCCCAGTCGATGGTCTCGGCGACGCCGGGCTTCTTGAAGATGTCCTCGGTGCGCAGCGCCTGCACGAAGGCCACTATCTCGCGGCTCAGCCGGTCCGCGATGCCGGGCTCGCGGCTGTGCAGGATCTCGACCTCGCGCTGGAAATCCGGGTAGTCGACCCAATGATAGAGACAGCGCCGCTTCAGCGCGTCATGCACCTCGCGCGTGCGGTTCGAGGTCAGCACCACGATCGGCGGCTCCGGCGCCTTGATGGTGCCGAGCTCGGGGATGGTGACCTGGAAATCCGACAGCGCCTCGAGCAGGAACGCCTCGAACGGCTCGTCGGTCCGGTCGAGCTCGTCGATCAGCAGCACCGGCGCGCCGTTCTCGTCCGGCCGCATCGCCTGCAGCAGCGGGCGCTCGACAAGGTAATCGGGCCCGAAGAGCTCTTTCTGCAGCGCCGCGCGGTCGGCCCCGCCCTGTGCCTCGGCGGTGCGGATGGCGATCATCTGGGCCGGGAAGTTCCACTCGTAGACCGCGGAGGCCGCGTCGAGCCCCTCGTAGCATTGCAGCCGGATCAGCCGCCGGCCAAGCGACGCCGCCAGCGCCTTGGCGATCTCGGTCTTGCCGACGCCGGCCTCGCCCTCGAGGAACAGCGGCCGGCCAAGGCGCAGCGACAGGAAGACCACGGTGGCCAGTGCCCGCCCGCAGACATAGCCCGTATCGGACAGCATGGACTGCACCGCATCGATGGTCTGGGGGTTCTGCATGTGACGGGCCTCCTCCTGCCCTAGGGCTTGCCCGGCTCCGCCACTCCGGTCAATACCCACTTGGTCGCAATGCCCTGGCGCATCCTTCCTGCAACGCTCCCCTGTGTTGCCGCGGGGGTGCCCGCAGATCGTCGGCTCTCAACCGAGATGCGATGGCTTCGCCGTAAGGCAAGGCCACGGAGGACCACCCTCCGGGAGTGGCGACAGACCGGGCAGGCCCGCGGGTGACGACATGGGTGACGAGAACAGCAGCGGGACCGCAGAGGTACCGCGATGCGCGTGACCGGGGAGACATGCGTCAGGAACGAGGGCCCGTTCCTGCTGGAATGGGAGGCCTGCAACCGCCTCCTCGGCGTCATCGCCCTCCTGATCTGCTCCAACGATTGCAGCGACCGGGGCGACGCAAACCGCTAGGGCCACTGGATGCGGATTGCGTGGCGCTCCACGTCGGAGACATTAACCAAATCAATAAGATGAAATAGCATGTTCACCTTATACGACATCTTCTCACGCTGGCCCAGCTGACGCCCGGAGAGCTTGAGGGGATGGACGAGCCGGCGCTCGCGGCGTGAGCCGTCGGAGGATCTGTCTCGGCCTGTCGAGGACCGCAAACCCCGGCCGCGTCCGCCTCTGTTTCGCGGGCGGCCATGAAGCTGTCCACCCCCGGCGAAACCGACCGTTCGATTCGCACAAATGCGAATGAAACCAATCCCATAAAAACAGGTCTTCAAGTTCGAAAATCCACCCTCAACCGGGCGTTAACCAAGTGCGCCCAGATTGTGCCACATCAGCACCCAAACATTCCCCGCTTTCTGCACAATTCCGCCCCATGCACCGGGCATTGTTTCGATCGACCACAGAGCATCCGCAGAACGCGACGGCGCGAAAACGGCAAACGCAAGGCGGCAGAAATGCCAGGATCGGCAGAACGGCGGGCAATACATGCAGGAGCAGCTTGATCTTTCATCGGTGGACCTCACCGGGGTTCGCCGGGGTCAGTGGATCGCCGCGATCTCGAAGATCGGCGAGTCCGAGGGCTTTGCGGAACCGCTCGGCAAACGTCATCACGCGCTGTTCGTGGAGCGCGGCGACACGCTTCTGGTGAGCTTCGAGACCCTGCCGGGGATCGAGGCGCTTTCCGACAAGGCGACCCCGCTCGGCTGGGACATGGCGACGGCCAACGGCTGGTCCTCGCTGGTGCTGGTCTCGTCGCGCGACACATGGTTCCGCGACGAGCTGATCTACGGCTTCTTCGACCAGCTTCAGGACGACGGTTTCTTCGACGATTTCGAGACGGTGGTGTTCTACGGCGCCGGTCCCTGCGGCTATGCTGCCGCCGCCTATTCCGTCGCGGCGCCGGGCGCGCGGGTGGTGATGCTGCAGCCACAGGCGACGCTGGACCCGCGCGTGACCGAATGGGACGGGCGCTTCCCCGAGATGCGCCGGCTCGATTTCACCTCGCGCTACGGCTACGCGCCCGACATGCTGGACGCCGCCCACCACGGCTGGGTGCTCTACGATCCGCGCGAACGGCTCGACGCCATGCATTCGGCGCTCTTCGTGCGCCGCAATGTAAGCCGCTTCCGCCTGCCTTTCATGGGCGACGCGCTGCAGGGCGACCTGCTCGACCTCGACCTGATCGCACCGATTCTGACCGCCGCCGCCTCAGACCGGCTCGACTGGCTGAGCTTTGCCCGGATGATGCGTCGGCGCCGCGATCACGCGCCCTACCTGAGCAAGCTGCTCGCCCGGCTCGAGACCACGGGCCGGCTGCGGCTGGCGCAGGCGCTGTGCGAGAACGTCAC
>Ga0208328_1000981_pt1 | contig 11149 bp, 11 predicted proteins | sample DeeseametaMP2633_FD_184170 | JGI IMG/M metagenome (GOLD analysis project Ga0208328, IMG submission 184170) | Marine microbial communities from the Deep Atlantic Ocean - MP2633 (SPAdes) | ecosystem: Environmental > Aquatic > Marine > Unclassified | place: Northeast of Antigua and Barbuda, North... | reverse complement strand
TGATTGCGAGAATCTCGCGGTCCACCACCTCGGGGGCCCGCCACGCGAAGCTGCGCATCTGGGTCTCGATGTAGTAGAAGCCGCTCTCGTTCAGCACGCCCGACGCGCTGGGAACGCCGATCACGTCTTCGACGGTGGAGCGGGTGTCGATGCCGGGGACGATCTGCTGCAGATCCTCTTCCGAAGGCGCGTAGCCGTGCAGGTCGTACTGCGCCGAGCAGGCGCTCAGCCCAAGTGCGAGGGCCGCGGCCACCAACGCATGTCTTCCGGATATCGCCATTGGCTGCGTTCCTGCCTCTTGTCTTGTCCCTTGCGGGTTTCTATCCCCGATTACATAACCAAGCCAAGCCGTTCAAGCAGAGGAAGGGCCCGCCGATGAGCAGATCGGGTTCCGCACCGGAAAGACTGCGCGTTGCTGCGCTTCGCAACAACACGCCGACCACCTTCGATATCCGCCCCGATGACGAGGCGCGCGCCGCGCTGGCCTCGGAACTGGGGCTGCTGGGGCTGCGCAAGCTGCGCCTCGCCGGCGAGATTCGCCCCGAGGGGCGCGACTCGTGGCGACTGGTGGCGACGCTGGGCGCCACGGTGACGCAGCCCTGCGTGGTCACCCTCGCCCCCGTCACCACCCGCATCGACGAGGAGATCGAGCGTCTCTGGCGCCCCGACGAGGACCTCTCCGCCCTCGGTGAGGGCTCGGAGATCGAGGTGCCCGACGACGATGCCGAGCCGGTGCCCGACGTCATCGACCTTCGCGAGGTGATCTCCGAGGCGCTGTCGCTGGCGCTGCCGCTCTATCCCCACGCCGAAGGCGCCGCAGAAGCCTCGGGCGCGCTGGCCGCCGAGGCCGAAGCCGAAGCCGAGGCCGCGGCCGATGCCGAAGAGCGCCCGAATCCCTTTGCGGCGCTGGCCGGACTGAAGGAGAAGCTGGACCAGGACGGCGGCGATGACGACGCAGAAGCGGACGATGACGGGGACGTGACGAAGAAGACCTGACAGCCCGGCGCGGGGCGGCGAAATAACGCTTGCGGTTTTGCAATAAAGTCCTATTTTCGCGCCTTCATCGGAATTCCGGGTTGCCATGTCCTCTTGCTTGCGACTAAGAGGCCGGGCACGCCCGAACGGAACCGGGCAACGAATTGCCCTTCACGCGAAAGATCGAGGTTGAGACATGGCCGTCCAACAGAACAAAGTATCCAAATCGCGCCGCAACAACCGCCGGGCGCATGACGCTCTCGTTGCCGGCAACCCGAACGAGTGCACCAACTGCGGCGAGCTCAAGCGCCCGCACCACGTGTGCCCCTCGTGCGGCCACTACGCAGATAAAGAGATCGTCGCCATGGCCGACGAGATCGAACTGGACGAAGACGCAGCGTAAACCGCTCAAGGCCCGCGCCGCATGAACTCCTCTCGGGACAATTCAAAGGCTGGCGGGCCGCTCGTGCTATCCATCGACGCCATGGGCGGCGACCGCGGGCCGGCAACCATCGTTGCCGGCCTCGCTGCCTTTGCGCGACGGAACCGCGAAGCCCGCTTCATCGTCCACGGACCCGCCGACGAGCTGGGTCCGCTGATCGAGAAGCGCAAGCTCACCAAGCGTTGCGAGATTCGCGACGCCCGCGGTGTCGTGTCGATGCACGACAAGCCGAGCCACGTGATGCGCAACGGGCAGGACACCTCGATGTGGTCCGCGCTCGATTCGGTGCGCAACGGCGAGGCCACGGTTGCGGTCTCCTGTGGCAACACCGGCGCGCTGATGCTGCTGTCGATGGTGCGGCTGCGCAAGCTGCCCGGGGTCAACCGCCCCGCCATCGCCGTGCTCTGGCCGTCGAAGAACCCGCAGGGGTTCAACGTCATGCTCGACGTCGGCGCCGACATCCGCGCCGATGCCCAAGACCTGCTGAAATACGCGCTGATGGGGGCATCCTACGCCCGCAACGGCCTCTCGCTCGAGCGTCCGCGCGTCGGGCTGCTCAACGTCGGCACCGAGGAACACAAGGGCCGCGCCGAGCTGAAGCAGGCGCATGAGCTCATCGCCGCCTCGGCCGAGAGCAACAGTTTCGAATTCATCGGATTTGCCGAAGGCGGCGACATCCCCGGCGACCGCTGCGACGTGATCGTCACCGACGGCTTCACCGGCAACATCGCGCTGAAGACCGGCGAGGGCACCGCCTCGCTCATCGGGCAGTTCCTGCGCGAGGCCTTCGCCTATTCGCCGCTGTCGCGCGTCGCCGCTCTGCTGGCCCTGACCTCGCTCAAACGGCTTCAGGCCCGCATCGATCCGCGCCGCAAGAACGGCGGCGTGTTCCTCGGCCTCAACGGCACGGTGGTGAAGAGCCACGGCGCCGCGGATGCGACAGGTGTGGCAGCCGCCGTCGAACTGGCCTACGATCTGGCGCAATCGGGATTTGGCGACCGACTCGCCGCCCGCATCGCCTCGGCGGCCACCGCCGCGGAAGAAAGTGCCCCGCAGCCGGGCACCGAGCAGAAGAAAGACGGAACGAATCCATGACCATACGGGCGCAGGTGGCCGGGGTCGGGCACTATCTGCCCGAGCGCGTCGTCCCCAACTCCGAGTTCGAGAAGACCCTCGACACCTCTGACGAGTGGATCAGGACCCGCTCCGGCATCGAACGGCGTCACTTCGCCGCCGAAGGACAGACGACCTCCGAGCTCGCGACCCGCGCGGCGCTTGCCGCGCTCGAGGACGCAGGGCTTGCCGCGTCGGATCTCGACGCGCTGATCGTCGCCACCTCCACCCCCGACCTGACCTTCCCGTCGGCCGCGACCATGGTGCAGGCGCGGCTCGGCATGGACCAGGGCTTCGCCTTCGACGTGCAGGCGGTCTGCGCCGGCTTCGTCTACGCGCTGACCAACGCCAACGCGCTCATCGTGTCGGGCGCCGCGCGCCGGGTCATGGTGATCGGGGCCGAGACCTTCTCGCGCATCCTCGACTGGAACGACCGCTCGACCTGCGTGCTCTTCGGAGACGGCGCCGGCGCGCTGATCCTCGAGGCCGGCACCGGCGAGGGCACCTCGGACGACCGCGGCGTGCTCTCGGTCGACCTGCATTCCGACGGCCGCTACCGCGACCTGCTCTACGTCGACGGCGGCGTCAGCACCAACTCCATCGGGCACCTGCGGATGGAGGGCAAGGAGGTCTTCCGCCACGCGGTCGGCAAGCTTGCCGCCACCGCCGAGGCCGCGATGGAGAAGGCCGGGCTGACCGAGGCGGACATCGACTGGATCGTCCCGCACCAGGCCAACATCCGCATCATCCAGGGCACCGCGAAGAAGCTTGGCCTGCCCATGGAGAAGGTCATCGTCACCGTTCAGGACCACGGCAACACCTCTGCCGCCTCGATTCCCATGGCGCTCTCCGTCGGCAAGGCCGAGGGCAAGATCCGCCCTGGCGAGCTGGTGGTGACCGAGGCGATCGGCGGGGGCCTGGCATGGGGCGCGGTCGTCCTGCGCTGGTGAGCCGCTTTTTCCCGGCGAATCCGCGCTTTGTGGCGCTCTCTGCAAGTGCCTGATATTGACTCGTAAAATCCCGGGGCCCATGCTGGCCCTCAAACCGGGAGGGACGGGTATGAGCGAAAAGACTCTGACACGTATGGATCTTAGCGAGGCTGTCTTCCGCGAGGTGGGGCTGTCGCGCAATGAAAGCGCCGAGCTGGTCGAGACGGTGCTGCAGCACATGTCCGACGCTCTGGTTCAGGGCGAGCAGGTCAAGATCTCGTCTTTCGGGACCTTCTCGGTCCGCGACAAGGCGGCCCGCGTCGGCCGCAATCCGAAGACCGGCGAAGAGGTCCCGATCCAGCCGCGCCGCGTGCTGACCTTCCGCCCGTCGCACCAGATGAAAGAGCGCGTCGCCGCCGGCAACAAGGGATAAGGTCCCATGAACAAGTCCCGCGATGCCTTCCGCACCATCAGCGAGGTTGCGGAGCTGCTGGACACCCCTGCCCACGTCCTGAGGTTCTGGGAAAGCAAGTTCACGCAGGTCAAGCCGGTCAAGCGCGCTGGCGGGCGCCGGTACTACCGGCCAGGCGACATCGGCTTGCTGGCCGGGATCAAGAAGCTGCTGCACGAAGACGGCATGACCATCAAGGGCGTGCAGAAGATCCTGCGCGAGCAGGGCGTGCGTCACGTGGCCTCGCTGACCCCGCTGCCCACCGATGCGCTGGGGGCCGAGGAAATCATCGAGGACGCGCCCTACATCGAGGCCGAACCCGAGACCGCCACCGTCCTGCCCTTCGCCCCCATCCCGCCCGCCGCGCCACCTGAGGCTCCCATGCCCGAGGCTGTCGAGGCTGAAGCAACCTCGGAGGCCCCGGAGCTGCAAGACGCATTCGAAGCCGAAGCCACGGCGGAAATGCCCGCGCCCCAACACCTCTCTGCGCCTGAAGATCCGGCCCCTGCGGCCGCAACCCAAGACCTCGCCGCGGCCGAAGCACCCGAAATTACCGCCGCACCAGAGCGCCAGATCGACCTCTTCGGCCGTGTGATCGTCGAGGACCATGACGACGACGACACGCCGCTCATCGAGATGGACCATCCCCTGCCCGGCTTCCTCAACCAGTCGCTCGAAGAGCGCGCCCGCGACGCGGCGCCAGTTGAAGACATGCCCGAGCCGGCCACGCTCGCCGAGCCGGACGCGCTCTCCGAGTCGGACGCCCTGCCCGCGTCTGAGGAGATCGCTGCCGCGCCCGACCCTGAGCCGCGCGACGCCATCGAACCGATTGATCCCGCTGAGGAAGACCAGACCGTCGAAGACGAGCGCGTCGCCGAAACCGCTCTCGCCAACGACGAGGTCCCGGACGACCCCGTCACAGCGCCCGCCCCCGGGTCGGACCTCTCCACCTCAGTTCCGGACGAGCCCCTCACCGACGAGGCTGCCGAGTCGGTCTTCTCCGCCCCTCAGCCGGACGAGACCGACGTCGAAGCGCCCGAAACCTTCGCCGCCGGGACCGAAGACGTGCCAGAGGAGGCGCCCGACTCTCCGGACGATCTCGAATCGCCCGAGGCGGCAGATCTCGCCCCGGGCGAGCACGCCCCGGCCCCCGCGCGCGTGATTCCCGAGATCCCCGCGCCCGAGGACATGCCCGCGCCGGAGCCCGGCCCGCTCTCCTATATTGCCCGGATCGACGTGCTCGACCGCGCCCTTGCGGGAGCGCTCGTGCCGTATCTGACCACGCTGCACGACCGGCTCGGCAACAACGCAAGGGGTGCGCGCCGCTGACTGCGGCCCGCGCCGATTTTTCGTGCAGATTGGGCTTGCCCCCACCGGGAAAACCGGTATGAAGCCCCTCACAAGTCGGGCTATAGCGCAGCCTGGTAGCGCGTCCGTCTGGGGGACGGAAGGTCGCAGGTTCGAGTCCTGCTAGCCCGACCATTTACTCTCGCTACCTCCAAAAGCCACCGTGTCGGCATGGACACCGGTCGCCCTGCGGGGCGGTCGCGACAGGTCCGTTTTTTGGCTCCCCTTCCGCCGTCGCGCTTGCTAAGGACGTCTGATGCAAGGGAGACAGGGATGACAGGGGTCCTCGCAAGCCAGCAAATCGAAGCACTTATCGAGCAGGGCGCCATCGCGCCCGGCGCGCCGCTGGCCGATGGCCAGGTGCAGCCCGCCAGCCTCGATCTGCGACTCGGCACCGAGGCGATCCGGGTGAGGGCCTCGTTCCTCGCGGGCGGTGGGCGCAGCGTCGCCGAGCGGCTCGAGGAGTTCGAGATGCACCGCGTCGATCTTACTCGGGGCGCCGTGCTGGAGAAGGGCTGCGTCTACGTGGTGCCCCTGCTCGAGCGCCTTGCCCTGCCCGCCGACCTCAGCGCCGCGGCCAATGCCAAGAGCTCGACCGGCCGGCTTGACCTCCTGACCCGGACCATCACCGACGGCGGCACCGAGTTCGACCGCGTGGCACAGGGTTACGCCGGGCCGCTCTATGCCGAGATCTGCCCGCGCAGCTTCTCCGTGCTGGCGCGCACCGGCATGCGGCTGAACCAGATCCGCTTCCGCCGCGGCCAGTCGGTGCTGAGCGACGAGGCGCTCGCAGCGCTGCACGCCACGGAAACGCTGGTGACCGGCGGTCCCGCGGTGATTGGCCAGGGGCTTGGCTTCTCGGTCGACCTGCGGCCCGGGCACGGGCGGCTCGTGGGCTGGCGCGCCAAGCCGCACACCGGGGTGATCGATCTCGACCTGATCGGGCACTACGACGCCAAGGATTTCTGGGATCCGCTCTACAGCGACCGCGGGCAGCTGATCCTCGACCCCGACGCCTTCTACATCCTCGTGAGCCGCGAGGCGGTGCATATCCCGCCGGCCTACGCCGCCGAGATGGCGCCCTACATCGCAATGGTGGGCGAGTTCCGGGTGCACTACGCGGGCTTCTTCGATCCGGGCTTCGGCCACGCGGGCGCCGGGGGCACCGGCTCGCGCGGGGTGCTCGAGGTGCGCTGCCACGAGGCGCCCTTCGTGCTGGAGCACGGGCAGGTGGTCGGCCGCTTGGTCTACGAGCGCATGGATGAGCTGCCGCAGCAGCTCTACGGCGCGGGCATCGCGTCGAACTACCAGGGCCAGGGGCTGAAGCTGTCGAAGCACTTCCGGACCTGAGGCGGGCGGCTGAGCCGGGCCCGGTGCGTCCGCACCCGGATCCGACTGGGGTTGGATTGGGCTGCGTGAAGGCTCAGACGGGGAACCCTCCGAGACTGTAGCCCAACCGTTGCTCTGATCCGGTTGCTCCGATCGCCACCGGCTGCGCGGGCGCCACGCTCATGGATCGCGTCTTGGCCAAGCGGCCCTAAGATGCAAATGGCGCGTGGGGCTCAGGACATCTCCGGTGTCCGGCGTCGCGACGACGAACTCGCGCACCGCCACTCTGCCCTCAGGGATCACCATGCGGTAGCGGTGCGTCGCCACGTCAATCATGCGGATCACCACAGCGCGCCCGTCCGCTGTCGAGACCGCACCCTCACGCCACCAGCGACAGCACCACGCGGTTGCATCCGGCGCGCTCGGCCTCCAGCAAGGCGGAGCGGGCCCGTAGCGCGGCCGGCTCCAGCGTGACGTCTCCGCGCCGTGCGCAGGCGGCTCCGGCGGAGATCGAGACCTCGGAGAGGTCGCCCCCCAGATCCCCCGTTGCGCCGGCCTTCTGCCGCAGCCGCTCGGCCCGGTCCTTGAGCGTCTCAGGCGTGAGCGCGTAGGAGAGCAGCAGGAAGCGGCCATCGTCCCAGCGGATCAGCAGTTCCTCGGAGCCCGAGTCCAGGTAGAGCGCGCCGCTGATCCGGCGCACCAGGCGCTCGGCGGTTTCGGTCCCTTTACGGGCCACCAGATCCTCCCAGTGGTCGACGCCGACCATGATCATCGCGACCGAGGCGGTGGGCCCGTAGCACTGCATGTAGAGCGTCCCCATTTCCCGGCCGTAGAGCCGCGTGAGCCCGTCGCGGTGCAGCGCCTCGACGAGGAAGCGGTTGCGGGTCTTGCGGCGCACCCGGTGCTGTTCGGCCTTCATGGCGAGATAGAGCACCATGACGAAGACGAAGATCGATGAGATCACCAGCAGCACGAACATGCTGAGCGTGTAGAAGGCGGGCGGGACCAGTTTCAGTACCAGCGCCTCGCCCGCGAGCCAGCCGCACCATGCGGCGAGTGTCAGGCGCGAGGCCTGCCCGACCTGCGAGCCGCTGATCAACGCGCGCATCATCGGGCGCCTCGCGAAGCGTGCGGAGCAGGCGGTGCCGAGCGCGAGCAGCATCAGGCAGGTCGGCAGGGCCATGGCGCCGAAGAGCGCCGACTGTCCGAAGAGGTAGCCCATGAGCGCGGTGAAAGGCAGCATCATCGACAGCAGCGACAGCACGAAGGGCGCGTGGCGCAGTCGGCCGAAGGTCAACTGACCGACCGCGAGCAGGATGAAGGAGACGCCGGTGTTGATGCCCATCTCGCCGGAGCCGATGCGGATCCCCTGCTCGTGCAGGGCGCGCGCCACGATGGCGGTGACGATGACGAGGGACCAGAGCGTCGCCTCGGCCCGCGTGACCGCGCGCAGCGGGTGCTGGAGCAGCACCGCGCAGAGGCTCAGCAGCGCAGCAATCACAGTTGGCACCGAGAAGACGCTCTTGCCGTAGGGCGCGTAGAAATGCGGGATGGCGTAGACATGCCCCTCGATCGCCATGAGGCAGAGCATGGCCACGAGGCTGAGGCTGGCCCAGCGGACCCAGATCATGCTGCGCAGGCCCGGAAAGGCCGCCACGCTCTGGCCCCGATCGCGTCGCCCCTGGTCCGCTGCCGTCCGTCTTGCTCTGCCTTGCATGGTCCTGCCTCCCTGGCCGCTCCCCGGGACCGGCAGAAACGCCGGTCGGTCAGGGACGGTCGAGGCAGGCTAGGCGAGGAAGCTTGCTGCAATGTTAACTTTAAGAATTTGAAGCGCTTGGCGGCTTCCTCCCTCCGGAGCCGCGCCGCCCGGCCCGCATTCAAACAGCGCCTCACGCTGGCGGTGCGGTCACGCAAACGCCACGCGAGGCCCCAGGGTTCCCACGCCTGTCGCCACCGGCCGGGCGCCGCCGAAAGCACATCAACTCACGGCGGTGACCCGCTGATTGTGAACGGCTTTCCAGATCCACGGCGGAACGAACCGGCATCGCGGAAGTTCTCATCCCCAGCAAGGCCAGCGCCTTCGCACCAAGTGGCAACAGAAAAGGAAAACGCCATGAAACTCGCGAAACCCATTCTGCTCTCGACCGCCATCGCAGGCATCCTCGCATCCCCCGCCGCCGCCGCGCTGAGCGCCACCGCCACCACCGAACTCAACCTGCGCTCCGGCCCGGGGCCGGAGTACCAGATCGAGGGCGTCATTCCGGGCGATGCCGAAGTCGAGGTGACCGGTTGTCTCGAAGAGGCCGAGTGGTGCGAAGTGACCCACGAGGGCGTCTCGGGCTGGGCCTATTCCGCCTACCTGACCACGCCGGTCGAGAATGAGCCGGTGGTGCTGTACCAGCGCCCCGCCGAGGTCCAGATCGACACCGTGACCTACGACAAGACCGAGGGTCAGGGCGTCGCCGCAGGTCTCGGGGCCGGCTGGGGTGCCGCAATCGGCTCGCTCGCCGTGGGTGGCCCCGCCGCCATCGCCGCCGGTGCCCTGATCGGTGCCGCAACCGGTGCCGCCGCGCAGGTCGAGCAGGAGACCGTGACCTACATCCAGACCAACCCGGTCGAGCCGGTCTACCTTGACGGCGAAGTGGCCGTGGGTGCGGGCATCCCCGAGCAGGTGGAATTGTACACCGTGCCGGACAGCGACTACACCTATGTGAACGTCAACCGTCAGCCCGTGGTGGTCGACCCGGAGAACCGCCGCATCGTGCAGGTCATCCGCTGATCGCAGGCCTTCAGGTCTGAACCGTGGCAGGGGTCCCGTCCGGGATCCCTGCCCGTCTGCGTGCAGAGAACACTCAGTTCTCGACTCAGTCCTCGAAAAGCTCGCTCTGACCGGGAGCCTCGTCCTCGCCATCGTCCTCGGGTTCGCTGACGCCAAGGGCCACGGCACCGGGTGGCGGACGGTTGTCGAGCAGGCCCGCGGCACGGAGTTCCTTGAGCCCCGGCAGGTCGCGGGCGCTTTCCAGCCCGAACTGGTCAAGGAAATCCTGCGTCACCACGAAGGTCACCGGCCGCCCCGGCGTCATCTTGCGGCGCCCGAAGCGGATCCACTCCATCTCGAGCAGCTGGTCCACCGTCCCGCGCGAGACGCTGACGCCGCGGATCTCCTCGATCTCGGCGCGGGTCACCGGCTGGTGGTAGGCGATGATCGCGAGGGTCTCGATGGCCGCGCGCGAGAGCTTGCGGGTCTCGACCGTCTCCTTCTGCATCAGGAACCCGAGGTCGGGCGCCGTACGGATCGCCCAGGCATCGCCCACGCGCACCACGCGCACGCCACGCCCCTCGTAGCGGGTCCGCAGCAGCATCAGCGCCTCGGCGGGGTCGCTGCCATGGGGCATCCGCGCCTCGAGCTCGCGCACCGTCACCGGCTCGGCCGAGGCGAAGAGCACGGCCTCGACCATGCGCTCCTGCTCGCCCATGGGCGGCGCCTCGAAGAGGCTGTCGCGGGGCGGGCGCCCGGCGTCCGTCTCGGGCGTCCCGGTCTCCGGGTCAGGGACACCTTCGCCCGCCCCCGGCGTGCCGGTCTCGGCTGCGCCGGGCTCCGTCGTCCCGGTCTCAGCCGTGCTGGTCCCGCTCTCCGGAGCGTCGGCTTCGGCCACGTTCGTCATTTTTTCGGAGGCGCCGGTCTCGTCAGTCTCGGTCATGCCGTGTCTCCCGTTTGCGCAGCTGGATCGGCGCGAAGCTCTCGGATTGGCGGATCTCGGCGTGGCCTTCCTTGACCAGCTCCAGCGAGGCCGCGAAGGTCGCTGCCGTGGCCGACCGCCACTTCACCGGGTCCGCGTCCCAGCCGTCGGGCAGCCACGACGCGATGTCCGTCCACTGCCCGGCGAAGCCGATGAGCCCGCGCATGCGGTCGAGCGCCTGTTCCATGGTGTAGACGCTCTCGCGGTCCATGACGAAGGGGCGGAACTCGTCGCGGGTGCGGATCCGCGCGTAGCCCTGCATCAGGTCGAGAAGCGTCGCGGAATATTGCACCCGGCGCACGCGCTCGACGCCCTCGGGCAGCCCGCGGGCGAAGAAGTCGCGCCCCAGACGGTCGCGCGCCATCAGCCGCGCCGCCGCGTCGCGCATCGCCTGCAGCCGTTCGAGCTGGAAGGCAAGGTGCGCCGCCAGTTCCTCGCCCGAGGGGCCGTCCTCGGTGGGATCGGGGGGCAGCAGCAGCCGGGATTTCAGGAAGGCCAGCCAGGCGGCCATCACCAGATAGTCGGCGGCAAGCTCGATGCGCAGCTCCTTGGCCTTCTCGACGAAGGCGAGGTACTGCCGCGCGAGTTCGAGCACCGAGATCTTGCGCAGGTCCACCTTCTGGGTGCGCGAGAGCGTCAGAAGAAGGTCGAGCGGGCCCTCGAAGCCGTCCACGTCGACGATGAGCGCCTCGGCGGCAAGGCGCTCGGCGACGCTGAGCGCCTCCACATTGCTGTCCGTATTGTCGCTCATGATCAGGGGCGTCCGGCCAGAAGGGCCTCACGTTCGGCCCTGAGGGCCTCGATGTCAACATCGGCAGGGGCG